>SMVB01128511.1_pt1 | contig 10737 bp, 8 predicted proteins | sample 2456461 | NCBI WGS metagenome assembly SMVB01 (sample SAMN11095934, study PRJNA526329) | marine sediment metagenome | biome: Marine sediment; feature: Surficial sediment; material: Deep marine sediment; isolation source: Hadal surficial sediment | place: Pacific Ocean | collected 2014-05 | depth 0-1...
CCGTAGCCACATCGGATAGGAGCCCGCGCCTGTCGGTGCCCTCCAGGAAGAGGTTCACGTAGAAACGGTCGTCCTTCTCGGTGGTCCACTCGATCTCGACCCGCCGATCCTCAGACAGATTGAGTATGTTCGGGCAGTCCACCCGGTGGATCGACACACCGCGCCCCTGCGTGATGTAGCCCATGACCCGGTCGCCCGGAAGCGGCTGACAGCATCGCGAATACCGGATCATGAGGCTGTCCATGCCCTGAATTCGCACGGCCCTGTTCGAGCGACGGATTCGATCCGCGATGCGTTCGAGCTTCGTCGGCGTGCGGTTGACCACGTCGTGCGGGTCCTCATCCGGATAGAGTGCACGTATCAACCCGGTGGGCGTCACGTCGCCTCGGCTGAGGGCGGTCAGCACCTGGTCGAACTCCGTAAATCCGAGTCCGTGCGCCGCCTCCTCCAACTGGGCCTTCGTCGGCTTTCCCCTGCGAGCCTTTCTGATCTCCCGGTCGAAAAAATCCCTCCCTAGCTTAAGAGCGGAATCGTGCTCCCGCTTCCGGATCCACTGGCGGATGCTTCCGCGCGCACGGGATGTCCTTACAAACGCGAGCCAGTCGTGGCTGGGGCGCTGCCGTTTATCGGTGATGATCTCCACCGTGTCGCCATTCTTGAGTTCCCGGGAGAGCGGGGAGATCCGGCCATTTACCCGGGCTCCGGCGCAGCGGTGTCCCACCTCGGTGTGGACCGAGTACGCGAAATCGATCGGCGTGGCACCCGTTGGGAGCTGTTTGACCTCGCCCTTGGGTGTGAAGATGAAGATTTCGCCTTGAAAAAGGTCCATCCGAAGGAATTCCATGAACTCCTCCGGCTCGCTCGTATCCTTTTGCCAATCGAGCACCTGGCGGAACCACGTCAGGGCCTCATCGACTTCGTCCGGCTTACCCTTCGACTCCGCTTCGGTGATCCCCTCCTTGTAGCGCCAATGCGCCGCGATTCCATATTCCGCAGTCCGGTGCATCTCATGGCTTCGGATCTGGACCTCGTATCGGCGCCCCTCAGGTCCGATGACCGTCGTGTGGAGCGACTGATACATATTGGACTTGGGGGTCGCGACGAAGTCGTGAAATCGCTCCTGAACCGGTGTCCATTCGTTGTGAATGACGCCCAGCGCGGCGTAACAGTTCTGCACGTCATCGGTCAGCACACGCATGGCCATCAGGTCGTAGATTTCTTCGTAGGGTAAGTCTCGGCTCATCATCTTGAGGTAGATGGACCAGAGGTGCTTCGGACGCCCGGTCACCTCGGCGGGAACGCCTGCTTTTTCGAGCGCTTCGGCGAGTGGCCGCTGCATCTCGAGCACCTGGCGCTCTCGCTCTTTTCTTCTCTGGCGAACTTTTTTTCTCAGGGCCGCGAACGCCTCCGGCTCGAGGTATTTGAAGGCCAGATCCTCGAGTTCCCAACGGATGGCCGCCATGCCAAGCCGGTGAGCCAGAGGCGCATAGATCTCCCTGGTCTCCAGCGCTATCCGGCGCCGCTTGTCCTCTTGGAGCGCGTCCAGGGTCCGCATGTTGTGGAGACGGTCTGCCAGTTTGACCAAGATGACCCGCGCATCCCGTGCCATCGACAGAAGGAGCTTGCGGTAGTTCTCGACCTGCTGTTCCGTATTCGAACGAAACTCCACGCGGCCGATCTTCGTGACTCCATCGACGATCGTCGCGACGTTCTGGCCAAAGCGTTCTTCGATGTCCGACACCGAAACGCTCGTGTCCTCCACGACGTCGTGGACAAGACCCGAAACCAAAGAATCGGTGTCGAGACCCAACGTCGCGAGGATAGTCGCTACCTCGACCGCGTGACTGACGAAATCGTCACCGGACGCCCTTCGCTGACCCGAGTGGGCCTCACGCGCCAGCTCATACGCGTCCCGCACCACCTCAACATCCAGGCGGTCGGCATACGCCTCCATCGCCTGGGCAAGGGGCTTCGGAAGGCCACGAATGGTGGAGGTAGCGGTAGCGGTAGCCATCCTTCAGCTACCCGCATCGGGTCTGTCTGTTTCGGGGACTCCCTGGGGCGTCGGGTCCTAGGCCTTCTTTCTTGCGCGTGGGTTGAAGAGGGGCTGACGGTCCCGCTCCGGTCAGCGCTTCGCTCTACCGCCTGCGGCGGCAGACTGCCCTCCTCGGGGACCATCAGCCCCTCTTCACGTGGGCAGGAGGGGGGCGACGGACCGCGCTCAGGGAGGTGGGGGGCTTTGGCGGGGGGGTCTTTCCGGCCAAGCGGGGTCGTTCACTCTCAGGGGGGGGCGGGAGCGCTAATCTAGGCCTCCGTCGTCGGCCATGGACACGAAGCGGCCGTCTCCGATTACGACGTGGTCGACGATGGAAATTCCTACCGTACGCCCCACCGCGCTGAGCTGCTTCGTGACCGCACGGTCCTCCGCCGAGGGCGTGGGATCCCCTGAGGGATGGTTGTGCACCAGGATGATGGCCGCCGCGCTCTGGATGATCGCGGGGCGAAACACCTCACGTGGGTGGATCAGGGAAGCATCGAGGATGCCCCTCGTGAGGAAAACCTCCGCGATCACGATGTGGCGCGCCGAAAGTAGGAGAGCGTGGAATTCTTCCTGGGCGAGGTCGCGGAGGCGTGGTTCCATGCGGTCGAACACGTCCCGTGGACCCCGCACACGCTCCCCTGGATGACGGGTTTCCGCGCTCGCTCGGCGACCCAGCTCGAGAGCCGCTGCGATCCGCGCTGCGGTGGCCTTACCCACGCCGGGGATCGCCGCGATCGCCGAGGGCGAGACCGATCCCAAGGTCCGTAAAGAACCCGCCACGCTGGCGAGCACGTCGCCCGCGATCCCGAGGGCGGAACCCCTGCGACCCCCGCTTCCCACCAACAGGGCCATCAGCTCACGACCCGTGAGCACCCCCGGCCCCAGTGCGTTCAAGCGCTCACGGGGCCGCTCTCCCGCGGGAAGATCAGTTATGGATGACATTCATCGGGAGGTCGCCCCACGGGGGCTCACCTGGCGGGAAATTCTCCAAGGCGTACTCATCCCATGCGAACTCGTCGTCGTCCGGGTCGTGCAACTCGCCCAACACCTCCAATACGGCCAACAAGACCTCCTCTTCGACCCTCACCAGGTCGAGCAAGGCCTCGATGTCATCCCAGGGTGTGGGTTCGCTCTCTCTCGACATGGGCTCTTCTCCAGTTCTTCGCTCGGGCGGCTGAAGGAGTAAGAGAGGGCACGCGGGCGGGCGATTGAATGCCTCCACGAGACTACGTGGCGGGGGGTGGGTGGGTCAGGCGCCTCTTTCTTCGCGTGGGTGGGCGAGGGGCTCACGGTCCCGCTCCGGCCAGCGCTTCGCTCCACCGCCTTCGGCGGCAGACTGTCCTGCGCGGGACCGTGAGCCCCTCTTCACGTCGGTACGGTAGGAGGGGCGCAAATGGACCACCCGTTGGGGCACGTGGGGGGGGGCGGTGTTCGGCTCCAAAGCACCCGCTCGAGGGAGAGGGATCGCCGATTGCGGGGGAAACAAGAGTCGTGTATACTTGGACACAAGCGGACATTATGTCCTATTTTATCCACGCATGAGACATAAGGGCTTCGGACATGCCCGGCAGAGAATATGATAAGGTGCTGGACCTCGCCGCCGAACAATTCGGGTACGTTACGACCGCCCAGGTCCGTGCCCGCGGCGTCGCGCGCGATACCATCCGAAAGATGGCGAAGCGAGGAACCCTCGAGAGGGTGAGCTGGGGTGTCTATCGCCTTCCTACCTTCCCTTCGTCGCCTTACTCCGAATACATGGAGGCCAGCCTCTGGCCTGCCGGAGTCCTCGGAGTAATCTCGCACGAATCGGCATTGACAGTTCGTGGGCTCTCGGACGTCAACCCCTCGGCAATCCATATCACGGTGCCGAAGCACTTCCGGGTCCGCCGAGGCACTCCCGCCCACCTCGTAGTGCATCACGCCCAGCTACCGGACGACGAAGTCACTGTGTTCGAGGGCATCCCGACGACAACCGTGCGGCGGACCATCGAGGACTGCCATCGCGCCCACCTTGGACCCGCGTTGCTTCGACAAGCGCTGAACGATGCGGCACGAGAGGGGCACCTGAACCCCAGCGAAGTAACCGAACTCAGGAGGCAGATCCTTCCGGGACCGAAGCGAGGGACGAATCAGTGACCGGCCCGAGCGAAGCACCGAGGTCGGTTCGAGTGCTCGCCAAATGGGTGGATGCGTATGCGCGGGAGCGTGGGTTGACGCCGAAACGGGTCCGAGACTGGATCTCCTACATGATCGTGGGCGGGCGGCTGGAGGGAGCGAGTGCTGTCGACACCGGGCCTCGATTCACGATCAAGGGAGCTGTAGCCATTGAAATGCGCCTTCCCTCCAAGGCACGAGCTACCAAGGACATCGACTTGGTTGTCGATGATCTGGCAGGCACTGATCTCACGGTGGCACTGCGCACCGCTCTCGAGGGAGACTACCAATCGTTCACGTTCAGAGTGAAGGGCGAACCCTACGTTATGCCGAACAACTCGGTCCGAGTGGACGTGGCCCTCGACTACAGAGGTCGAAGCTAGGGCACGGTCCAGATCGACCTGTCCCCACATGAGGGGGAAAGCACCGAAGTGGAACTGGTGGATGCGCTGGCACTCGAGCCATTCGGCTTGAACACGCCAAACGCCTTACCATGTCTCGCCCTACGATACCACGTCGCCCAGAAGATCCACGCGATGACGGAGCCCGCGCGCGACGAGAACACTCCGAATGAACGGTTCCGAGATCTCGTGGACCTCCTCCTCATGAGAGAGCTGACGAGCGATCTCGAGGGAGTTCAGGCAGCCTGTGTGGAGGTATTTCAGATTCGGGATACCCATGGTTGGCCGCCGCAACTCGATCCACCGGCGTTCTGGCAAGAACCCTTCACGAAGCTCGCCGAGGAGGTCGAGCTACCGGTAAGTAACCTAGAAGAGGCGGTCCGGGAGGCGCAGACATTCATAGAAGCGATCGACGGAGCCGGGTAAGGCGCAGCAGGTGCCGGTTTACCTACCTGAAGCAGCCCCCCAACGACCGGGCGGGCCGTGTTCGGCTCCAAAGCACCCGCTCGAGGGAGAGGGGTCGCTACCCCCGCCCGTGGCACTTCTTATACTTCTTCCCCGACCCACAGGGACAGGGATCATTCCGCCCGGGCTCCTTCGTGGCGGTCACAGGCACCCGGAGGCGCTGCTCCGCGCGGTTGGTGACCAACTCTCTTGGATCCTGGGGTGAAGGCACACCGCCGACGGACCCGAGCGGCACGGTTCGCCCCTGACCCGCTCCCTCCGTGCGGGCGCTCCGAGCCATGCCCAGATCGTCCACCCGACCGCCACTCCCCATCGTCTGCGTGCGACTGGCGGCGGCCCGGGCGACGGCCGTTGCGCTTCCGATTCCATCCTCCGAGGGCCCCGAGTACTGAATCGTCTGAGTCTGGCGAACGGGCTGGCGCGGCTGGCCGAGCTGGGCCTTGAAGAGCAGGTTTCCGACCGTCCCGCGAAGGTCGTTCATGAGGTCCACGAACATCTCGTAGGCCTCCTTCTTGTACTCGACCAGCGGGTCCTTCTGTCCCCAACCCCGGAATCCGATCGAGGCCTTGAGGTTATCGAGGTCGTAGAGGTGATCCTTCCACTTGCCGTCGATGACGCTGAGCATGATGTAGCTGGTGACGCCCTCGGCGTGTTCCCCGAAACCATCGATCTTCCGGTGGAACTGTTCGGAAACCGCATCCACGGCCATCTGGTGAATCTCGTGCGGCTCCAGTTCGTGCTCCGGGTCGTTTTCGTCCGCAAGACCCTCCATCACGGCAAAGTAGTCCCGGGAGATCCGTCCCTTGAGCCCGGAGAGATCCCATTCCTCTTCGTGTTCGGACTCCAGATACTCATCCACCGTGGACTGCACGGTGTGCTCGATCATCTCCCACATCTCGCCCTTCAGATCCTCTCCCCCCTCCAGGGCAAAGAGGCGCCGATCGTAAATGACCTCGCGCTGTTGGTTCATGACATCGTCGTAGTCCAGCAGGCGCTTCCGCGACTCGAAGTTGTTGCTCTCCACCCTCTTCTGCGCGGTCTCGATGGAGCGCGTGACCAGCGGGTGCGTGATCACCTCACCCTCGGAGGCCCCCAGCTTGTCCATCGCGTTCGCCAAACGATCGCCGACGAACAGCCGCATCAGGTCGTCTTCCACCGAGATGAAGAACTGAGACGAGCCAGGGTCGCCCTGGCGCCCGGAACGGCCCCGAAGCTGACGGTCGATCCTGCGGGACTCGTGCCGCTCGGACCCGAGGATGTAGAGCCCGCCCACCTGAATGACGTAGTCGTCGGGCTTGCCCTCAAAGTCGATTTCACGCGTGGGATCAACCGCAACCAGTTCCTCGAGATCCAGGCCCCGCTCCTTCGCCCACCCCACCGTCCGGGCCTCGACCACGCCCTCACCCAGTTTGATGTCGGTCCCACGTCCGGCCATGTTCGTGGCGATGGTAACGGCTCCGGCTTGTCCCGCCTCCGCCACGATCTCGGACTCCTTCTTGTGCTGCTTGGCGTTCAGGACGTTGTGGGGAACCCCCCGGCGCTTGAGAATCCGCGACAGCGTCTCGGAGATCTCCACGTTCGTGGTTCCCACGAGAACGGGTAGCTCCATCCGGTGCAGCCGCTCGACTTCGTCCATGAGCGCCTGATACTTCTCCCTCTTGGTGCGGAAGATCAGATCGTCCCGGTCGTCGCGGATGATGGGACGGTTGGTCGGGATCACAAAGACGTCGAGCTTGTAGATCTGGTGGAATTCGGTCTCTTCGGTCTCGGCCGTTCCGGTCATCCCGGCCAGCTTATCGTACATCCGGAAGTAGTTCTGGATCGTGATGGTGGCGAGGGTCTGGGTCTCTCCCTTGATCTCCACACCTTCCTTGGCCTCCACCGCCTGGTGGAGCCCGTCACTCCAGCGCCGGCCGGACATCTGGCGACCGGTGAACTCGTCGACGATCACGATCTCGCCGCCCTCGCCGATGATGTATTTCTCGTCCCTCTGGAAGAGGGTGTACGCCTTGAGGAGTTGATGGATGACGTGGATTTTCTCGCTCTTGGCAGCATATTCGGCCTCGAGCCTGGACATCATCTCCCGTCTGGCGTCGACCGAAAGTGCTTCGTCCTCCTGCACTGCGCCCATGGCCTCGGACAGGTCCGGGACTACGAAGGCGTCCGGCTCCCCCGGAGAGAGCTCGTCGAGACCCGCATCCGACAGGTGGACGGCGTGGCCTTTCTCATCCATCGCGAAGAGGAGCATTTCGTCGATCTCGAACAGGCGCTTCTCGCGCATGTAGTCGGCCTCGACCTTGAGGACCAGCTTCTGGAGGCCCGGATCGTCGGCGAAGAGCTTCAGAAGACGCTTGTTGCGTGGGCCGCCCCTCTTAGCGGCCAACAGCTTCTCCCCCGCCTCGAACTCGTTGCCCTCTTCGAGGTCCTTTTCGGCCTCCGCGATGAGCGTGCTCACCAGGCGCGTCTGCTTCTTGTACAGGCTGCCGACCAGGGTGTTGTACTGCTTGAAGGGAGTCGAGGTGTCGCGGCCCACCGGACCCGAGATGATGAGCGGCGTGCGCGCTTCGTCGATGAGAATCGAGTCCACCTCGTCGATGATCGCGTACCAATGCCTGCGCTGCACCCGCTGCTCGAGGGCGTGCACCATGTTGTCCCGGAGATAGTCGAACCCGAATTCGTTATTGGTGCCGTACGTGATGTCCGACGCGTATCCCGCGGTCCGCTCGGGCGAGTGGGGCTCGTACTTGTCGATGCAATCGACGGTGATACCGAGGTAGTTGTAGATGTAACCCATCCACTCGGAGTCGCGCTGGGCCAGGTACGTGTTCACCGTCACTAGGTGCGCGCCCTCGCCTACCAGCGCGTTGAGGTAGAGCGGCATCGTGGCCACCAGGGTCTTCCCCTCCCCCGTCGCCATCTCGGCCACCTTGCCCCGGTGCAGGGCGATCGCGCCGATGAGCTGGACGTCGTACGGTACCATGTCCCAGAGTTGCGTCTGGCCGGTCACCGTCACGGTCGTGCCAAGGAGACGGCGACAGGCTTCTTTGATAGCCGCAAAAGCCGCCGGGAGGAGCTCCTCGAGCACGACGCCGGTTTTCTCCACTAGCCTCTCATCGAGATCGGCCAGCTCCTCCTGCAGCTCCTGCCGCTTGAGGGGATCCTCGGTATGGCGCTTCTCTTCCCGAAGCTGTTCGATCTCTTCCTTGATCTCAGCCAAGGCGTCGGCGATGTACGCCCGGAATTCGTCCGTCTTACCCTTGAGCTGCTCTTCGGAAAGCGACTGGTATTCCTCAAACCGCTCGTTGATCTCGTCGACCAACGGCTGGAGCCTCTTCGCCTCGCGGATGTGCCGCGATCCGAGGATCTTCTTTACTACCGCCTTCAGCATGCTCAATGGATTTTCGCCCGTCCTTGAGTGTCCGTGGGAGACACCGTTCTTACTCTGCTTGGGCCGCCCTTACCCCCAAGCCAACAAACTTGTACCAAAAGCGTTCGTGCAGGTAGTAGAGAAGCAGCTTGGCGAAGAACTCGACCGCACCCACCTCGAGACCCACATTGAAATCACCGGTCACCCACCACGCGATGAGCACGGTTGTCGAGGTCGCCACCATCCGCCAAGTGACTGCTTTGATCGCGTGCCGTTTGCGTGAAATCATCGATTTCCATCTCGCTCTTGAGGTGATCGTGGGCCCGCCATCCGGGCGTGCATCCCAGCCGATTCGACCGACAGACTCTCCGGCTCACTCGATGTACAGATTCTCCGGCTCACTCGATGTACAGGCTCTCCCGCTCTATTATCTCGGCCACCCCCGCGGGCACGAGGTGCGTGTAAGGCAGCCCCTCCCGGACCCGCCTTCTCACCTCCGACGACGAGACATCTACGGGCGCCACATCCGCGGCACTCCACACCACGTCCAGTGGAGGCAGAGCCGTAGTGAGCTCGACGCCGCCTCGGGGCAACACACACACCTCCGCGAGGCGAACCACTTCCTCCGCGTCGTGCCACTCCGCCAGCTCGGCGAACTGATCGGCGCCCATGATGAGAACCGGCGTGGCTTTTGGCCGCTCTGCGCGAAGCACCCTCAAAGTATCCACCGTGTAGGACGGGGCCCCTCGCGTGAGCTCGAGATCGCTCACACTCTGATGCGGCAAGCCGTCGACGGCGGCGCGGACCATTTCCAATCGGAGCTCGGCGGATGCCTCTGGGTTCGCAGGCTTATGGGGCGGGAGCTTCACTGGAATCCAGAGAATCTCGCTCAGCGTACCGGATTCGTGAAGCTCCCGTGTCAGGGAGAGGTGACCGATATGAGGAGGGTCGAAGGTGCCCCCGAAAACGCCGAACCGGACGGGACGGTCCTGATGGGGATCCGCAGCACTAGGCCCCGCCATTTTCGAGCAGCAGCTGGGCGGGCTCCGAATCCGGGTAGGCGTCGAGGAGTAGCTCCCGCGTAGCCTCGACATCCCTTTGGTACCCGATCCGGCCGAAGACCTCGATCATGCGATAGAGGGCCCAGGGGGCCCATTCGGTGTCCGGATACTGAGACGCGACTTCTTCGAAGTAGAGTAGCGACGAGTCCAGAAGACCTCGTTTGAGGTAGTGGCGGGCCGTGTCGTAATCGCGCTCGGCAAGCTTGAGCATCATCTGGTCCGCCAGCCGCGCCGCCTCGAGTCCCATCACCGTCCCGGCGAAATCGCCGGCCACCTGCCGGCACGCGAGCCTCGCTTGCCGGGTGAACGCTTGGTCCCTTTGCGTGATAGGTGACAAGCTCGCGAGTGAGCGGCATACCCCGAGCGCCGCTCGCACCGCCACCGTGTCGGCCGGCCAACGGTCGATCACACGCTGATACTCACTCCGGGATTCGATAAAGCGCCCTTTCGAATACTGCACTCCGGCGAGCAGGAGCCGGGCTTCGGCGGCGCGGTTGAAGCCCGGTGAGAAAAGGACGAATTCGAAGGCCTGGATCGCGTCGTCCCAGTCCTCCTGCTCCCTGGCCTGGAGAGCTAGGGCATAGACCTCCTCAGCGGTGAGACCGGGGTAGGGCAGCCCCCCCCCGCAGGCGGCGAAGAGGGCCAACGAGGCCAGAGATAGTATGCGCGTGCATCGAACGTATTTCGTCATGGGTCTCGCTTACACCACCCGCTCGGTCAGGTTCGTGGAAAACAGCCCTAATTTTCGTGGGATCGCCGAGGGAGGGCAACGGGCCCCGACATACCGCCGCCTTTGCTAATCCAGAGACGCGAGGTAAGCTCGAATTCGACGGTCGTCAGGATTCTGTTCAGCACAGCGTTCCCATTCCCGCCGCGCCCCCTCCGGGTCGTCCATCCGAAGGAGCAGAGCTCCCAATCGCACGCGGGCGCCGGCGAATTCAGCATTCGACGCCAGGATTTTCTCCAGGTGACCGCGGGCCTCGCCCAGCATCTCGAGGTCGATGTACGCCTCGGCGAGCTTGAACTGCAGGTCCAAGAACCCGGGTCGGACCTCCACAGCCGCCGCGTACTCCGTCGCCGCCTCTTCGGCGCGACCGGCCGCCATATAGAGGTCGCCGGTTCTGGCGTGCGCATTCGCGAGCTGATTCCCCATGTGGGACGGAAAGGCACGGGAATCGCGGAGATCCAAGGCGCTGGCACGATGAAAACACTCGGCGGCCTCATCGTGGCGGCCCAGGTCGTTGAGAA
>SMVB01345491.1_pt1 | contig 10737 bp, 8 predicted proteins | sample 2456461 | NCBI WGS metagenome assembly SMVB01 (sample SAMN11095934, study PRJNA526329) | marine sediment metagenome | biome: Marine sediment; feature: Surficial sediment; material: Deep marine sediment; isolation source: Hadal surficial sediment | place: Pacific Ocean | collected 2014-05 | depth 0-1...
ATTATCTCCATAACTGGCCACAACCAGTAATTAGCCTGTATCCATGCATACACGGGGCCGTCGACGATGGTTGTGGCAAATGATTCCAACATGATTGACCCGCCTCAGATGTATGCGATTAAACGGCCGGCTATGATTGCAGCCAACCAGAATGACAAGGAGACCAACGCGATTTGCTTAGTTGATCTACTTATTACGACATCGCCATTACTTGTAGCAAGCTCACCCCGCAGTCGTGACTGAAGGATCCCAGCCAGCGTCATGCCTGCGACGATACTGCTAATTTTCAATAGAAACGGTGTACTATTTATGAACGTGACAGCCTGGGATGTAAACAGGAGAATTCCGGAAACTGCGTTTATAATGAAGCCGATCCAGGCAAGCTTGCTCAGTGGTAAAAACGCGGCTGGTTGAAGTCCGGTGAACAATCCAAGCAATCGTAAATCGCGCATCGAAAAAATACCAACAACTGTAGCGAGTCCGACAATGTGAAGACTCAGCAATACCGGATAGGCCCACAAGGACCCCCCGACCCAAATGGCGACCGAGGTATTCTCGAGCCAGAGGAACATGCTTCTCTCCCTATTTACCCTATTTTGATTGTTAGTATTTTATTTTATTTCTTTGCTTTTAAATTAAGGTCCGGGTAAAATTTCAGCAAATTGCCAATTTATCGTGTGCGCACTTGCCCCATTTTACGCTGTTAACCGAAATTTTACCCAGCAAATAAATTCGTTGCTTCCGTTTAATGCGAGCTGTTTCTAACTTGCATAAAATTCAATCAGGGTTTGCTTGTTAAGAAACGCTCATTGGTTACCAACATAACCGGGGCCATAAATTATTTTTCCAGGTCTTCTTCCGGTGTGCTGACCGTTCTCTACCACAACTTGTCCATTGACCAGAACAAATTTCATGCCTACTGCGTATTGGTGTGGATCTTCAAATGTTGCCTTGTCGATAATTTCATCAGCATCGAATACAGCGATATCAGCATAATAACCTTCGGTAAGTATGCCGCGGTCATGGATACCAAGTCGAATCGCCGTTTGACTGCTCATCTTCTTAACCGCTTCCTCCAGTGTAATCACACCTCGTTCACGGACGTAGTACCCTAATACCCTTGCAAAGGTGCCGTATTGACGCGGGTGTGGCGCACCAACGCCAAAAACAGAAAGAGGGCCATCAGAGCCTATTGCAGTGGCAGGATGTTGCATGATGCGATCCACATCTTCCTGCGAAATTGCATGATAGACAGCCGTAGCGCCGCCCCCCTTTATAATCTCGAATACGACTTCGGCGGCGTTTTCAGGGCTAGGATCCATGCCTCGCTCTTGCGCCAACTCTGCAAGGTTTTTCCCTTCCATGGATCGGTCCCAGGAGTTACGGGAAATAAACACATTTTTAGGGTCCCCCCCACCACGATCAAAGAGAATTCTCTCGACCACTTCGTTTTTAATTGCTTGCCGAGTTTCTTGACTATCCAAACGCTCCAACAGTCTATCTCTGCCGCCTTCCTGTGCCCATTGCGGTATAAGCGCATTGATTCCGGTTTGCGAAGCAGTGTAGGGGTACTGGTCAATTGTTATATCAATGCCCCTGGCGCGCGCTTCATCTACCAGGCGTAAACTTTCGATGCTAGCGCCAAAATTTTGGACGCCGATTACTTTATGGTGAGTTATTTGCACAGGGATGTTTGCTGCCTCCCCGATGTGAATGGTTTCATTTACCGAGTCAATCAGTTGGGCAGCCTCTTCGCGCATGTGAGAAATATAAATTCCGTTGTACTCCGCGGCGACCCGGCTCAGTTCAACTACTTCATCGGTTGGGGTAAAACTTCCTGGCACGTAGAACAAGCCAGTTGATATTCCAAGTGCGCCTTGTTCCATGGCTTCGCCCACCATGTCTTTCATACGTTGCAATTCAGCGGCAGTTGCGTCTCGGTCTTCCCGGCCAATTACTAGAGTTCGAATGGTGCCTTGGCCTACAAAGACACCCCAGTTAGGACTGATTTCGGCATCGATTATGGCTTGATAGTGTTCATCGATAGGAAACGGCGATGAACCGTCGTTACCATCGGTCAGCGTAGTGACACCTTGCAACAAGGCACTGTCTGCTGTGGGGACATCGAAAATGCCGCGTATGGCATGGGTGTGTGGATCGATAAATCCCGGGGATACGATCAGCCCGGTTGCATCGATCTCAACATCTGCGCGTGCGGAAGACAGATTTCCAATTGAAGTGACATGTTCGCCTACTATACCGACATCCGCGTAGTACCAGGGATTGCCAGTTCCATCAATGATTTTACCGTTACGGATAAGCACATCGAAAGTATCCTGGCCATGGGCATTCATAAAGGCCAGTAAACTGAAGAATAAAACTAAATTTTTACCTTTCATGATGTTTCCTTGAAGTAAATTGGAATTAGCTTAATAGTGATAGAGCATCAATGATCTCTCTATTTAATCGTCATCCTGATTGTAATTTTGTCTGTAACAGGAGCCTATTCGGTTGACGGGATCAGGGTGATAGTTGGTTTTATTTAAGCAGAAATCCAGCTTTGCAGGAAGTGGGCAGATTTATCGGTGAAAGTTGAATCTCTGCATAAATCAATATGCCCTTAATTATCATTGGATCTACATAAAGAAGTAGTTCAATGCCAAATTAATCATTATACCAACTGCAAACATTTTCTCGAGTCTGTTTTGCTGCTAGCAACCACATTGTTTTCCATATTCCTAAATAGATTCTGCTTGTCCAATTTCATTATCTGAAAATGTTGTAAATAATGATTGGTAAAACTTCAAGCTAAGATCTGGAGTTTGATTCGCCTATCAATTCAATAATATGCTGAGTGTTTCCTAGGTTTTCTTATGATTGTAAGCTTTGTCAATAATTGTCTCTAATACTTTCAAATCGACGTCTGCCAATTTGTTGATGTACAGACAACCACCACCGTTAGTACCGCTTACTTTATGGTGGCCTAGTTTTTTCAATAGATTTATCCGACCTTTGAAATTTGCCAGATAAAAGACCAGCGATTGGACTCGCGGGGAAAATCCTATTTTACATATATCCCCGTCACCACCATTGGCGTATTTGGAATGATGTTTGCCGAAACCAATAATACTGATGCCCCACATTTTTGCTCGTTTTCCAGAGACAGCTCCCATCATCCTTGAGACTACTATACTGTCCTTGCGCCTGGTTTCATTATTTACCTTGCTCAGAAACTCTTTAACGCTGGCATTGTTCTCTTGGGTTTTTCGTTCGGGCATTTGATAGACAACTGTATAATTGTTTGCATGTTGCTCCATCCAATGGTTGGTGTTCGGCGACGGGCTTGGTATCGGCGCTGCCGAAGTCACCGAGGGATACACTTGGATGTATGAGATGGTTGATCGATAGTGGCCTTAGTATGCTCGATCGACAGATCGCGAAATAGAAATCAGACTAATTCAGTTTGTTTCAGCTATGGTTATTTTCAATTCCGCTACCTGTGAATCAATTTGTTCTTGAGTAAGTCGTTGTGATACAGGCACTGATTTTGACAATTCAGTCAAACGCTGGTCAGCCAGCCCGCTTTTAAACCAGAACTCAAGAAGTTCAACCCGGGCATTGGCAATGTCCTCAGCAAAGGCGTCACTTGCCACAAATTTATCTTTGAGTGAATTGCCGAACCTTATGTTACGTCGGCTGGGTGCTGGTCCTGGTGGCTCACCAGTAGAGCGCGCTCCAGGTTCACTATCCTCAGATGGAGTTGGAGGTTCACTGTCAGCTAGAGTCGGAGGTACTTCCCCAGAGGCTGTTGGAACATTAACAGTAGGAGTCGCTGGAGGAGCCGCGCTGGGTGGCGCTCCTGGTAGTCTTGGTGCGCTGCCCATGTTGAGCAAGCCCCTAAAAGCATCGCCCATGCCGACGAGCACCAGATTCATATCCCAGGTAATTACGGTGAACTTCTCATCGTTCAGGTCATACCAGAGTAAAAAATTGCGCCCAGGGCCGGCCATGTCATCAAAATTGTCCATCAAGTCCTGAGTTACAACATATTTGGCAAAACTGGGTATGTCGATCCAGTCAGCAAGTTCAGCATCAAACGCTTCATCACTGACCGTGTCCAGCCAGGCTAGAAGCCTGATCACCGGGGATATATCTTGAATGCCGACGGCACTAACCTGGGAAAAATCTTCGACATACAGTGTCGGATCTTCACCGTGGTATTTGAAGGCGTTGCCATTACGTGATTTGTAAAGGACACCTCGGCCCAGGCCTAATGATGAGGCATAGTTTTGGTTTGGATTTTCAATCACTAAACGAGTTGCCGAATCGTCTCCGTTAATACTGAAAGTCGTCCAGGTAAACTTTTGCGTTATTTGATCAGAATCCCGAATCAGTTGTAACGAAAGTGCCTCATTCAAACTTGCGCCACCACCTGAGATTGGACGAATTGCCAGCTCTGTGTGACCCTGATAGCCGCGTCCGGGCATAAATTCATTAAAGCTCAATAGTAGTGGTAAGGTGGAAGGGTTATCTGCTGTTGCACCGCCCATCATGGCTGCCATTCTTGGTGGTATTCCACCGCCTGGTGGTCTTGGACCAGCACCGGGACGTGCCCTACCGGAAGGAGTGCCCGAAGTTGCACCAGTAACCCCGCCGGGTCCCGTGCCAGCAGGAGGACGTGGTCCACCAGGACCTCTACCGCTGATACCAAACAGGGTGGAATTGCCTTTGAGACGAATCGCTACCGAGCCGATGAAGGTGCCATCGATAATGGCATCAGCCTCGACAAATGTTTTCTCGTCAAAGCGCTTGAAGTCCGAAATCATCTGACCATAGGCAATATCGGTGACATTCAGGACAATGGAGTGGGGCACGCTGAGGTCAAAGAAGTCGACAGTCCCTGTTACATTGTTAGTTATTGTGGGAAGCATTTCGCCTTCAGAGAAAACGATAGGTCTAATCTGGAACGATCCTAAAAGTACAACGACTAACGATAACACTACGATCGAGCCCAGAATCAGTCGAATGTTGTGGCGAATCTTCACTGGTACAACACGATTCCACCAGGAGCGCTGAATCTGGCCGACTGATTTGCTTTGTGTCATGTTTTTACCCTCAGTTTGCCTGATAGCAGAATAGTTACCGGGCTGCTGCTATAGGTCTGTCTGGTCATAGCCACTAAGTACAGTTACCCGTTGGCCGGTATTGACTGCAGTCAAGGCCTCAACAAGATCCCGCGGTTTTGAGCTTTTCAGCATTTCCACAGTATAAAATAATTCCAGTAAAGCACCAGAGCGTATTGTCTCTGTACTTACCAGGTCAAAACTTTTAGTCATCTTGATCAATACATCTTCAACCAGGGAATCAAAATCGCCCTCCGGGGGTACTTGCACTTTGACGACCTGGCGTTGAATTTTACTGGCAAAGGCATTTAATCGGGACATCAACACAATAACGGTGCAAATCGCTACAGTGGCGGCTATCGCTAACACATAAAACCGAGTTCCGGTTGCCATGCCAATAGCCATAACCAGGAAAATAAAACCCACGTCTCGGGTTTCTTTTAATGCGTTACGAAATCGTACTATAGACAAGGCCCCAACCAAGGCAAATGCCCGGGCAATATTCGAGCCTATGATAAGCATAATGACGGCAATCACCATGCATACTACTACCAGAGTCTGCACAAAAGACTGGCTGTAGGAAATATTGCGATGAGTCGCTTTATAGACCGAGCAAATCAATAATGACAACACTAAAGAAAGAGTCAGGGTTAAGATAACATCCAGCGTGCTGAAAGTTCCCGATAGATCTGTAATATCAAAATTCATTTCTTTACCTCTTTTTTTGTTAGTTCACTGTTTGCCCTTCTTCGACTGGTGTTGCTAATGGCTTAGGAAACTCGCGCGCGTGTTGAGTTGCGCGAACCCCCAAGTGATGAGATTCAATTGATTGGCAGTACTTTGAAATTCGCACAGTATTGAGATTAAGCTCCGCCGCCAGGTCGGTATACCAGGTGGGAACACGTTCGTTAGCTTTTAATTCAACAATAGAAAGATGAGGCGGAATGATAAACTGATTAGTCGCTCCCTTCGTTCCCAGGTAAAAGTCACGGTTACGTCCTCGCACTCGATGATCCAGTGTGATTCTCACACCGGTATCAGCATCAACTCCTAGATACGCTTCGCGTTGATAAGAAGTTATGGCGGTCGGTTGAAGATCTCGGGTATGGAGTAAGGTTAAAACCTCATTTACAAATTCCTGACGAACATTGGGATTATCAGGGTCGACCCGCTCATCGCACAATATTCTGGCGTCGGCGTAACTCAGTGGAATTCTACGTTTTTGGGTAACTCGATTAACCCTTTGCTTGATTTCGACAAACACGTTTGTTGCATCGGTAATCAAATCCGGCTCACCGTAAACGCGAATGCGTAATTTCCGACGAAAGCGCAGTCCTTCGATCTTTTCCCAATAACATTGCAAATCACGGGTATCGTAATAAAGACTTGTGATTAATGCTGGCCCATTGACGAGGTGATGCGAATCCACCTGCATACGCTCCTGCAATCGATCTCGCAACTCAGGTAGGCGGGACTCATCCATTAAATACTTTATTTCGTATCGATTAAATCGGTGTAAAGCGCTCGCAGTCTGTGTGGTATCTCGGATTGTTGTGTTATTCGTTCCTGACAATTGTTACCTCTAGGCTTCCTCTCTACCTTGGCGGGTGTGGAGTCTCTGGCCGTCAATCCTCTCATTATGACAGTACTATGACAACATCAAATGCTCCAGCGGTGCGCTCAGCTTCAAAATACAACACTTTGTACCGGGTAGCATAAGGGTAGATAACAGGCCGGCTTTTCAATTGCTCTATTTAACAATTAGAGTAAAACCCATGATTCTTTTTGCTATTTGGGTAACAATAGTTTCAGGTGGAAATTGCTCAGTAAGTTGGGATTCAATCGGCTAAGTAAATTGACAAGTAAATTGACAGGTAAGTGGTTACGGTTGGGGTTAATCCTCGGCATGATAATGGGCTGTCAGCCTGCAGCAGAATCTCAAACGGCTCCTCCTCGCATTGTCGTGATCGGGGATCTACATGCCGACATTGGCGTCACTCGCCAGGTTTTCCAACTTGCCGGAGCCACCGACGCGAATGATGCCTGGATCGGGGGCTCGTTAACCATCGTACAACTGGGTGACTTCATTGGACGAAGCGATGACGATCGCGAGGTACTCGACTTTATCTTTGCTATTCGAGACAAGGCAGAAGCAGGAGGCGGTAAGGTTCACGCCTTAATTGGAAATCATGAAGTGTTTGGTGCTCGGGTTGATAACCAGGCAGTGGGGCGCAACCCGTTCGCCGCCTTTGAAGCGTTGCAAGGTCTCAATCTTGATGATCCCCGCTTGACACGATTGCCTGAAAATCAACGAGCAAGGGGTGCTGCGCTGATGTCAGGCGGACCTTATGCAAAGCGATTGGCAGAGTTTCCCGCCGTGTTAAAACTTGGTGAAACAATCTTTGTGCATGCCGGTGTTCTCCCACGTTGGGCCGAGTACGGTATCGACAGGATTAACGCCGAAGTGAGTGAGTGGTTTATGGGTAATATCACCGAACCCAACTCCACCCGGGGTGTGGACAATGGCGACAAGGTGATGTGGACGCGTCAACTTTCCTATGATGTCGGTTACTACGATTGCACCGTACTTGATGAGTCACTGCGAATTCTCGGCGCCAAGCGCATGATTGTAGCCCACACTGTACGCCCGGAGATTACCTCCGACTGCAATGACAAATTGTGGGCAATCGATGTTGGTATGTCCCGAGCCTATGGTGGAATGATCCAGCTGTTGGAAATCGTTAATGATGATGTGGTAAAGGTGATTCGGCCGTAATTCTGGAGTTATTAGTCAAAAGGATAGGTAGCGCTTGCGGTTATCAGTGTTATTGACGAGATTCAATTCGGTCACAGTTAAGCTGGACTTTTAACTGGAATAGCCATTATTCTTTCTGTGTACCCACAAATTTAATCGCGTAATTGATTCATAACAAGCATCTCAAGCTGTTTCATTCCAGTGTAGGTGGTCCCATGCAAAATAAAAATACCGCTGTTTCTAGAATTCAAATCCTGTTAGTTATTGCGTTTATCACCCTGCCTTTGTTGTCTACAGCTCAGACAACTGATCAGGCCTACCGTATACCGCCGCTTGATATCGCCGATATTGTCGATGCCAAGCCAACTCCCAGTGTCTCGGTTGATCCGAAAAAGAACTGGATGTTACTGATGAGTCGTCCGGGATTGCCTCTGATTGCAGAGTTATCACAGCCGGAACTACGAATTGCTGGCATGCGGATAAACCCAGCCAATAACGGCTCCAGCAGAAGCACTTATTTTAGTGGTTTGGCTCTGCAGAGTCTGAGAAATGGAGGCTTAAGAACAATCAGTGGGTTACCAAGTAACCCGCGCATCAGTTCGGTTTCCTGGTCTCCCAACGGCGAGCACATCGCTTTTGTTTTGGATCAGGGAAGCCATATTGAACTGTGGCTGGCAGATACTGACACATCAGCCGCCCGAAAATTACTCGATGCTGAATTGAATGGCATATTCGGACAACCGTTCAGCTGGTTTTCCGATAGTGAAAGATTGCTGGTTAGAACGATACCCAGCAGCAGGCCAGGGGCCCCAGAAAAACCACTGGTACCTGCTGGCCCTATAATTCAAGAGTCATCTGGAATACCCGCTGCCGCAAGAACTTACCAGGATCTGTTAGTTGACGAACACGATGAAAACCTATTTCAGTATTACGGGACATCTCAACTTGCGATTGCTTCATTGGACGGTAGCAGCTCTGTATTAGGACAACCGGCTTTAATTCGTCGAGCCAACATTTCTCCGGACCAGAATTTCATTCTTGTAGAAGCAATTCACCGTCCCTTTTCTTACTTGGTTCCGAATGCAAGATTTCCCCGGCGTATCGAGATATGGGATAGCCAACTGGGCGCTACAGTAAAACTGGTAGCCGATTTGCCACTGGCCGAAGAAGTCCCTATAGGAAGAGGAGCTGTGCCCATCGGGCCGAGATCAGTTGCCTGGCGACCTGATACCGAAGCAACACTTTATTGGGTTGAAGCGAGAGACGGTGGTGATCCAAGAGCCGAAGTTGAAATAAGAGATGTTTTATTATCCTTGTCAGCACCTTTTGACAGTCAACCCAGGGAACTCATTGCACTCACAATGCGTTACAGTGAGGCAACCTGGGGCAACTCAGGTCTGGCTCTGGTTGAAGAAACCTGGTGGTCTAACAGGCAGACACGAACCTGGATGATCGCCCCGGATGAGCCCGGTTCAGACGTTGATTTATTATTTGACCATTCAACCGAAGATCGCTACAACGATCCAGGGTCTCCAATCCTGGCACTAAATAATTATGGTAAGCGTAGCTTGTTATTCAGCGAAGATGGCGACTCGATTTATTTCAGCGGGTCCGGTGCTTCAACCGAGGGAGACAGACCCTTTCTCGATCGCCTTAACTTCAATAGCAAAACCAGCGAGCGACTATGGCGATCAGAGGCACCGTACTACGCCAGTTTCATCTCTTTCCTGGATGATTCCCAACAATCATTACTCATTAGACGTGAATCTCCGGCTGAGCCAGGCAACTATTTCCAAGTCGGTATTGGAATGCCCGATCAGGCAACAGCGTTAACCAGCTTCCCTCATCCTTATGAGCAGTTGGCTAACGTCTATAAAGAAGTAGTTCGTTACCAACGCGATGATGGTGTGATGCTCACTGCCACACTGTATTTACCACCTGGAGCAACTCCTGATGATGGCCCGTTTCCAATGCTGATGTGGGCTTATCCGCGAGAATACAAAGACGCTGCATCAGCAGGTCAAATGCGAGGATCACCCTATCGATTTAACGCTATCAGCGTAAACGGGCCACTTCCCTTTCTTGCCAGTGGCTATGCAATTTTCGACGGTCCTACCATGCCGATTGTCGGTGAAGGTGAGTTGGAACCCAACGATGAATTTATTGAACAATTAGTGGCCAGTGCCGCGGCTGCTGTTGATGAAGTCGTACGCCGTGGTGTGGCAGACCGGGATCGTATTGCTATTGGAGGGCATTCCTATGGTGCTTTTATGACTGCAAACCTGCTCGCTCATTCTGATCTGTTCATTGCAGGGTTGGCAAGAAGTGGCGCTTACAATCGCACCCTAACCCCATTTGGGTTTCAGTCTGAAGAGCGAACTTTCTGGGAGGCTCCAGATGTTTATTTTCGTATGTCACCTTTCATGCATGCAGACATGATTACCGAACCTTTACTGATGATACATGGTGAAGCCGACAACAACTCAGGAACTTTTCCTCTGCAAAGTCGACGCTTTTATAATGCATTAAAAGGTCACGGAGTAAAAACAAGATTGGTGATGTTGCCAAACGAAAGCCATGGCTATCGGGCAAGGGAATCGGTTATGCACACACTGTGGGAAATGAATTCCTGGATGAATCGTTACGTGAAAGGCGAATGATAAATTGGGGTCAGATCCTGAGGTATCCCCACAAAATTTAGTCTTCATTATGCGGATGTTGTAATTCAGAGTGCGCGGGTTCAGGAACGTCTGAGAGAACGCTCTGACTCAGGGGGTTCTGTTATCTCAGCTACTTGCACCCCTCCGGGGTTCCCTCAATCCCTCGGGAGCCTGAAAAGCGGTCTCCCTCGTTCATTCG
>SMVB01403299.1_pt1 | contig 10736 bp, 7 predicted proteins | sample 2456461 | NCBI WGS metagenome assembly SMVB01 (sample SAMN11095934, study PRJNA526329) | marine sediment metagenome | biome: Marine sediment; feature: Surficial sediment; material: Deep marine sediment; isolation source: Hadal surficial sediment | place: Pacific Ocean | collected 2014-05 | depth 0-1...
AACAGCCCAGACCGCCAGCTAAGGCCCCTAAGTGCAGGCTAAGTGGAAAAGGATGTCGAGACGCACAGACAGCCGGGAGGTTGGCTTAGAAGCAGCCATCCTTTAAAGAAAGCGTAATAGCTCACCGGTCGAGTGACTCGGTGCCGAAAATGTACCGGGGCTAAGCCTGCCGCCGAAGCTGCGGATTCATAGGAACTCCGGTTCCTATGAGTGGTAGGGGAGCGTTCTGTGTTGCTTGAAGTCAGACCGTAAGGACTGGTGGACGGCACAGAAGTGAGACTGCCAGCACGAGTAGCGATAAAGAGGGTGAGAACCCCTCTCGCCGTAAGTCTAAGGTTTCCTGAGGAAGGTCAGTCCGCTCAGGGTTAGGCGGCCTCTTAGTCGAGGACGAAGGTCGTAGACGACGAGAAGCAGGTTAATATTCCTGCCCCGCCTGAATAACGTTTGACCGAAGGGGTGACGCAGGAGGGTAGCTCAGCCTGCGATTGGAAGTGCAGGTTGCAAGCATGTAGCCGGGGGGACTAGGAAAATCCGGGCCCCCATTTCAAACGGTGAGACGTGATGCCGAGGTCTTCGGACCGCAAAGTGAGTGATCCCACGCTGCCAAGAAAAACCTCGTAGGGAGTAATTCAGGCGACCGTACCGCAAACCGACACAGGTAGACAGGGAGAGAATCCTAAGGCGAACGAGATAACACTGGCTAAGGAACTCGGCAAATTGGCTCCGTAACTTCGGGAGAAGGAGCGCCTCATTAGCGTGAAGGACCTCGCGTCCGGAGCGCGAAGAGGTCACAGAAACCAGGCCCAGGCGACTGTTTACTAAAAACACAGGTCTCTGCAAAGTCGAAGTCGACGTATAGGGACTGACGCCTGCCCGGTGCCGGAAGGTTAAGAGGACGGGTTAGCTTCGGCGAAGCTCAGAATTGAAGCCCCGGTAAACGGCGGCCGTAACTATAACGGTCCTAAGGTAGCGAAATTCCTTGTCGGGTAAGTTCCGACCCGCACGAATGGCGTAACGATCTGGGCGCTGTCTCGGCCAGTGGCTCGGCGAAACTGAAGTGCCGGTGAAGATGCCGGCTACCCGCAGCTGGACAGAAAGACCCCGGCACCTTTACTACAGCTTAGTACTGGGTTTTGGTAGGTCGTGTGCAGGATAGGTGGAAGGCTTTGAAACCGGGCCGCTAGACTCGGTGGAGCCACCCGTGAGATACCACCCTCGTTGTGCTGAAACTCTAACCCAGGTCCGTAATCCGGATCGGGAACAGTGCTTGGTGGGTAGTTTAACTGGGGCGGTTGCCTCCCAAAGAGTAACGGAGGCGCCCAAAGGTTCCCTCAGGCTGTTTGGAAATCAGCCGCAGAGTGTAAAGGCATATGGGAGCTTGACTGCGAGACTGACAAGTCGAGCAGGTGGGAAACCAGGGCTTAGTGATCCGGCGGTTCCGTATGGAAGGGCCGTCGCTCATCGAATAAAAGGTACGCCGGGGATAACAGGCTTATCTCCCCCAAGAGTTCACATCGACGGGGAGGTTTGGCACCTCGATGTCGGCTCATCGCATCCTGGGGCTGAAGCAGGTCCCAAGGGTTCGGCTGTTCGCCGATTAAAGCGGTACGTGAGCTGGGTTTAGAACGTCGTGAGACAGTTCGGTCCTTATCCGCTGTGGGCGTAGGAAACTTGAGGAGCGCCGTCCCTAGTACGAGAGGACCGGGATGGCTCGAGCTCTCGTGTACCAGTTGTTCCGCCAGGAGCATCGCTGGGTAGCGATCTCGGGATCGGATAACCGCTGAAGGCATCTAAGCGGGAAGCCGGCTCCAAGACTAGGTTTCCCTGGGGCTTCGGCCCCCTGAAGGGCCCTTCGAGACGAGGAGGTTGATAGGCCGTAGGTGTAAGCGCAGCAATGCGTTCAGCCGAGCGGTACTAATCGCCCGTGAGGCTTGGCCTTTAAATTCGCCAGGGGCAGACGCGTTTGGTGGCGGTCGAAAGACCACCGCCGTTCCGCTGCACTCGAGCCGGACCCTTCGATAAATGGGCTCAAGTCGCTGATCCGTCTAGCACCGCTAGGCAAGGTCGGCGGAATGCTCAGCAAAAGAGCGGGTCAACCGTGGGGTCGCGAAAGCGATTCTGCAAACCGATCCGAAGCTGGACTATTCAGTTTGTTTTTCCCGGTGGCTCTAGCGGGGAGGCTACACCCGTTCCCATTTCGAACACGGAAGTTAAGCTCCCCAGCGCCGATGGTACTGCCTGGGCAACTGGGTGGGAGAGTAGGTCGTCGCCGGGTTATTCTTGAAAAGGCTGCTCGGTTCTTCGGAACCGGGCAGCTTTTTTCTTTGATCTGGTCCGGCTATCTCAACCGCTCGCGCCGCCGTGACCCGTTGGGATATCCGGGCGAGGAAGAGAGCTCGATGCTCTGGAGATTGGAGATTGCCGCACCGGTCGCCGGCTTGGTGACCGGGCTGTACTTCGTCTTCGAGCCGATCATCCGGTCGGGTTTCACTCGCATCTTCGACGGTCTCGGCGACGTTCGGCTCGTCAACTACTCGCTCGAGCACAGCTATCGGTGGCTCGCCGGCTATCCGCTGCACGCCGACCTGTGGAGCCCGCCACTTTTCTACCCGCACCACAACGTCGCCGCGTATACGGATCTGGTGGTCGGTTTCGCCGCCCCGTATTGGGGTTTCCGTGCCTTCGGGTTGGCGCCCGAAACCGCCTATCTCGCCTGGATGCTCGTCGTGTGGACGCTCAACTTCGCCGCCGTGTACCTGCTGCTGAGGAAGGGCTTTTCGATAGGTGCGCTGGGGTCGAGCCTCGGGGCCTTTCTATTCACGTTCGCGAGCCCGCGTTCCGCCAGCATTGTCCATCAGCAGTTAGTCCCGTGGTTCTTCTTGGTGCTCGGGGTGGCGGCGATCATGGTGGTATTCGGCGACGGAGAGCACCCTCCGCGGAGCCGTCGCATATGGATCGTGTTGTTCTTCGCGGCGATGGTGCTGCAAGCCTATGGGGCGATGTACCCGTTGTACTTCTTTGCGCTCGGGGTGGGCGTCGTGCTGCTGGCTTCGCTGATCGTCGACGATTGGCGCCGTAGTCTAGTGGCGGCGCTGCGGCGCGACGGTGTGACGATCGGCGTGGCGGGTGTCGTTGCCGTCGCTGCGCTCGTGCCGCTCGCTTCCCATTACCTGCAAGTCGCTGACGAGGTGGGCGTCCGCGCCTACCCCGCGGCGTTGTTGCCGCGCCTCGTTTCGTGGGTGCTCATGGGACAAACGCATCCCTGGTACGGCTGGCTGCAGCAGCGCGGCGGGCCGTTTTTCCAGACGCGCGCGGCGTTCCACTCCAACGGCGTAGGACCGATTACGACGCTGGTCGCGATGATCGGACTCTACTGGGGGAGAGGCCGCAAGGGCGTTCGCCTCCTCGTCATCATGGCGGCGGCCTTGATGCTTATGTCGACCGTTTTCCCAGGTGGCTTCACGTTCTGGCGGCATGTCTACGACTACCTGCCCGGCGCCAATGCGTTGCGCGCCGTCGGCCGGATCGGGCTGGTGCTGCTGCTGCCGCTCGGCCTCGGCGTGGCGCTGTGTTTCGACCGTCTGTACGCGCAGGCGCGATACCTGCCGCTGGTGCTCTTGGCGGCACTCATGATTGCCGAGCAGAACCATGAGATCCGGTACCGGGCCCGGGAACCGTTACAGCGCTACATTGCCGAGTTGTCCGAGAAGCTCGACCCGGGCTGCGAGGCTTTCTTTCTCGCCTCTACGGGTAGATTGCGATATCCGCACGCCCACGACGACGCGGCGTGGGTCAGCCTGCGGACCGGCATCCCGACGGTGAACGGCAGGTACGGCAATTTCCCGCCGGAGTACCTGCTCCGAGACGCCCACCTGCGGACCAACGCAGATCGCCCCGGACTTCGCCGGGCATTCGATTATTGGCTCGAGGTGAACGGCTTGCCGGCGCGCCGAATTTGTTGGATCGAAACGTCCGGATTCTGACCGGATTCTGAACCGATCGACCAACGCCCCGGTGGCTCGGCCCGCCTCGCCCTCGCCCGCAAGACCCACCCGCCAGACCCATCACACGTTCGCCACGATCCGCCGGCAGCCACTGCTGCGCACCGTCGCGACGAAGGGCGTTGACTAACGGAGATACCCGAGGGCGCGCAGGTTCCTGATCGTGTCGGCGTCGAGCTCCTCGATCTGTGCGCCGCCGGTGCGGAGCAGAAAGCCGGCGTTGTGCGCTTGCGTCAGACGGAGTGTCTGCTGCAACCAGCTCACGTAAAAGGGCTCCTGCAGCGAGAGATCGACGGTTTCTCCGGGGTCGTCGGACAATCGATACAGCTCGGTTTCATCGCTGCGGGCGTTGTAAATCAGCTTGAGATCGTTCCACAGCAGGGCGTACCGTGGCCGCGGAGTATTGTCGGGGTCGCTTTGGCCGCTCGTTGAGGCGAGAAGGATGCGGTTCGGTGGCGCCTCGCCGCGGACCGTCGGCAGCAGGCTGCGACCCTGGTACCGGGCCCGGTCGTCCTCGATGGCAAGACCGTCGACCAACGTTGGGGCGATGTCGATGAGGCTCACCGCGGTGGCTACGGACGCAGGAAAGCCGCTGAACGACCGCGGCCACTTGATGATCAGCGGTACGCGCAGGAGCTCCTCGTACACCGAGCGCAGGTGCAGGAAGCGTCCGTGCTCGTAGAAACCCTCGCCATGGTCCGAAAGGACGATGATCAATGCATCGTCGTAGCGCCCGTGTTGCTTCAGATCATCGACGAAGCGGCCGACCAGGTGGTCGGCGAATTGGACGTTCTCCTCGTACATGTCGCGGGCGGCGCGGCGGATGTCATCGCGCAACTCCACATTTTCCTGGGGAACCCACCTCTCGAATCCGTTGAGCAACCGCGCCCGTATCGGCATTTCATTCGAATACCAGCCGCTCCGCGGGCCCGAGAACGGCGGCGGCGGGAGGTAGGGTGTGTGCGGCGGCAACAGGTGAATCATCGCGAAGGTCGGGCGATCGTCGACGACGAGGTCCGAAACGGCTGGGAGAATCACCCGGTTTTCGAGGACCGAGCTCTCGACTTCTTCGAAGACCTCGAAGCCGCGCCGCAGAGGCGGCCGAGCGCGGTAGATGTTGTGTTGGCTCCAGAGAATCGTGCGGTAACCGGCGTCGTGGAGCAGCTCCGGAAAGGTCGTGATCTGAGGCGGAATTCGGGAGCCCCAGTGCTGGATTCCGATCGCGTCCGGGGTCATCCCGCTGAACAGAGCGGGAACCGATTGGCCGGTCCACGACGACGGGGCCCAGGCGCGGGTGAACGTCGTGCCGTCCCTCGCGAGAGCCTGAACGTTGGGCGCCAACTCGGCCCCGAGACTGCCTTCGAAGACGTCGGCCCGCGCCGCATCCAACAGGATGATGAAGATGTCGGGTCGACCGATCGCGCCCGAGCGTGGCGGCGCGACCACCCGAGCGGGCTGGGCGACCGCGTCGCCCGGCGATCCTGAGCCGGTCAGCGCCAGACCCGCCCACCGGACGATGCCATTGACGCTCCCGAACACCCGGATTCGCAGGCCGATGACCCGGCCGGCCCAAGGGTCGAGAGCAACGCGAACGGTCGCAGTGGTGGCGTCGCGGCCCAGTTCAGCCTCCCAGATTCGTATCGTCCTCTCGGGCTCGATGACCTCGATGACGGTGCGAATCGTGCCTTCCTCTCCCGGGAAGGCAAGATCGGCGTCGACCGCCCCGAGCAACTCGAGATGTTCTCCCGGAGACAGATAGAAGTCGAAGAAGCTGTCGGTCGGCATCTCGATCACGGTGTCCGGCAGGTGCGGCGGCGGCGGACGGTCGGCGTCTTGATCTGTATCGGAAACGACGACGGTGACCGCCGCGGCGGGGATGCGGAGGGAGACTTGCTCGGGCCGCTCGGGCCAGTATGGTCGGCGGGCGCCGCCGCGAATTTCGACGCGCCGGAATTCGGCGGCGAGGGTGCGTCGATCGAGGCTTTCAGGGTCGAAATCGGCCGGGCGGAGCGACTGGGAGAAGCGCAGCTCGATTTCGTTCCAGCCGACCTTGACGAGCTCGACGGGAAGCTTGAATTCGTAGGTCTCCCAGCGTGTCAACATGCGGAGCGACTCGATCTCGACGCCGTTCAGGAACACGGTCAACCGTTGGCGCGGCGCGTCGGGATGGGAGTAAGGTCGCGCCTCCGCGACCAGCGTCGGCGGGATGTCGGCGACGCTGAAGAACCCGATGCGGGCCCACTTTCCATGGATCCACAGCGTGTCCCCTTCGAGGGTCTGCATGGGCGGCCAGTTGCGGATGAGGAACCGCGAGGCGCCCTCGTCGCGGGGAAAAATGATGTCGGTGTCGACCCCGTTCGTGCTGAACGGGACGTACTCGGCAAGGTAGGTGTCGGCGATGGGCTCCGAGCCGCAGCCGGCGAGTGCCAGCATGGCGATCGGCCACATCGCCGCAGCGGCAATGTGGTGGATTGTTTTCGTCCTGTAGCCCTGTTGCCGAACCATGAGGGGCATGATACCAATGTGGCGTGAGGCTTGCGGGCGGCGCGCGCACTGGCCTCCTCGACGGGTCTTCAAGGCATCGCTGTCGTCGCGCCGCCTCGCATCTGGCCTCTTGTCGTCGCCACCAGAGCCATCACGTGTCCACCCCGGCCTGCTAGAGTACGCCGCGATACTGACCGTCGTTTCCTGGAACGACCTTGCGCCCTTGGCCCACACAGAAATCGACATCAGCGTTGTTTTGCCGACCTTCAACGAGGTCGGCAACATCAGAGCGCTCATCGAGCGGGTGGGGGCGGCGCTTGCCGACGTTCCCCACGAGATCCTCGTCATGGACGATCGGTCTCCGGACGGGACGGCGACGCTGGCGCGCGAGGCGGGTGCCGGGGACCCTCGGGTACGGGTGATCGAGCGTCCGCCGCCGGCCGGTCTTACGCTGTCGATCTACGACGGCATCCAGCGGGCCCGAGGCACTTTTGTCGCCTGGATGGACTGCGACTTTTCCCACCCGCCGGAGCTATTGCCGGAGCTGCTCGCGCCCCTGCGCCGCGGTGACGCCGATGTCGCGTGCGCCTCGCGCTACGTGCACGGTGGCGCCGACGAGCGCGGCGAAGCGACGGCGGTGTTCGCCAGCCTGGCGATCACCAAGTTGGCCCAGTGGTGCATCGATCGCCGGGTGCTCGACTACACGACCGGCTACGTGATGGCGCCCCGGGCCTTGTTACTGGAGCTCGGGTTGCACGGCGACTACGGCGAGTACTGCATCGAGTTGCTGGGGGCCGCGGTGTTGCGCGGTTATCGTGTCCTCGAGGTCCCCTATGTGAGCATTTCGCGGGTCGAAGGCGAGTCGAAGACCGCGACGACCGTTGTCGGTTTCGTTCGCCGTGGTTGGCGGTATTTGGCGACGATCGGGCGCTTGTGGCTGTCGCGCCGCCGGGTGGCGGCGCGCGGTGTGTCGCCGGGCACCACGACCCGTGACCTGGGGACACAGCCGGCCGCGACTCGGGACCCGTCGGACGGTGGATCCGAACAAACGGGCTGAAAGCTAGCAAGCCATGGCGCCCGCAAGAATCACCCGCCAGACTTGTCACACGTTCACCAGGACCTGCTGACATGCAGCCCGCCGAGTACGTTCAGATGGCCGCCGTTCAGGATCACCACTGGTGGTTCGAGGCCAAGCGCCGCACCGTCGACGCGCTGCTGGCGCGGTACGGAGTGGGCGACAGCGTCGCTTCGTCCGCCGGCCGCGTCCTCGACGTCGGTAGCGGCACCGGGGCGATGGTCGACGTCATGACGGGCTTCGGGCGCATGTTCGCCGCCGACGCCTACCTGCCGGCGCTGCGGCTCATGCGGGAGCATCGTCCGGCCGCGGCCGACGTCGTTCCGGTCGGCGCCAACCTGCTGAGCTTGCCGTTTGGCGAGGCGTCGTTCGCGCTCGTTGGTTGTTTCGATGTCCTGTACCACCAGAGGGTCGGCGATGTCGGCGCAGCGCTGGCCGAGCTGCATCGGGTGTGCGAGCCGGGAGGCTACGTGGTGATCACCGACTCGGCGTTTTCGTTTCTGCGCAGCTCCCACGACGTCGCCACCCACGCCGCTCGGCGCTTTCGCCTGCCTGACCTGACCACGCCGCTCGAGTCGTCCGGCTTCACGATCGAACATGCGTCGTATTTCCACACCCTCCTGTTCCCGGTGGCGGCCGCCTTTCGCCTGGCCAAACGCGCCCTGCAAGGATCCCCGATGTTGCAAGGATCCCCGCCGGCCCGCGGCGCGGGCGAGTCAGGGGAAGCGAATGGTGGCGCCGGCGCCGGCGATGTCCCGGCGCATTCCGACCTGGCTCCCGTCGCCCCCTGGGTGAACGCCGTATTGCTGAGCATCTATCGGCTCGAGACGCCGCTCACCGTGCGCTTTCGGATGCCGTTCGGTGTCAGCCTGCTGATCCTCGCCCGCCGTCCTCCGGCATGACCGGTCGCGGGCGCGGCGTGGTGATAGGATTTTCGCTATCCAGGAGGTTGCGATGTCCGGTCATTCCAAGTGGAGCACGATCAAGCGCAAGAAGGGCGCCGCCGACGCCGCCCGCGGGAGGATCTTCACCCGGCTGGTGAAGGAGATCACCGTCGCTGCCAAGGAGGGAGGCGGCGACATCGAATCGAACCCCCGGTTGCGCACCGCGGTTGCCGCCGCGAAGACGGGGAACATGCCGTCCGACAACATCAAGCGCGCCATCCAGCGGGGGACGGGCGAGCTCCCCGGGGTCGTCTACGAAGAGATCAACTACGAGGGTTACGGTCCCGGCGGCGTTGCCATCCTCGCGCAGGCGGCTACCGACAACCGTAACCGGACCGTGGCGGAGATCCGTAAGATCTTCGAGCGCGCCGGCGGCCATCTCGGCGATCCCAACTCGGTCGCCTGGATGTTCAACCAGGTCGGCCATTTCGTGATCGATGCCAGCACCATCGACGAGGACGATTTGCTGCTCGTCGCGCTCGATGCCGGCGCCGCCGATGTCGACCTCGACGACGGCATGTATGAAGTGACCACGATGCCGACCGAGTTCGCCGGCGTGCGTGAGGCATTCGACAAACACGGCATCAAGTGGGAGAACGCCGAGCTCGCCATGGTGCCGAGCTCGTACATCAAGCTCGAAGGCAGCGATGCCACGCGGTGCCTGGCGCTGTTGGAAAAACTCGAGGACCACGACGACGTCCAGGGCGTTTACACCAACGCCGACATCGACGCCGAGGAGCTCGAAACAGCAGCAGCCGGTTAAGGCCCCAGGCGCCGGACCCATCACCCTTTCACCACGGCCTGCTAGAGGCAGAGGGGCGTTCGAATTGTCCGACTCGGTGCGCATCCTGGGAATTGACCCCGGTTCGCGCTTCACGGGCTATGCCGTGATCGACGCCGTGGGAGCGGATGTCGGGGTCGTGGCCCACGGGGTCCTGAAGTTGCCGCAAAAGCAGCCGGTCCCCGATCGCCTGAAGCTGCTCGACACGCTGCTGCGCGCGCTGGTCGACGAGCATCGCCCCGACGAGTTGGTCGTCGAGGAGGCGTTCGCCGGCGTCAACGTGCGGTCTGCCCTGGTCTTGGGCCAGGTGCGGGGCGTCGTGATCGTGGCGGCGGGCGCCGCCTGCCCGGTGTTCGAGTACAGCGCCCGTGCCGTCAAAAAAGCGGTCGTGGGCTACGGCCAGGCCGACAAGCAACAGGTGGCGCAGATGGTTACGACCCTTCTGCGGCTCCCCGAGCAGCCGTCTCAGGATGCCGCCGACGCGCTTGCTCTGGCGCTCTGTCACATGCAATCGCGCCGCTTCGCGATGCGCCTGCGAGGAGCGCGATGAGCGGCACGCGGCCGGAGGCGGCGCGGTGATCGGCGCGTTGCGCGGCTCGCTGCACGAGAAGACGCCGGAGTACGTCATCGTCGATGTCGGTGGTGTCGGCTACCAGGTCTATGTACCGCTGCCGACGTTCTACGACATCGGCGAGCTCGGCGACGAGGTCGTGCTGCGGATCTACACCCACGTTCGCGATGACGTCCTGCGGCTCTACGGGTTCAAGGACTTGCCCCAGCAACGGCTCTTCGAGAACCTCATCTCGGTCGCCGGCATCGGGCCCAAGCTCGCGGTGACGATCCTCTCGGGGATGGAGACCGACCTTCTGGTCGGCGCCATCGTCGACGCCGATATCGCGCGCCTCTCGACGATCCCCGGCGTCGGGAGGAAGACGGCGGAGCGAATGGCGCTCGAGCTCAAGGGCAAGGTCGAAGAGCTGGTGCCGGCCACCGCTGCCGCCGGTTCGCGCGGCGTGCGCCGGGATGTGCTTTCGGCGCTCGAAAACCTCGGGTATCGTCCTCGCGACGCGGAGCGCGCCCTCGAGAAGGTGGAGGATCCCGCCGATCAATTCGAGGATCTGCTCAAACAGACGCTGCGTGTGCTCGCCAGATAGCATGCATGGTGCGGAAGAACTCCCGGGGGGTTCAGCGCCACGTCAACGTGAGGGTTCCGGTGCCGAGCAAACGACCATGAACGAGCGGCTAGTCAGCCCGAGCCCGGTATCCGAGGAATCGCGCTTCGAGGTAACGCTGCGCCCCCGCACCCTCGCGGAGTACGTCGGCCAGCACAAGGTCGTCGACAATTTGAGGGTGTTTATGGAGGCGGCGCGCAAGCGCGGCGAGCCCCTCGATCACGTGCTGTTGTTCGGTCCCCCCGGGCTCGGCAAGACGACGCTGGCGCACATCATCGC
>SMVB01225961.1_pt1 | contig 10734 bp, 8 predicted proteins | sample 2456461 | NCBI WGS metagenome assembly SMVB01 (sample SAMN11095934, study PRJNA526329) | marine sediment metagenome | biome: Marine sediment; feature: Surficial sediment; material: Deep marine sediment; isolation source: Hadal surficial sediment | place: Pacific Ocean | collected 2014-05 | depth 0-1...
GAATTAAAAAACGATCGGTTTATCCGCGCATTATTGCGGCAATCTGTTGATGTCACGCCCGTCTGGATGATGCGACAGGCAGGCCGCTATTTACCTGAGTACCAGGAAACCCGAAAACGTGCAGGAAATTTTTTAAATTTATGTAAGACACCAGAGTTGGCATGTGAGGTTACATTACAACCACTTCAACGTTACCAGTTAGATGCGGCAATTCTGTTTTCGGATATTTTGACTATTCCAGATGCCATGGGTCTGGGGTTGGATCTGGTCGAGAAAGTTGGTCCACAGTTTGATAAACCGGTGAGGACAGCCAGTGAGATCAAGTCATTGTCGGTTCCTGATCCTGAATCCGATTTGGGCTATGTGATGGATGCAGTCAGATTGATTCGTAAAGAGTTGGGTGGCAGTGTGCCATTGATTGGTTTTTCCGGTAGTCCCTGGACACTGGCAACTTATATGGTTGAGGGCGGACCGACCAAAGAATTTGGTTTAGTGAAGGGTTTGATGTATGACGATCCTGCATCCATGCATCACCTGTTAAATGTTCTGGCAGATTCGGTCGTCTTGTATCTGAATGCACAGATCGCAGCAGGCGCACAGGCGATAATGATCTTTGATACCTGGGGGGGGATTTTAACCCCATCGAGCTATAAACAATTCTCCTTACATTATATGCAGATGATTGTGAGTCAGCTTGATCGTCAATATGATGGACAAGTGATACCCGTGACACTATTTACCAAAGGCGGCGGTGATTGGGTCAAAGATATTGCAGCCACAGGGTGTGATGCTATAGGTGTCGATTGGACCAAAAACATGGGGGATGTCCGTGCTGAAGTGGGTGATCAGGTCGCTCTACAGGGTAATCTTGACCCCTGTGTTTTGTACGCCTCAGCTGACGTGATTAGACAGGAAGTTGCTGCTGTACTTGAAAGCTATGGTCGAGGGAATGGCCACGTGTTTAATCTTGGTCATGGAATACATCAACATATTGATCCAGAGAAAGTTGCTGTATTTATCGATGCGGTGCATGAATTGAGCGTCCAATATCATAACTAGCATGATGGCGGTGATCTTTGAAAGAAACGCTTAAAAATATTGCTAAAGGTTTTGGCATGGGCGCGGCAGATGTGGTGCCCGGAGTGAGTGGCGGTACCATGGCATTGATATTCGGGATATATCCACGTTTGATTAATGCCATCAAGTCTTTTGATACAGACTGGATCAAAGGCCTGGTTAAGTTTGATCTTGAAGTTATATTGCATCGACCACACTTTACGTTTTTAATTCCTCTGTTATCAGGGATCCTTGCTGCGATTTTATTTTTTACGCACATTGTTCCATTGCCTGTTCTGATCCGTACGCATCCAGAAATAATCTACGGACTATTCTTCGGCTTAATTCTGGGTTCAGTTTTTGTTCTTATGAAAGAAACAGGGTGTTGGACATTCAAGGAGTTTCGATTTGTTATCGTAGGTATTGCCATCGGGCACCTGATCTTTAATATGGTTCCCATGCAGACACCGGATGCCAGTTGGTTTATTTTTATATGTGGCGCCATTGCTATATCTGCAATGATCCTGCCGGGTATTTCTGGCTCTTTTATATTATTAATGCTGAAAAAATATGCCTATATTTTCAATGCAATTGGAAATTTTAATTTCGCTGTCATTATTCCTTTCGCAATTGGAATGATTACAGGTCTTGTCTTATTCAGTCGTGTTTTGTCCTGGCTATTAAAATCCTGGTATCAGGAAACACTGTCAACGATCATTGGATTGCTTGTTGCATCCTTATGGGTGATATGGCCATTTCAGGAACGTGTTTATGAAATTATAAGAGCAGAAGAGCGACTGCTTGAGTCGAACCCCTATATACCCCAGCAGATTAATGCGAATGTAAGCATGTCTATTGCGATGATGATCGCTGGCTTATTATTAGTGGTAATTTTGAATTATTATTCAGTGGATAAATCATTGCCTGAAGAGAATTAAGTAATGATGTAAACTCAGGACAAGCTTTAAAAAAGGTTGGGGGGAACACTCAGAATGCCTTTATCAGAAGCCATCCTGATTATTATGGGTTTGTTGACGATTGCCATGCTGGCCGCCGGTGTTTGTCATAATTTGCCCATTCCTTATACCGTATTTCTGGTGATCCTTGGTATCGTATTAGGGTATTTTGCTAGAAATAATGCATCTATGCATGTGTTACTTGATTTTCAACTAACTCCAGATATTGTTTTTTTCTTATTCTTGCCTGCCTTGATATTTGAGTCCGCATTCAACTTAAATGCCAGACAATTGGTTAGGGACATACTGCCTGTTTTGGTACTGGCTGTTCCAGCGCTGCTTATTTCCACGGCTTTTATTGCTGTCGGTCTGTGGTTCTTCCTGAAAGTAGATCTGGTATTGGCGCTGTTATTCGGTGCTTTAATTTCAGCAACTGATCCTGTTGCCGTTATCTCTTTATTTAAAGAACTGGGTGCGCCCGAAAGACTGACGATTCTTGTAGAAGGCGAGTCATTATTAAATGATGCAACTGCTATTGTGGTATTTAAAATTATTTTAATATTTGCATTGAGTGGTGCTGCATTCACCTGGGCAGATGCTGGTGGTGCCACACTGGATTTTTTTAAAGTCTTTATTGGTGGTGCATTGGTAGGTGCTGTTATTGGGTTTGTACTTAGCGAATTCTTGCATAGACTTTTTTCAAGCTCGGGTGCATTCATGATTATGACGATTGTTGTCGCCTATACAAGTTTTTCTATTGCTGAACATATATTGCATGTCTCAGGTGTTATGGCTGTTGTTGCCTCTGCCATAACCATGGGCATGTTATGGGTTCCGCGTATTTCACAGGCTGCAATTCACACCGTCAAGGAAACGTGGGAAGTCATCGCACTGATCAGTAATTCTCTGTTATTTTTACTTGTTGGATTATCAGTGGACATGGCGAGACTTATTAACAGAATAGATGTGATAGCCATTGCCATATTGCTGGTATTACTGTCTCGTGCTGCAACGATATACACCCTGGTTCCCGCAACCATTAAATGGTTTTCCCTACCTCATGTCAGTCTTGGTGAACGACACATCATGTGGTGGGGTGGTCTGAAGGGCGGATTAGCAATTGCGATTGTTTTGTCGGTTCCTGAGGATCTACCGGGTCGTGATTTGCTGCTGGATTTAACATTGGGTGTCGTGATGTTTTCATTACTGGTAAATGCGCCAACCATCAAGCCGCTAATACAAAAACTGGGAATAGACAGGTTAACAGATGATGAATTGGCAGAGCTTAAGCAGGGAATGATGCATGCGGGGAAGGAGTCATCTGCATTTATCAACAGATTCTATAAAGCGGGTATTGTTTCACGAAGCACCGAGCAAATAATTCAAAAGAATACTGATGAAGTATTCTCATCCGATATTCCAGCTATTCAGAAATCCCAGGGCATCAGGCATTTGCGTTTTAGTGCATTACGAACGGAGTTTGATGAATTAAAGAAGTTACATGATATTAATTTGATCCAGCATTACACCTATCTTGATATCAGGAATAATATTCAGCGAGACAGGGAAAGAATTGCTGCCAATGAGGGACCAGGAACGTCGTCTGATATCTCCAGTAAAACAGGTTTATTTATGAAGATAGAAAATGCCCTGTTAAGAGGTATAAGAGAACATGATTGGGCTGCATGGTTGTTGTCCCGCTATCAAAATACTCGCCTGTCAAACAGGATGCAGCGTGATATAGCAGGCGTATTAATCTGTACATCGGTGCTTGAGATGCTTGATACACATGTTGAAATTGATGCGGAGGAAAGAGAACAGGTTGCTGAGAATTATCGAGAACGTTTACAAAGGCGCCGTAGCCGTTTGCGTGAAATAGCCGAGGATTTTCCGGAATTTTATGTGAGGTTTGAGACCAATTTGTTCACGCAGGTTGCACTTACTGCGGCTGGACTGCATGCACAGGAAGATCACCATGATGGTGAGATCGGTGCAAAGGCACTTGTTCGAATAGAAAGAATGATTCATGAAGCGATATCAGCATTGCCTCCTGTCAGTGAAGCGGCCCCCAGGCTTGATGCCAGTGAGTTAATAGGAACGGTGCCTTTATTAAATGGTTTGCCAATAGAAGTGCTGGATCAACTGTCAAAATGTGCAAAGTCGGTGACATTTTTAGCGGGTGATATTGTTATCGGAGAAGGTGAACGTGGCGATGCGCTCTATATCATCACGCATGGTGTTGTGTCTGTCTATAAGGGAGATAAAGAAGTTGCCATATTAAGTGATGGTGATTTTTTTGGGGAGATGGCTTTATTGGGCGACCAGGTGCGGACGGCAACGGTCAAAGCGAAACACCCATCGACACTGCTGCGATTAAGAAGAAGGGACATCATGCAACTCGCCGGGGAGGGAACTGAGTTAAAACGCAGACTGATTAATGTTAAGGAAGAAAGGCAGGCGCAAACTGAATTGGTTGGAATAGTTCCTCTGTTGCGAGGGCTCTCAAGTGAGGTGTTAGAACTGATTGTTGAGCAAACGATGTCGGTTGGCTTCAAACCCGGAGATGCTGTCATGACAGAAGGTGAGCGTGGAGATTCTATGTATATCATCATTCATGGCGCTGTATCGGTGTATAAGGCCGGCGAATTGATCGCTGAGCTTAAGGAAGGAGATTTTTTTGGTGAAATGGCCTTGTTAGGTGAACAGGTACGTACTGCTACAGTAAAGATCAAGGAACAGACAGCGTTATTGAAATTAAGCCGGGCAAATATAATGCAGCTTGCTGAGAATAATCCGGAATTAAAAACAAGATTAGAATGGGCTAAATCAGAAAGAGAGATAGTGATCTAGATGTCAGCCTCAGATAATTTCCTGAATCTAAAAAAAGCAAGCAACAACACCAGAAATGCAGACACAATTACTGGCCAATTTCCGAACCTTGCATAAGGTGTTAGTCCCTCGAAGGTTTTGACTTTATCGCTGGTTACATGAGGAATGAATTGTGGTGAGCTTGCTGTGATAACTCCCTTTTCATTTATGATGGCACTGATGCCAGTGTTGGTTGCGCGCAGCATATAGCGACCTGTTTCCAGTGCGCGCATTCTTGCCATTTGTAGATGTTGGTGTGGTGCAATGGAGTCACCGAACCAGGCATCATTACTAATATTCACCAGGATCGTTGCCTCAGGTAATGCCGCTATAACCTCTTCACCAAATACGTCTTCATAACAAATTGACACACCAATTATTTCATCGGCAGCGTAGACCACAGGTTTTGTATTGTCTCCCGGTGTAAAATCAGACATTGGAATCTTCATTAGATCAAGAACAGGCCGTAACCACTTGTCAAAAGGTAAATATTCTCCAAATGGCACCAGATGTTGTTTGTAGTAGGTGTCGTTGCTACTGCCAATCACAGTAATACCGTTATAGAATTTATTTGAATCAAGATCTTTAAAAGGGATGCCAACTAGATAATCAGTATTTTGACTCCTTGCTGTGGTTGCCATTTGTTGAAGAAATTCCTGAGCTTGATGATGTAAAACAGGGATAGCTGTTTCAGGCCAGATGATCAATTGGCTGTCCTGGTATTCTTCTGATAACGAGAGATAGAGATCAAGTGTCTTCTGTCTTTGTTCCGGCTTCCACTTCATCTCTTGTGGAATTGCACCTTGAACCAGAGCCACTGAAATATCAGCATTTTTATCTGTTGTCCAGTGGATACTACTTAAGGCATTCAAGCCAAGCCATGTAATAAACAAGACACCGCCTAGCGCTATCTTTGCCATCTTAGATGTCAAATACAGTGCTACGAGTAAGGCTGAGATTAATGCCGTGAACCAGCTTACGCCATATTGCCCAAGCACAGGAGCCAGAGAGGATACAGGGGTATCGATTTGACTATAACCAATATTCAGCCAGGGTAAACCGGTAAAAACCCAGGAGCGGAACCATTCGGACAGCACCCATAACGTGGGCATAACAATGACAAAGTGAAGAATGCCTTTATTGGCAAATAAACGCTGATATAGGAAAGCAACTAAAGCAGGGTATAGCGAAAGAAATGCAACCAGTATGAATGTAATTATCAACGCACCTGCAAGATTAACCCCACCAAATAAGTTGATACTGATGTGTAGCCAGTTGACACCAACACCAAACATACCAAAGCCAAAGACATATCCAAAAACACCTGCATCTTTGGCTGTGCTATTCAGTACTGTATAAAATAACCACACCAATGACAGAATGGCGATAACAGGATAGTCATAGGGGGAAAAAGCCAGAGGCAATAACGCGCCTGACAGGAAGCAGCTTATGAGTTTCAGTAAATAATTCTTTTGCGGTTTAATTTGCAAATGTTTGTAAAGTTATCGATGTTACAAATAATCTATCAGCATACTATGCAGATGGTTCTGAATCAGTCTCTGATAAATATTGTTCAATCTGGTTCATGCGCATTAAATGAATTCTTCTTTTATCAGCACGCAGTACCTTAACATTAAAGCCTTCGAGTTCAATACTCTCCCCACGTTTTGGTACATGACCAAATGCCTTGAGTGCCAGGCCACCGATTGTATCGTATTCATCATCACTGAGTTCTGTATTGAAAAATTCGTTGAATTCATCGATTGGTGTCAGAGCTTTAACAGTATAGCGATTTCGTTCATGTGGTTTGATGTGATTTTCATTATCGATATCATGTTCATCTTCAATTTCTCCAACGATTTCCTCGATGACATCTTCCATGGTGACAAGCCCGGCAACGCCTGAATATTCATCTACAACAATTGCCATATGGTTACGGTTTGAGCGAAATTCTCTCAAAAGAACATTGAGACGTTTACTTTCCGGGACATATGATGCTCTACGCATCATATCTTTAATATTGAACTCAGTATTTTCCCTATCAGAAAAATAATTTAATAAGTCTTTCGCCAGGAGAACACCCGTTATCTCATCGGTATCGTCACCTATCACAGGAAATCTTGAATGACCTGATTCAACAACGGTTGCAAGGATATCTTCAGGATCTGCATCATTTTTTATCACAATCATCTGTACGCGTGGAATCATGATATCTCGCACTTGCATTTCAGAGACTTGTAACGCCCCTTCAATCATTGTTAATGCATCATGATCCAGCAGGTTTCTGGTTTCTGATTTGCGTAAAATCTCAATCAGTTCATGTTTGTCTTTAGGTTCACTTGAAAATAAAGAAATGATCTTTTGTAATATATTGAACTGACGTTTGCCAGATGTATTGTTGCCCATGTATTTATCTATATTTGAATTGTCTGGATCCGGATTTCAGGATGGGGTGATGAGGTAAGGATTATTGTAATTTAATTCTTCAAGAATTTTAATTTCGAGATTTTCCATAGTATCGGCATCCTCTGGTTTGATGTGATCAAAACCATTTAGATGTAAAACACCATGAATTACCATATGTGCCCAATGTGCATCAATATCTTTATTTTGTTCTTTTGCCTCTCTGGCTACCACCGGTGCGCAAACAACGATATCGCCAAGCAGATCTGGTGCAATTTCTGGTTCCCCTTCATGGGTAAAAGATAGCACATTTGTCGGACCTTGTGATTTTCGCCATCGTTCATTGAGTTGCGTCCCTTCATCCTCGTCAACAATGCGGATGGTTAATACGGCATTTTCTTGCAAACCCTTCAGGGCTGCCTTCACCCAAAGTTTTAGTTGGTTCTCATCAGGTAAATCAGGCCAATCTGTTGCATATTGCACGGCTACTTCAATGGACATCAGCTTTGGTTGCCCTGCTCATGTCGTTCATATGCATTCAATATTTTTGCGACTAGCGGATGGCGGACGATATCTTTCGAAGTAAAAAAGGTAAAGCTAATGTCTTCTTCTTCTTTGAGGACATCAATTACCTGACGCAGACCCGAGTCCTTGCCTCTTGGTAAATCTGTCTGGGTGATATCACCGGTAATAACTGCCGTTGATGCAAAACCAATTCGGGTGAGAAACATTTTCATCTGTTCAACTGTCGTGTTCTGCGCTTCATCCAGAATCACAAAAGACTCATTAAGCGTACGTCCACGCATGAAGCCCAGCGGCGCAACCTCGATCACATTACGTTCAATATACTTTGCAACTTGTTCGAAGCCGAGCATTTCGTACAAGGCATCATAGAGTGGTCGCAGATAAGGGTCGACCTTCTGAATAAGATCGCCAGGAAGAAAACCAAGGTTCTCACCGGCCTCAACAGCCGGGCGTACCAGGACAATGCGACGGGCACGATCCTGCTCCAGCGCGGCTACAGCACAGGCAACAGCAAGATAGGTTTTACCGGTCCCTGCAGGGCCAATACCAAAACTTATATCGTGGTCGAAGATATTTCTTAAGTAGCATCGCTGATTTGGACTTCTACCCCTGATGATTCCACGTTTTGTTTTAATATTTGTATCAGTGTCTACATCGTCCTCGACTTCCCGATCGACGCCCATATCCTGAATATGAAGGTGTACTTTTTCAGGTGATAATGTTTCTGTTGCTGTTATTTCGTAAAGTGATTGCAAAAGTTGTTCTGTAAGATCAACGGATTTACTTATGCCAATAATGCGAAAAGCATTTCCACGATTATTGATCTCAACACCCAGCCTTCTTTCAATATGCCGCAGATTTTTATCCAATGGCCCACAGAGGTTTGCCAGCCGAGCGTTGTCTGTTGGTTCCAGAACTATGTCTGTGGATCTGGGATGTAAGGTATCGGCTGATGCGTTCAAGTATTTTTTATAGTGCTGAATGTTGAAGAGTTGGTTCTGATCTTATAATAGGCGCCTGTTGCAATTCGGCTCGCAGGGAATTTGGCAGCGCTTCAGTAATCAGCACATGAGCAAACTCACCAATGAGCGATGCCGGGCCAGAAAAGTTTACGGTACGATTATTTTCTGTCTTGCCGCGCAATTGTTCGGGATCCTTTTTGGAAAACCCTTCAACCAGAACTTGAGTCGTTTTTCCGACCATGTCACGGCTGATTTCCATTGCTTTAGAATTGATCCTGGCTTGCAGAATATTCAAACGTTCTTTTTTTGTCTCTGTTGATACATCATCATTAAAAGATGATGCTGGTGTTCCCGGGCGCTTGCTGTAGATGAAGCTGAACGAATGATCAAAGCCAATCTCAGCAATCAAATTCATGGTTGCTTCAAAATCATCATCAGTTTCGCTAGGAAAGCCGATAATGAAGTCTGAAGATAAACTGATATCAGGCCTGATTTTGCGTAATTTTCGTATTTTGGATTTATATTCCAGTGCAGTGTGTCCTCTTTTCATCAGGGAAAGTACACGGTCAGATCCACTTTGTATGGGTAAATGAAGATGGTTTACCAGCTCTGGTACTTTAGCGTAAGCCTCAATCAATCTGTCTGAAAATTCAACAGGATGAGAGGTTGTGTAACGAATACGCTCTATGCCTTCAACTGCTGCAACATATTCGATTAGCAGCGCAAGGTCTGCGATATCACCATCATACATCTCACCTCGATAGGCATTAACATTTTGACCAAGTAGATTAATTTCTCTGACACCTTGAGCAGCCAGTTCAACAACTTCATTAATCACGTCATCGAAGGTTCGGCTAACTTCTTCACCACGGGTGTAAGGTACAACACAAAAGGTGCAATATTTACTACAACCTTCCATGATGGAAACAAAGGCAGTCGGACCTTCTGCACGAGCCTCGGGCAAATGATCAAATTTTTCAATTTCAGGGAAGGATATATCGATAACCGGTTTCTTTGTTTTTATGACATTGTCGACCATCTCTGGAAGACGGTGCAAGGTCTGTGGACCGAAGACCATATCGACATAAGGTGCGCGTTCAAAAATGGTAGCACCTTCCTGACTTGCTACGCAGCCACCCACACCGATCACCAGATCAGGCTTGTTGTCTTTAAGTGGTCGCCAGCGGCCTAATTGGGAAAACACTTTTTCCTGGGCTTTTTCACGAATCGAGCAGGTATTGAGCAAAATGATATCGGCTTCTTCAGGCTTATCTGTCTTGATGGCACCATGGGATTCAGCGAGAACATCCAGCATCTTGGCTGAATCATATTCGTTCATCTGACAACCCATGGTCTGGATATATAATTTACAACTCATACCTAAGTTCTTAAATATTTGTGAATAGTCTTTAGTGATATCAAGGGGAAAGTTAAGCTACACTGTCTCGGACTGCATTTCCAGCATAATTTCCGTTTATTTTACAGTGACTTGGAAGGATTCTGGTGGGTTTTAAACGTTTTGTATAGGCCATGAACTATAAATCAGGATTTTCCAATAACTTCCGGCTATCTAGATAAGCACAGGGATAAATACCAGAGATCGACGAATAGACTCAATAGATAAGATTATCAAGGCAGGTGATAGTGGTTTGAGTAAGTTTTCAGTTCTTCTTAATCAGTGTATTCTGGCTCCAATATTCAACATTTAATTATACAGGAGAAAGGTAATGATAGATGATAAAACGATAGCTAAAACACTTTGGTCCGATACATTAATTGATATGCTGGTCGCATCCTTAAAGGCAAATAAATCTGATGATCAAATAAAAGGCCTTCTCAAAGAATGCAAGGGGAAAGGATTTAAAGCAAGTTATCTGACTGGAAAGGTTAGAAAGGAGTTAGATGAAAGAGCGGCTACAAGAATTAAAAGATTGATGTAACTAATCAGGATTAGTTATTCGTGA
>SMVB01080187.1_pt1 | contig 10733 bp, 7 predicted proteins | sample 2456461 | NCBI WGS metagenome assembly SMVB01 (sample SAMN11095934, study PRJNA526329) | marine sediment metagenome | biome: Marine sediment; feature: Surficial sediment; material: Deep marine sediment; isolation source: Hadal surficial sediment | place: Pacific Ocean | collected 2014-05 | depth 0-1...
CAATTCATCTTCATAAATTAGAGGCGCTATGATGTAGCTTTTAATATTCAACTCCACCAGACGCTTGGATATGAAACTTCCAGATTGCTCATGAAATTTCTCCACATCAGGAATGATAAGGGGCTGTTTTTGATCCACAAGCTTTTTGAACGTGAATTGACACATGTGTTCTGAACAATTTAGGGTAACATCATCCCCAAGAAGGATGCTTTGTACATTTGCCTTATGCACTTTCACCAATTCATTGTCGTTGAATGTGACCATGCCCACCTCAACCGAACTGGAGTTCAACAGATTTTTAATTCCTTTACGAATATTTTCAAATGAATCTCTGGATTTGATTAAAAGATTGGATGTAATACTGGAATGAGATTGATCAACTGTCACATCCATAAGATTGATGATGCCAATGCCCCTCATAATCCAGCTGTTCGGAGGGAATTTTTCCTTCCAAAAATCTATGTTTTCAAAATTATCCAATAATTCATGAAAGTCTTTTTTGGTAATGTCAATTGATTTTTCGGTGGGTACAAATTCCATCATATCTGCATTAAATGCCATCCGATACACCTTCTTTGTTCCATTGTTTTTATCTTCAATTTGCAACATCATTGGCCCACCTGCTTTTATGGGATAGCCGTAATAGCTGCCAAGAATCGAATAACAACTATATAAATAATATGTATCTTCATTTAGATCATTGAGATGATACATCAACTCAGGATCTACTCCATTGAATACTTTTTCAAATCGTGAGGAAGTATAGATGGGAGTGAAGATAAAAGGAGGGACAACGGCTTTTATTTCATTTGTTAATAATGCATCAGGAAAGAGAGTGCGGCACAACTTTCTAATGGGTTCTTCGTATTTTTTTATTAAATCTACATCTTCAAATCCTTCTTTGAGTAATGGATATTTTTCAACTTCTAGTAGTAGATTTTGTGCAAAGCCAGCTACATTTTTATCTGTGTCCTTGACTTGTCTTTCGAGTAGTTCGATTACTTTGAAGAAACTGGTTTTACAAATTGCTGGAAATTCTATTTCTTTTCCATTTAGTTTCATGGCGATTTATTATATTTTTCTGTGTATTGTTGATTAAACGAACAAACTGTAGTTTGGATGCAATTAACATTACTTCCTTTTTTAACCATCTCAATTACCATCATAGGCCGCATACCTAAATTGACGCGAGACTTTGACTTATAACTTAGCAAAATGGAAAGCAGAGTTTCAGACCTGGTCAGAACAACAAGTATAAAAGCACCCCATTGCGTGATTTGAAACGAGCGCCAAATAGACAATAAAAAGCACATAGAAATAGAATACTGACGGTGGAAGTAAAAAGTAAATAATAGTCGGGATTAGTCAGAACTATATTGCAAGAAAAAACTAAAATAGGCTTTGACAAGGCATGTGTCACAGATGCGGATCAGTATGGATGACCTGCCACTATCCACTATTTCTTTTCTGCCACAACCGTCGGGTTGATCATAATATGTGCACGATGCGTTCCGGGATTCATAATCCAGGGTCCGCCGGGATAGGATGGAGATAGCGCCAATCCGGTGCTTTCTGCAGTGGCAAATGGGATGTATACAACAAACCTCTGGTATAGATCAGTCGGTTGACCTTGTTCGTTATATTTTCCTGATACGACATACAATATACTTCCACCGAGGATTTTGATCTTGCCGGACTCCACTTCTTTACCTCTTAATTCAAAAATTTCCTTACTCGATTTACCCTCTTTTTTCAGTATTCGACCTCGTTTCATAAATGGTTCCAAATCTTTGTGGTAGCCTGCTACGTTGAAGCCTTCCTTTTGAGGATTATCCGCTAAACAAATCATGGTATTGTTTCCTTTTCGAATTACAGAAAGTTCTGATTCATCTTTATAACCAAGAACCGTAGCGTCATCCCTGAATTCTTCGGGCAATGCTAAAATCGCTTGTTGGATTTGTACATCAATTTCCAGGTTTTCTTGTGCTGAACATGCTGAAATACCCAGCAAGAAAATGAAGGTAAAATTTGTGATTTTCATATCGAGATGATTTGGTTTGTGAATATTAAGCAATATAAAGAATACCGAATTAAAATAAAACGACGATCAATGGAATATAGACCGATCACATGTTAGCGAGCATCGCAGATTATGTAAATCAAGCCTCAACTCAGTCGCTCGGTTGCTCCAGTGATCAATATCAATCCTGGAAAAGAGAGAATGTCACTCAATACTCATCACTCGCAAGATGCGAGCGATTGTTTGGAAGTTCCCAACTCAGTCGCTCGGTTGCACCGAGTGATAATTATTAATTTGTCGAATGATACGAGAAAAAAGAAAATGTCACTCAATACTCATCACTCGCAAGATACAAGCGGATGTTTGGAAGATTCGTTTCAACCATTCAACTTAAAAAAATCCATGGTCAGCCCAACCACCTTATCCAGATCTTTAGGAAGCTTCGTACCTTCAAATGGATGACCACCACCAAACGTATGATCGGCGCCTACGATGATCTCAATTTTTGCTCCCGGATTCCATGCGCCAATTTCCCTTACAGCGGTAATTGGTACGGTCGGATCATTTGATCCATGGATGGATAGCATAGGAATGGACATTTTTTTTATTGCTTCAGGAACGTGAAGCCGATCGATATTTTGCATAAAATTTTCAACTAACTGGTAGTCCAGGGGCATTTGCTGGTTGGTTCGGCCATTGTAAATGAAGATCCTTCCATTTTTCTTCCAGAAATCCAGTTCTTCTTTCGAATGCCAGGCTTCCAAATTATTAACTGCTGCCCATGTCACGAGTTTCTTGATCCGGATGTCTACATTTGCTTTTAATATCGCAGAAGCGCCACCGCGACTGTGGCCTATGAGGTATAAGTTGTCCAGATCCATATCCTCACCTGGTATTTCGCATGAAGCAGCAAATAAATAATCAATCAATACACCGGTATCGTCCAGCTCGATACAAAAGTTGTTTTTGGCAAATGCTTCCAGGTCAACAAAATCATTCGGCTGTTCCGGGGTAACACCATTGTGAGAAAAATTCATTTTAATAAAAATATAATCGGCCATAGCAAATTTATGTGCAATCATATTAAACGGCCCCCAGTCTTTGAATCCCTTAAAACCATGATTGAAGATGATAACTGGTTTTGGCTGACCATTAGCTATAAATCTGGCGTCGGCCTGAAATTTTCGTTTGTTGTGCAGTGATGTTAATGTAATTTCAATTTTTTGCATGAATGTTAGCTATTAATTAAAGCCTGTCTATAAAGTCAGCGTCTGTTAAGAATGTTCGAGATCAAGCCTCGTCTTCCTTAGTACGAAGTACGGCGGACAAGGGCTTGCACAATTTCTGAAAAATGCCAGCCTGCCGGCGAGGCAGGGAGTCCCGATGGCTATCGGGATGAATTTTTCAGAAACAACCGTAACGCAAAGATCGGACATTATGGACAGACACTAATTAATTGAACATAAAAATCCCTAAACTTTGCTTCCGTGAAAATTGATATTATACTTGTAGCATCATTTTTTTACATGTCGCTTAAGCTAAAAGAAATACAAGCCCCAATTGCCCAGGAAATGGCGGAATTTGAAAAAAAATTCCGTGATTCGATGAAGAGCAAAGTCCTTTTGCTGGACAAAATAATGACTTATATTGTAAAGCGCAAAGGGAAACAAATGCGTCCGATGTTTGTCTTTCTTTCCGCAGGGGTCACCGGAGGAATTAATGAGAGCACGTATCGTGGAGCAGCGCTGATTGAGCTTTTGCACACAGCAACCCTTGTGCATGATGATGTGGTCGATGATGCTCATTATCGTAGGGGATTTTTTTCGATCAATGCATTATGGAAAAATAAAATCGCCGTGCTTGTCGGCGATTACCTTTTATCAAGAGGATTACTACTCTCTATTGATTATGGTGATCATGCGCTTTTAAAAATTGTATCGAATGCGGTAAAAGAGATGAGTGAGGGCGAACTTTTGCAAATGGAAAAAGCCCGCAAGCTGTATATTGACGAAGAGATCTATTATGAAATTATCAGGCAGAAGACTGCGTCGCTTATTGCTTCTTGTTGCGCAGTGGGCGCTAGTTCTTCGGGAGCAGAACCTGAGACAATAAAAAAAATGCACCTTTTTGGTGAAAAAGTTGGGATGGCTTTTCAAATCAAGGATGACTTGTTTGATTATGGTACTGCCGAAATCGGCAAACCTCTGGGCATTGATATTAAGGAGAAGAAAATGACTTTGCCACTGATCTTTGCTTTGCGAAATGCGTCGTTTTTAGACAAGAAAAAAGTGATATTCAAAATAAAAAATCAAAGTCACAAATCTAAAAAAGTCCAGGAAGTAATCGAATTTGTAAAAGGTTCCGGAGGCATTGAGTATGCACGGGAAGTCATGGGAAAATATTATAATGAAGCGCAGGATATTCTCCACTCCTTAAAAGATTCTGCCTATAAAAAATCGTTGGACAGCCTTGTTCAATATACTATTTTAAGAGAGATGTAGTAAAGAGTCAGCATTCGGTTATCCCAGGGCCCTTGTTTGAAAATGACTGTAATTCGAGTTGAGAATTGTTGAAAAATTTACAAATCTATTTCCATGCAAGCCAATTCTTGTTCTTTTATATTTTCTAAAAATGATTTTATCAGTGCACTATTTTTAAGCATCAACTTTGCTAAATCATTGGTGGTTAAATTATTTGTTCTTATCCATATAATTTTAGGAGGATGTCCATTGATCAAACTGATATCAAAAAAGTCGGAATCGAACGTGACTATTGCAAATTCATTTTGTTTGGCATATTGCCATATATCTCGGTCTTCGCTATCACGCAGTTCGCAATCGGACACATGCTTGCAATCAGGAAATATACTTTGAATCTTATTTTTTAATCTGAAAGAGATGTTCTGGTCAAATAGCAATTTCATGAAGCATGCTTCAATTTATGCTCTCTGTCAGCTGCATACGCTAGGCATGCTTTTATATCCTCTTTGGTCAACTCCGGGAAATCTTCAATAATTTCATCAATCTCCATACCTGCAGCCATCCACCCTAATACATCATAAACTGTAATTCTTGTCTCTCTGACACAGGGCTTACCAAATCTCTTATTTGGATTACGCTTAATTATGTTCTTGTAATTCATCACGTCGTAAGACTTTTGACAAAATTACCTATTGAAAAAGTAACTTCCAATACATATTGAGATGGCACATTTGATAATGCTAATTAATCATGTAAAAAATGGAAATAGATTTCAATCATCATATTCGCGTAAATCTTTGAAATTTAGTTCTGAATAATTTTAATGCCATTGATTGATTCACCCCGATCCATTCACCATCATCCCATGATCATCTGATTATTTCTCCAATAGAAAAATTCACATTTACTTCATTCCGAATCAAATTCATTTTTGAAATTGATAATTATCCATAAATTCAAACCGAATTAAAAAACCTAAAAATGAAACACCTTTATTTTGCAATTGCGGCTATGCTTTTTCTGGGATGCAAGTCTGAGAAAGACCAGATTGTACAGGGAAATCCTACATGGAAAAACGAATATTCCGGGATTTGGAAATCTGTAGTTGGAGTTCCGGGTAAAGTAAACCTATTGAACGTAGCCGAAATTCAACCAAAAACTGAAGCGATTGAAAAACTGGGGAAACAGGATTTCCCATTGGATCGACTGAAGATCAAAGCTGAAGTAAGAGGGGGTAAAACCTATCTTCAGTTTCCATTGGAAAAGGAAGAGCAGATCTACGGCCTCGGCTTAAATTTTAAAAATGTGCATCAACGCGGCAAGATTTACCGCTTGCATATGGATCATTATGGAGGACGTGACAATGGGCGAACTCATGCTCCGGTGCCGTTTTATGTTTCTTCCAAAGGATATGGTGTCTTGATCAATGCGGCAAAATATATTGACATTTATGTAGGTACAGGGTTGCGAAAAGATAGTAAAACCCCGGCGAATCCTCAAGACAGGAATACAGACAAAAGCTGGACAGCGGCGCCATATTCTGACATCGTGGAGGTTGTAATTCCTGAACAAGGTGTGGAGCTGATAATGTTTGCAGGCAAGAATGTACAAGAGGTAGTTCAGCGGTATAATTTGTACTGTGGTGGAGGCTATCTTCCTCCAAAGTGGGGACTGGGTTTTTGGCAGCGAACACCTACATTATTTACCGATGCAGACGTACAACGTGAAGTCGATGATTTTGAAGCGCACAATTTTCCACTCGACGTAATTGGGCTCGAACCCGGGTGGCATTCCAGTTCGTATCCCTGCACCTTTGAATGGGACAAGGGCAGATATCCCAATCCCGCAGAATTCATCGATAAATTGAAAGATGATGGAGTCAGGGTCAATCTATGGTTAAATCCATACGTTTCTCCCGAAGGATCGCTATATGAAAAAATAGAACCATTCACCGGCACACACACCGTCTGGAATGGCATTGTTCCAGACTTCATGACAAAAGAAGCTGCTGAGATCATGGGATCGCACTTCAAAAAGGAGCTGCTGGACAAGGGTGTGAGCGGCTTCAAAATCGATGAGGTAGATGGTTTTGATCGATGGCTATGGCCCGATAATGCTGTTTTTCCCTCCGGACTTGATGGTGAAACTATGCGCCAGATCTATGGAACTTTAGTTCAGAAGTGGAGTCATGAATTGTATAAGGAAAGAAATGAAAGAACGTATGGGTTGGTTCGCGCTTCAAATGCCGGTACATCGTCTTTTCCATATGTCATCTACAACGACTATTACCGTCATGAAGATTTTATCACGGCCTTAATCAACAGCAGTTTTTCCGGGGTGCTTTGGACTCCCGAAGTGAGGAAGAGTGGCACCCCGGAAGAGTGGCTCAGAAGAATGCAAACGGTGTGCTTTTCTCCAATGGCGATGATCAATGCATGGGCCGACGGCACTAAACCCTGGTCATTTCCTGAAGTGTATGAGCAATGCCAGGAAGTGGCTTTTTTGCGTATGCAATTACTTCCATATCTCTATTCCACTTTCGCTAAATATTATTTTGAAGGAATCCCACCATTTAGGGCCATGGCGATGGAAGAAGGTTTTCAGTACCAGGAAGAGGAAACCAAAGCCGGCCTGAGTTCGGATGCCAATCCGTATGCTGTGGCTATGAAAAAGGAAATCAAAGACCAGTACATGATGGGGGAAAGCATTTTGGTGGCGCCCTTATTCAAATCGAATAGTGAGCGTGAAGTCGTTTTGCCCCGGGGCAACTGGTACGACTTTTACACCGGTGAATTTGTTGGGAATGGAGAGATCATTCATATTGAAGTGGGACTGGATAAAATACCATTGTTTGTGAAGGATGGAGGAATCGTGCCCATGATGCCGGCGATTAGACAGACTTCCGAGTGGAAAGAAAATACACCTTTGCAAGTACGGGTATATGGGCGAAAAAATGGCGCGTTTAATTTATATGACGATGATGGCCTTACCTTCGATTATCAACGAGGTAAATTTACAATAAAGCAGCTCAAGGCTGGAAACGGGAAGGGTTCCATAGAAGAGATCACAGGTGATGGTCCCTGGTCGTATGGCGATGTTTCATGGAGATTTATGACAAAATGAGGATTAGACAAAAAGAATTAAGGATAAATTTATTATTTGGCAAACGCACTTTATCTTGGATTTTTATCGTGTGTCTTACACTGGTTATATCAGCTAATGCAAATGCCCAACAGTTGAATATTCAGCAAAAAGAAGGCACTTATTTCGTGAGCGTTTCTAATGGAAATGGATCTTCAATTTCCATGCCTTCAGAAGGTCTCTGGTCTATAGCCACCGATTGGCAAGACGACTGGCCTTCAAGCTGGGTTCATGCCAGTCCACAGAAAATTGAAGAATCCGGTGAATGGAAAATCCTGACTGGAGTGATGAAACTTCCGGAAGGTGATATGCTTTTGCAGGATGCATATCGAAATGAAAAAGGACGAATTAAATGCATTCGCAGATTTGAGTGGAAAGGAGATAAAGCGCTGGAAAAAGTCACACTTTCTGTTCGCTGGATAGTAAATGCAAAAAATGTAGCGGCATTTTTACCTGGCATTCTATACTATGGCAATCCATCCGGCGAGATGAACGGCGCACACAAAGTACCTGTTTTCCATGGTCTCCCCGGAGAGTCGGCCATATTTGAAGAACACCGCTTTCCCATGCCTTATGCTTGTCTGGAATGGAAAAATGCTGAAAAATATCATGGAGCAGCATTGCATACACTCCCTAGCCTGGCAGCTGGAGGGAACCGCGATGATCAGTGGTGGTCACTGGGTGTTCAGACCAATGACGACAATTCGGAATTGATTATGCTTTCTGGCCCAGTCTCGTACAATGGTAAAAAAAGTGCGGCAAAAGCGCTTCAACGATCTTTCCTATCCTATGGAGATACCTACCTAACGATGAAGCCGGGGATGGTGATTGAGAAATCATTTTACCTGGAGGTGTTTGAAACCCCTGGTAAAGGAACTGCTTTTCAAAAACCATTGTACACCAGCATCGATATTTTCAAACCATTTTACACAGAAGATCTACCAACCTTCGATGAGATTGTGAAATCAAAATATAAGTTTGCCAAATCCCGTTGGATCGAAGGAGAGAATTATGCCGGCTTCAACATGTATCCTGAATTTGAAAGACAGCGGATCGTGCTGGGATGGGCTGGCCAGTCTGAGGCCCCGGCTTATGCATTACAAGTGTTGGCCGATAAGCTTGGGGATAAAAAAATCTGGGAATATGTCCAGAAATCCATGGACCATATCTGCACATCACCTGTTGGAAAAAATGGTTTTCCGGTACGATATGAGGTTGAAAAGAGACAATGGGGAAAACCTGATCCTGTTTCGGAAGGTCAGGCGATGAATAGCATAGCGCTGGCGATAAAGGTTGGCAGGGAAAACAAAAAAGTAGATGTAACTCAATGGGAAAAATTTCTGCAAAAAGCATGTGATATCCATGCAAAGCGGTTGCTGTCTGATAGCTGGAATCCCAGGAATACAGCTGAGGCATTTTATATATCACCATTACTTATTTCTTCAGAATTGTTTAAAAATGAGTTGTATAAAAAGGCAGCCTTTAAAGCAGCAGATTATTATGCTGCCCGCCATCTTGATATGCAAGAGCCGTACTGGGGCGGCACGCTCGATGCAACCTGCGAAGATAAAGAAGGGGCCTGGGGAGCCTTTCAGGGATTTATGGCTTGTTATGAATATACGAAGCAGCAAAAATATCTCGACTGGGCACAACATGCCGGTGACGTGGTGTTGAGCTATACTGTGGTTTGGGATATCCCGCTTCCGCCGGGAAGAATGGCAGATCACTTCTTCAAAACCCGGGGATGGACAGGCGTATCACCCCAGAACCAGCACCTCGATGTGTATGGGGTGTTGACCACTCCTGAAATTTACAAGTTGGGTCAATTCACCAATAACAAAGATCTCATGCGTTTGGCTGAGGTGATGTACCGCAGTTGCGGACAAATGATCGATCCTTTTGGGTCGCATGGTGAACAATTGCAGCAAACAAATTACACGCAAGTGGGCACAGATCATAAAGTGATGGATCTTCGCGGAGGATACTCCGAAAGCTGGACTGTATTTTGGATCACCGCACATTTTCTTCATGCTGCAGCGACTTTTCAGGAGATGGGCGTAGAGTTTTAATCAGGTAATAAACTATATTTATCATTTATAAATTATGCTAATTATGAGGATAAAGAATATTTTAATGGTGGCATTGATGCTGATATTTTCTGCATTTACAAACAAGCCTTCTAAATCAAAATTACAGCTTAAAGTTGAAACACTTGCTGAGCAGATTGAAGCTAAGGTAATCAAATGGCGTCATCATTTGCATGAACACCCGGAACTTTCGAACCGCGAATACGAAACAGCAGAATATATTACCACCCATTTGAAAAGTCTGGGACTTGAAGTGCAAACCGGTGTGGCACATACTGGCGTTGTCGCAGTTTTAAAAGGAGGCAAAGACGGACCAGTCGTTGCTTTAAGGGCCGACATGGATGGATTGCCGGTCCAGGAACGTGTTGATCTCCCATGGGCATCCCAGGCAAAAGGTATATATAATGGCGCTGAAGTCCCGGTAATGCATGCCTGCGGCCATGATACGCACATTTCCATTTTAATGGGTACTGCCGAAGTATTGTCCGGGGTAAAATCGGAGTTACGGGGAACAGTTAAATTTATTTTTCAGCCGGCAGAAGAAGGCGCACCAAAAGGAGAAGAGGGTGGGGCCCAACTGATGGTGAAAGAAGGCGTACTGAAAAATCCCGATGTTGAGGTAATTTTTGGCCTTCATATTGGTGCAGGTACGCATGTAGGTAACATTAATTATAAGCCTGGTGGCGCAATGGCCAGTGTAAATTCATTTGAAATTATCATTCATGGCAAGCAAACGCACGGTTCGAAACCATGGGCAGGTATTGACCCGATTGTTACCGCAGCGCAAATTATCAATAATGTGCAAACCATAGTTAGTCGAAGTATGCCACTTACAAAAGAGGCAGCAGTAGTATCTTTTGGCTCTATTCATGGTGGGGTGCGAAGTAATATCATTCCTGAAGAAGTAATATTAGTTGGTACGATAAGGGCGCTGAATGAAGAAATGCGACAAGAGATTTTTAAACGATTGAAAACAATTGTTGAAAAGACGGCTGAGAGCAATGG
>SMVB01370805.1_pt1 | contig 10733 bp, 11 predicted proteins | sample 2456461 | NCBI WGS metagenome assembly SMVB01 (sample SAMN11095934, study PRJNA526329) | marine sediment metagenome | biome: Marine sediment; feature: Surficial sediment; material: Deep marine sediment; isolation source: Hadal surficial sediment | place: Pacific Ocean | collected 2014-05 | depth...
ACCACGTACCACGGTAGGCTGGAAGGGTTTGATTAACGACCCGGACCTGGATGGCAGTTTTCATATTAACAAGGGCGTTCGCAAGGCGCGTGAACTACTACTGAATTTGTCCGAAATAGGTGTTCCCGCCGGTCACGAATACCTCGACCTGATCAGCCCGCAATATATCTCCGACCTGGTGTCCTGGGGCGCGATAGGCGCACGTACCACGGAGAGCCAGGGGCATCGCGAACTGGCTTCAGGCCTGTCCTGTCCGGTTGGCTTCAAGAATGGTACCGACGGTGGCGTGCAGGTGGCTCTCGACGCCATGGGCGCAGCCCGGGGAAAGCATAATTTCATTTCCATTACCCTGCAGGGGCATTCCGCCATATTCTCCACCGCGGGTAACGAATATACCCACGTGATACTTCGTGGCGGCAGCGATCGACCTAATTATGATCGTGTCAGCGTCGACAAGGCGACCCAGAAGCTCGAGGCTGCGGGGCTTAATCCACGCCTGATGGTCGATTGCAGCCATGCCAATAGTCAGAAGCAATTTGAAAAGCAGGTCGAGGTCTGTCGTGATCTGATTCACCAGATCAAAACCGGCCAGGACAATATTTTTGGCATGATGATCGAATCGCACCTGGTCGAGGGTCGTCAGGATTTCAGGGAAGGGGTCGAACTGGTCTATGGGCAAAGTATCACCGATGCCTGTATCGGTTGGGAAGATTCCGAGATGCTGTTGCGCGAACTGGCCGCGGCTGTCAGGGCTAAGCGGGAAATCGTCAAAAACGCTTGAATAAAGCTGGGTCAGCGCCGCGATGCCAGCGAAATCGAAACGCAAGAGGTCCAAATCGACTAAAGCCCGGGGTTTAGGCAAAACCCTTTCCCTCGGCTCGCTGCTGTTGCTCGCCTGCTTCGGCGCCTACCTGTTATATCTCAATCATTTAATCAATGAACGTTTCACCGGTGACACCTGGGCATTGCCCTCGCGCGTGTTTTCACGCTCCCTGGAACTTTATCCGGGCCTGCCTCTGACCCTCGAAGCCCTCGAATACGAACTTCGTTTGTCGCACTACCAGGCAGTCGCGAGCGAACCGCTAGCGGGACAATACCGGGTGCTCGGTGGCTCGCTGGAGTTACACAGCCGCAGCTTCGAATTCAGTGATCAGCCTGAACCGGCACGTTTGCTACAGATTTTTTTCGATACCGACAGGGTCGACGCGGTCGTCGACTCGAATAGTGGTAACGCGTTGAAGTTGGCGCGCCTGCCGCCACTGGTGTTGGGTAGTTACTATCCGCACAACGGTGAAGATCGCCTTTTGCTGAAACAAGATGGCATACCGAAACAATTGATTAACATTCTGGTCGCGGTCGAAGATCGGCAGTTTTTTGATCATTACGGCATTAACCCGATGTCGATACTGCGCGCAATGCTGGCTAATCTCAGGGCAGGCAAGACAGTTCAAGGTGGCAGCACCCTTACCCAACAGCTGGCGAAAAACCTGTTTTTAACCCCGACTAGATCGCTGACGCGCAAATTAAACGAGGCCTTTATGGCTTTATTGCTGGAAGCTCGCTTCGGTAAGGGAACCATTATTACGGCCTATATCAACGAGGTCTTTCTATTACAACAAAATCGAATCTCGATTCACGGTTTTGCGCTGGCCAGCCGGATGTTGTTTCGACGCCCGCTGGATCGCCTCGAGGTACAGGACCTGGCGCTGCTGGTGGGAATGGTAAAAGGACCCAGCCGCTACAATCCCTTTAGCCGGCCCGAAAAGGCCATTGCGAGGCGTAACCTGGTACTGGGCATCATGCGTGACCAGGGTTTGATCGACAGCGGGCATTATCGGTCGGCTATCGCGGCGCCGATCGGTATCGTCAGCAGATTGCCGGGTATCAATCCGTTCCCGGGTTACCTGGACCTGGTCAAGCGACAGTTGCGAACCAGTTACAGCAGTGACGAACTGGCCGTGCGCGGCCTGCGTATATTCACCGCCTTCGATCCCCTGGCACAGCGCAACCTCGAGGCCGGGCTCGCCCGGGGCTTGAATCGCTTCACCCAGCCCGAACTCCAGGTTGCTGTTATCCTGGTCGATTATCTGAATGGAGATATACGGGCGCTGGTGGGTGATCGGGAGACCGACTACCCCGGGTTTAACCGGGCGGTGATGGCGCAAAGACCAATCGGGTCGCTGATCAAGCCCCTGCTGTTATATGGGTTTCTGGAGCAGGGCCTGACCCTTGCCAGCAAGGTTTCAGACCGACCGATTCGCATCAAACAGTCCGATGGCAAGGTCTGGGCACCGCGTAATTTCGATCGAAAGTTACACGGCGAAATGAGCCTGTACCAAGCGTTTATTCGTTCTTACAACCTGCCATTCGTTCACCTCGGTGTCGAATTCGGGCTGCAGCTGCTGGCGGATAACCTGGAAAAAATCAAACTGCTGAAGCACGACGTGATTTATCCTTCGATGTTGCTGGGGACCACGGAGATGTCGGCATACGAGGTTGCACAGATGTACCAGGTGATTGCCAACAATGGTTATTTCACCCCATTGACCACGATTCGTAGCGTAACCGATCAGCAGCACCGTAACCTGAAACGGATTCCGATCCAGTCGCACAAAATCTTCGACCAGGCCGCCATGATCCAGGTACAACGCGCCATGGTGGGGGTTAGCGAGGCGGGTACCGCCAGCTACCTGGCCACTCGATTCAAGGCCCAGACCCTGGCGGGAAAGACGGGTACCACCAACGATTTGCGCGATTCCTGGTTTGCCGGTTTCAGCCAACGTCTGCTCACCGTGGTCTGGCTGGGCCGTGACGACAACAGTCCGATCGGGCTCACTGGATCTTCCGGAGCCCTGCGGGTATGGGCAGACATCATGGAGCAACAGGGTTTTCGGCCATTTAAACTAAGCCGGGACAAGCGCCTCGCCTGGCGCTACATAGACCCGATCAAGGGGGGAATCACCCACCCGGAATGCGTCGATAGTGTATTGTTACCCATTCCCAAAGATCGATTACCCAAAACCAGGTCACCATGCCAATAATTCGGATAGCAAAGTTACTGCGCGGCACGGCCACGGTGATTGTATTGTTGCTGCTCGGTGCCTGCAGCCTGCAACCGATATCAACCAATCGATATCAGAGCGATATCGGCGGCGAGGTCGAGGCGCATCCGGTCGCGGAACTACAGCAACAGGCATTGGCCGCGCTGCATGACAAGCATTACCAGCAAGCCATCGATTACCTTCAGCGAGCCATCAATATTCAACCGCGCAACGCCTGGAGTTGGCATTACCTGGCGCAAAGTTACCGGCAAAACCGGCAATACGATCAATGCCTGGCGATGCTGGACCGCTCCCTCAGTTACAGTAGTTACGACGATATTCTCGAACTGGCCAACGACCAGCTCAGAGCCCGGTGCCGGCAGGGTTGACCATGGCGCGCTTATCGACAGAACTGGACGTAGAAGCGGTGCTTGGCGAAGCAGGCATCATCGGCGAGCTGATCCCGAACTTTAATCCGCGTGAAAGCCAGATCAAAATGGCGCGACTGATCGAAGAAGCTATCCAACTGGGCGAGTCCAGAGTCATCGAAGCGAGTACCGGGATCGGCAAATCCTTTGCCTACCTGGTGCCGGCGTTTCTCTGCGATGCCAGGGTGGTGATCTCTACCGGGACCCGGAATTTGCAGGATCAATTGTTTCACAAGGATATCCCGTTGATTCGAAAGGCCATCGTCAGCGCGAAGAAAACGGCACTGCTGAAAGGCCGCAGCAATTACTGTTGCCCGCATCGGGTGAAGAAATACACGGCCCTGGGACAGTTCAATAGTCGAAAAATCGCCGCCACCTTCGCCGCCCTGTCGGCCTGGGCGGAACACAGCGACACTGGCGATATCAGCGAGTTTTCCGGTATCCCGGAAAACGACAGCCTGTGGTATTACGCCACCTCGAACGCGGATAACTGTCTCGGCGGCGAATGTCCGGAAATCGATCGTTGCTTCGTGGTTAAAGCGCGTAAGAAAGCGATGGACGCCGACATCCTGGTGATTAACCACCACCTCTATTTTTCCGACCTGGCATTGAAAGAAGACGGCTTTGGCGAGATTCTGCCGGCAGCCGACGTACTGGTGTTCGATGAAGCCCATCAGCTACCCGATATCGCCAGCCACTTCTATGGTCAGCAAATTGGCATGCGCCAGATTGAAACCCTGTGCCGGGATTGTATCGATGCCGAAGTGGCCGAGGCGGCCGAGTCGAAAGCGGTACAAAAATCTGCCGATCATTTAAAAAAGTGTGTCGCCGACCTGGGCCTTGCCTTGCAGCCATTTCCACAAAAGGCGGAATGGCAACGAATTCAAAACGCACCCGCAATCCGGCGGGTGATCGAAGCACTGCAACAGGCGATAACCGAACTGGGCGCAGCGCTCGAACCCATGGTAAGTCGTGGCAAGGAACTCGCCTCCAGCCATCGCCGGGTCCAGGAACTCGATGCCACGATCGGGAAATTCCTCGATCCGGACGATAACCAGGTGAGCTGGTACGAATTGAACGAGCGCAGTTTTCGCCTGGCGCTGTCCCCGGTCGATGTCTCGCAGACATTCAGGCGTCAACTCGAACAGGCCGCTTTTCGCTCGGTATTTTTTACCTCGGCGACCCTGAGTTCACAGGGATCGTTTCGCTATTACTGTGAACGACTCGGACTGGAGAGTATCGACAGTGTCAGTTTTGACAGCCCATTTGACTATGAAAAACAGGCTTTGCTCTACCTGCCGACGCATTTGCCGGATCCCAACGACGATCGTTATGCACTATTGTTTGGCAAACTTTGCGTTGAACTGATCGAGGCGACCGAAGGTCATAGTTTTCTGCTCTTTACCAGTTATCGCATGCTTCGCTGGACCGCCGAATACCTGCGCTCGCATACCAGCTATCCCTTATTCGTTCAGGGTGAGCATCAGCGCAGCGAATTACTACAACAGTACCTGAAAGCGCGAAACCCGGTGTTGCTCGGCACCAGCAGTTTCTGGGAGGGTGTCGATGTCAAGGGCGACCAGTTACGCTGCGTGATCATCGATAAACTGCCATTCAAGTCGCCGGGTGATCCGGTTTATAAGAAACGCCTGCAGCAGGCCAACCAAAAAGGAGGCAACGCATTCGTCGATGTGCAGATTCCGGAAGCCACCATCAGCTTGAGGCAGGGTGTAGGCCGTTTGATCCGGGATATCAGTGACCGCGGTATAGTCGTGCTTTGCGATAACCGGCTGAACAGCAAGTCCTACGGCAAGGGCATGCTGGCCAGCCTGCCGGCGATGCCAACAACCGACGATCTGGACGCGGTAAAAGAATTCGCACGAACGCTGTCACCCGGAAACTCGGGTGGATAACGGGGCAATTTCGGTATTGCTGAGGCGGTCCATGCAGATATTGCCAAACTGCTGCAAAACTATTGTTGGTTCGTTCTATAGTTTGCTATTATCGTTGAATCAGTCGCATAACCTGTAGCAAAAAGGAATATTTCCGGCAAAATATCGACCGGCGGTTGCTGGATTGCGGGTTATGCTGATGCGCTGGATGTAGTGGTTGACAGAACAGGAGACTAGGTAATGAGCATGAAACAAATTTTTTCGATACCGTTGGTGGCAATCATGCTGCTGCTACTTTCACCGGCTAACGCGGCCCGAGAAGACACCGTTCAGGCGATTATTCCCTGGGAAGCCGAGGGTCGGGTATTCCAGGTTGAAACCAACAAGATTATTTTCCTCGGCGCGATGAAGGGTGTCATGTATGTCGAGACTTCCAAGGGGGAATTGCACGAGGCTTTCGTCATGTGCCCGATAATGCAGGAAATGGACCTGGAATCGGGTGCTACCAATGCTATCGGGCGCTGCGAGATAACCGTATCCTCCGTAGATGTCCTCTACGCGAAGCTATCATGCGAAGGCAGGGTCGGCGAGTGCGTGGGTGAGTTCACGCTGATCGATGGCGAAGGCAAATTCGCCGGAATCTCCGGTTCCGGTAAACTCAGAGTGCGATCACCGATGCACGCTCTCATCGCCGACATGTCCGGTGGCCAGCTACTGCGTGTTGCTTCCGGTCTGGCCATCATCGACGATTTGAAATATAGCGTTCCCTAGCCCGAACATTTCTGCCAAGTCCACATCCGGTTGCTGGAGGAGTACCCAATGATGAACAGATTAAAATTAATTTTCGCGATGTCTTTTCTCTCGATTGCCGTGGTATGGCCCACCCTGGCCAACGCCTCGTCAATGCGTTGCGGCACCCACCTCATTACCGCCGGGATGCGCGATAGCCCGGGTCAGTACGAGGTGTTAAAACGATGCGGTGAACCGACAGCGCGATATGGTGATACCTGGGTTTACCAGAGATCGAGTTCGATCACCAAGGTTGTTAAATTCTCCAGCAATGGTCAGCTCTCGAGTATAGAGTAACTTCCAGCTCGTCTGCTCAACACCAGTCTCGACCAGGCAGGAATTGACTGGCTGGTTATGAAACCCGTCGCTTATAAGGCTGTCGTAATAGATTTGGGGAGATAAACACCAGTATGGCTGATTTGGCAACTACCGCATTTCCCAATATCAGGCTGAGTCATTTTGAACTCTATGTTGGTGATGTCGCCGGCATGGAAGATTTTTATACGCGTCATCTTGGGTTCGTGGTGACTGATAGCGGGCAGGGCGAGCAGGCCATGGTGTTTTTAAGCCGCCACCCGGAGGAGCATCATCAACTGGTGCTGAATCCCCGGCAATCACACCAAACGCTGGAAAGTCCTGTAGATCACATATCTTTTCGGGTTGATACCCTTGCCAGTCTACGCCTTTTCTACAACTCACTGTTGTCTGCTCCCGCGTCGTTGCAGAGCGTGTCTCACGGCACTACCTGGTCGATATATTTTCGAGATCCAGAGGAAAATCGGCTCGAGCTGTTTACCGACACGCCCTGGCATGTCAATCAACCCTGCCGATTCGAAATAGATTTTGCGCTGTCCGATGAAGAACTGCTTGAGTTCACCGGGCAAAAGATCAAGAATTTACCCGGTTATAGCAAAGTCGAGGACTGGCGGCTATCCCATGCCGCCGCGGTTGTTTCCGGAGACGAAAATGGAGTACCCTGATGATGGCGATGCCATTTTACGCGTTTGATACACAGAGGAAAATCACATGAGCAGCGAAAACAAGGCCAGCATTAGAGCAGCGGAGGATGGTCCCTATGTGGTCAAGGCGCTGATGCATTGCGCCAATAAAAACGGGGCTATCGAAGTCAAGGAAGTCATGGCTTTATGCCGCTGCGGTGCATCGGCGAACAAGCCATTTTGCGATGGAACCCATAGCAAAATCGGCTTTTCATCGGGCAAACTTGAAGGGCGAACCGAAGATAAACGGGAAAGCTACCGCGGGCGTAGAATTACCATTCATGACAACCGTGGTGTCTGCGCTCACGCCGGTATTTGTACCGATAAACTGGCCGCTGTATTTCGGATGAAGCAGGAGCCCTGGATCGACCCGGATGCTGCGGATGTCGATGAAATAATTGCGGTGGTTCGTGCCTGTCCCTCCGGCGCACTGAGCTATTCGATAGATAAAGATGACCCCCCGCAAAGCGATGATGAAGCTTCTATCCTGGTTGCCGAAAATGGCCCTTACCTGGTGACTGGCGGTGTCGAACTGGTCGATACAACCTGGGGAGAGGGTGCCTCAAAAAGCGAGTACACGCTGTGCCGCTGTGGTGCCTCGAAGAACAAGCCGTTTTGTGATGGTTCGCATTGGGACATCAAATTTACCGATGACCAGAATTAACTGACCCGAAAAGCAAGTAAAGTCTGGACTGGATGAGTTTTAGTCGAATTGTTTTTATTGGCCTCTCCATTGCCATGATGGCCGGGGTGGTTTTGTTCGGGGATATGGAGAAGGCAATCGCGGTAGCCGTGGTAATTCTACTGGCCGCCAGCATGCTCTGGTTCAACAGCATCTGGGCAAATTACATCCTGCGTTTCGGCTTTCTCGAATCTTTGGCCAGCGATTTCAAAAGCGCTGAGCAATCATCCGCGGCTATCGCCCTGCTGGGTTGGCTAGTGCTGTTGCTGACAGGACTCCTCCTGCTATTAAATTAAAGTTCTTCAACAGAGATTTTTGTAGGTTGGGGTGAGGCACGAACCCCAACAACGACCTTTCAATGTATCTGCAACAGCAGCCTTCGCCATAAAGTGCCGAAGGGGCTGAATCACGCCAAAGCGCAAAGACGCGAAAGAAGGGATTGGGTTGTCTGATTTCTAATACTATCGCTATGGCTTCACTGGTGTCAGATGCCTGGCATTTCTGAAATAAAGCATCCCTTTGACGGATGGCTTTGAAAACGAATAATGGATCCACTGCCCCCGCTTTCCTTTGTGTCTTTGCGCCTCGGCGTGAGCATCCCTTAAACCCGGGCCTCATTTAAAGGCTTAGGCGCCTGGTATTCTGGTCGGGTTCGCAAGCTTCCCAGATACCCAGGAATTCGTCGCCATAGGCTCTGCATTCGAGCTTGTTGTCGAGTTCGTAATAGCCCTCGTAGCGCTCGGGGAAGCGTATACGCATCAGGGCGCCGTCATCGACGATTAGCCAGCTTTCCCTGAATTGTTGGTGTTCCCGGGTAACCGTGGTCCGGATCTGCACGAAAGAGGGGAGTTTTTGCGCCAGGTGAATCAGGAAATGCCCCTGGTTGGCGGCGACGCGGGTGTCATGGGCGATAATGCGAATATCGCTGTTACGATTGCCTCTGGCAAGCTGGGTCAGGTGCTGATAAATGTCGACGTGGTTGTATAGCTCTGCCTCGAGCCTCTGGGTAATTATGTATACGCGCTTAACAGCCCCGACTATCAGGCTGGCGGCAGCATCACGGCAGGCTTTGCGCCCATCTAATAATATACTAGAAGTTTCTTCCATAAATCATTGAAATATAATAATATTTAAAGTCTAAAAGTCATTCTTCTGTGACTGATTCCAGCTTCCATGAATTCATCCGAGTCAATCACGAAACCATAGTGCTGGTAAAACGCAATGGCATCGGTTTGCGAATTCAGCAGTACCTGCGAATATTTTTCCTGCCGCGCCAGTTCGATTAACTGCTGCAACATGAGGCTGCCTATTCCCTGGCCTCGAAACTGCCGCAGCACGCACATGCGTCCGATAAACCCGCCTGGCAACAAACGTCCGGTGCCAACCAATTTACCCTGCAACACCGCCTTGACGTGTTCACATTGCGTATCCCTGCCATCGATTTCTATCTCCGCGGGCACCTGTTGTTCGTTGACGAATACCTCGGTACGAAGTTTGGCCAGCGCTTCGCTATCTTCGCTCCACAGGGCCTTGCTGACGATTAGCTCATTCATCGGAAGGCATAATAGCGCCGTGGTAAGCCAGTTCGACCAGTAGCGTTTGCATGGGTTCAAGCGCGATACAGCGATGAATCAGGTCCAGGGGCCATTCGCGCTTTTCGCACAATTGCCGCACACAATCGATAACCGGGTCCTCCGCCGGCAAGTCATAGGCTCGGCCGTTGCAGTAAAGGCGAAGGGCATTGCCGGAGCGGTGGTAAAGCATGCGGGTGTCGGGGTGACGCAGCCAGGCACAGGCCTGCAAATCCGAAATATAAACCGGCTGTTGGTGTTCCCCCGCGCCAGTCACCGCGCTATCGGACAAAAGCTTGCCGACGCAATCGTTCCACAGGCTTTGCGGTTGATCGAACAAATCCAGAATCAGGGATTTGAATTTTTCGATTTCCCTGTCCGTGATCTCGGAGCTATGGCGGTCGAGTTCCAGGTCTGCATCGCGATAGCGTTTGTTGCTAAGGCCGAGGTTTCCGCTTTCGAGCGCGAACGACTCCAGCGCGGCAGCTGCGGTTGGTGCGCGAAATCCAATCGAAAAAGTCATGCAGCGCTCCAGCGCAACGCCGTGGTGAGCGATACCGGGCGGCAGGTAAAGCATATCGCCCGGATGGAGAACAACCTCTTGATCGGGCTTAAAATCCTGCAGGATTGCGAGTTCGAGATCGGGAATCAAGACCGGGTTGTCGACCGGTTTATCGGTATATTGCCAGCGGCGTTGACCGAGGGCCTGTAACAGAAACACGTCGTATTCGTCGACATGCGGCCCCACCGAGCCCTGTTCAGGTGCGTAGCTCAGCATCAGGTCGTCGACTCTCCAGTCCGGAATGAAGCGAAACTGATCGAGCAACTCGGCCAGGTCGGGAAACCATTTCTCGCATTCGGATACCAGCAGGGAATAATGGCTTTCGGGGAGACCGAGAAAATCATCTTCTTCGAAGGGACCGTAACGCACACACCAGGGGCTATCGCCATCCTTCTCGACCACCAGGCGGCAATGCACATCTTCTTCGCAGGCCAGGCCCGCGAGTTCCTCGGGGCTCACCGGTGATTCGAAATTGTCGAAGGCGTTAGGCAACAAACAGGGCTTTTTTTGCCAGTATTGCCTGACAAATTCCTCGCTATCTATGCCCTCTAGCCGCCACATGGAAATAGCTAAATGTTACGCGCCAGCTCGACCGCGTTACCGATGTATGTTGCCGGTGTCAGTTGCTTCAGATACTGTTTGGCGGGTTCAGGAATGTCCAGTGACTCGACAAATTCACGGATAATCCCGGCATCAATTGTCTGGCCCCGGGTTAACGCCTTGAGCTTTTCATAGGGTTGATCGACCCCGTAGCGGCGCATTACCGTCTG
>SMVB01167662.1_pt1 | contig 10731 bp, 8 predicted proteins | sample 2456461 | NCBI WGS metagenome assembly SMVB01 (sample SAMN11095934, study PRJNA526329) | marine sediment metagenome | biome: Marine sediment; feature: Surficial sediment; material: Deep marine sediment; isolation source: Hadal surficial sediment | place: Pacific Ocean | collected 2014-05 | depth 0-1...
GCGCGTGCACGGTCTTCGGCTCCGGCCTTCGCACCGACCCGGTGACGGCGGCGTTGCTGAACGCCCTGTGCATCCGGGCGATGGACTACAACGACATTTACTGGAAGCAGGACCCGTCGCACCCGTCTGACTTGCTCAGCGCCCCGCTGGCCATCGCAGAGTGGAAGAAGATGACCGGCAAGGACCTGCTCGTCGGGATCGTCCTCGGCTACGACATCACCATGCGGCTGTGCCACATTGCCACGCCGGGCATCCGCGAGCGCGGCTGGCATCACGCGACATTGATGGCCTATGCCACGCCGGTGGTGGCGGGGCGCATGCTCGGTCTGACTCCCGAGCAAATGCAACACGCCATCGGCATCGCCAGTTGCCATGGCTTTACGCTTGGTTGTGCGGTGGCGGGCAAGCTGACCAAGATGAAGAACACCGTCAGCCCGATGGCCACGCGCGACGGCGTCGAGGCGGCGCTGCTGGCGCTGAAGGGATACACTGGCCCCGAGGGAGTGATCGAAGGCAAAGAAGGCATGGAGCACGGTCTCGGTGGAAGCTGGGACTACAGTTGGATCACCGACAACCTCGGCGACCGCTTCATGATCACGGATTGCGGCATGAAGAGCTTCCCGATCGAAGCCCTGATGCACTCGCCGGTCTCCGCCACGCTCCACTTGGTCAAGGAACACAACCTCACGCCGGAGAACATCAAGGAGATCCGAATCGACTCGATCGCCCGCGCGGCGGACATTCTGTCCGACCCCGCCAAGTACAAGCCCGAGAGCAAAGAATCAGCGGACCACAGCCTGCCGTACTGTATTGCGGCGGCGGTGACCGACGGCATGGTCACGCCGAAGCAATTCAAGGACGATCGTTTGTGGGACGAGCGCCTGCGCGCCCAGATGGCCAAGGTCAAGGTCGTCGCCAACGAGGAATTCGAGCGGGCCTTCCCCGCCAAGCAATGTACCCGTGTGACGATCACCACGATCGACGGCAAGCAAGTCACGCACGCCCTCGACGTGCCCAAGGGCGACCCCCGCGACCCCATGACCCTCGACGAACTGCAAGTCAAATTCGACGCCCTCGCCGAGCCGGTAATGTCCGATAAGCGCCGGGCGGAATTAAAGGATTGCATATTCTCTTTGGAATCGCTCGACGACAGCAGTAGATTGATGGCACTGACTGTCGCGGATAACCGAATTGAGTGATAATGCCATCCAACTCCAACAACGCCGAAGCCGGCCGACGTGGCGCTGACGTGCGTAGTGATTGCTGGGTGCGGATTGCGCCGACGAATTCCGGCGGGATCAAGCTTGACCTCAAGAGCAAGGTTGAGTCGATGTATGGCGACTCGATTCGCGCCCTCGTTTCGGACGAGTTGGCGGCGCTGGGCGTACGCAATGCCAATATCGAGATCGAAGACGCCGGCGCACTGCCGTTTGTCATCATGGCGCGGGTGGAATGTGGCGTACGCCGACTCGGTGTGAACGTCGGCGACGGGTATGTGCCGGACTTCGCCGCAGGGACCGATTACGGGACGGAGCGGGAGCGTTTTCGGCGCTCGCGGTTGTATCTTCCGGGCAACGAGCCGAAGTTCATGCTCAACGCCGGTCTCCACAAGCCCGACGGCGTGATTCTCGATCTGGAAGACAGCGTGGCGCCGGCGGAAAAGGACGCAGCCCGCCTGATCGTGCGTAACGCCCTGCGCAGCGTCGACTTCAAGGGTGCCGAGCGCATGGTCCGCATCAATCAGGGCGCACAGGGCCTCGAGGATCTCGACTACATCGTCCCGCACAATGTCCACTCGATTCTGATTCCAAAAGTTGAAGGTGCGGAGCAGGTCGCGCAAGTCGATATTCGTATTCAAGAGATCCAGGGAGGCGCGGGCAACGCCGCTCACCCGATCTACCTCATGCCGATTGTGGAGAGCGCAATGGGTGCGATTCACGCGTACGAAATCGCATCGGCCTCGCCGAATGTGGTTGCGTTGACTATCGGACTGGAAGATTACACGGCCGACATTGGCGCGGAGCCCACCGACGAGGGCTTGGAGAGTTTCTGGGCTCGTTCGCAAGTCGTAAACGCCGCTCGGGCGGCCGGCGTGCAACCGATCGACAGCGTGTTCGCCGACGTAGTTGACGTAGAGGGCCTGCGGGCTTCGGCAGCGAGGGCCAAGGCGCTCGGATTCGAAGGCAAAGGCTGCATCCACCCGAGTCAAATCGCCGTGGTGCGGGCAGTCTTTGCCCCAACGGCAAGCGAGCTGGCGAACGCCCGGAGGATCGTGGCCGCGTTTGAAGAGGCTCAGGCGAAGGGCCTCGCCGTCGTTTCGCTGGGGAGTAAGATGATCGATCCGCCGGTTGTCAAACGTGCGTTGAGTGTAGTCAAGCGGGCGGAGGCAGAGACTGAGAATGGCTAGTGAACTTGCCGAAAATACTGCTGGCAGACTGGTTCCAACCGAAGTCAACGGGGTGTCGGCTACGCCATTTAGGGGTGCAGGAAAGTATGAGCCGACGGGTGTGAAAGCCGCGCCACGGGTGCGGAGTTCCGCTGATTATCCCGCAGACGGCAAGAAGGTCACTGCCGACCTTGCTACGGCACTCAAGAACGCCGGCCTGCGAGATGGAATGACCCTCTCGACCCATCATCATTTTCGCAACGGCGACATGGTGGGCAATGCTGTCTTTGATGCGGCGGCGGCGCTGGGTGTGAAGGAATTGCGTTGGTTTCCGAGTGCGTCGTTTCCCTGTCACACTCCAATTCTCGAGCATCTTGAGAATCACGTCATTCACCATATTGAAGGAAGTATGAATGGACCTCTGGGCGACTATTGTTCGCAGGGCAAGATGCGTGGCATGGGGGTGCTGCGGTCGCACGGCGGACGATGGCAGGCAGTGCAGGACGGCGAGGTGCATATCGACATCGCTGTGATCGCCGCGCCGACGGCGGATGCGTTCGGCAATTGCAACGGCGTGACCGGGCCAAGTGCCTGCGGGTTGCTCGGCTTCGCGCTGGTGGACTCGATCTACGCGGATCATGTCATTGTCGTCACTGATAACTTGATTCCGTTTCCATGCATTCCCTGGCAGATTCAAGGCAACAACGTCGACCAAGTCGTGGTCATGGACTCGATCGGCGATCCGTCGAAGATCGTCTCGGGCACCACGCAACTGACCCGCAGCCCCGATCGGCTGCTGATTGCGGAGATGACTGCTCGGTTTGTGCGCGAAGCGGGCATCATGCAGAACGGGTTCAGCTTCCAGGCAGGCGCGGGCGGGACGGCGCTGGCCTTTGCGATCTACCTGAAAGAAATGATGCGTGAGTCCGGAGTCAAAGCCCGTTTCATTCGAGGCGGGAGCACCAAGTATCTGGTCCAGATGCTCGAAGAAGGCCTGACGGACTACATCCTCGACGGGCAGACGTTCGATCTCGACGGTGTGCGTTCCATGCGCGACAATCCGGCTCACCAAGACACCAGCCCGTTCACTAGTTACAACTATCATGGCAAGGGCTGTTTTGCCTCGTTCATCGACGCAGTGGTGCTGGGCGCTACGGAGGTCGATGTCGATTTCAATGCCAACGTCGTGACGCATTCCGATGGCCGACTGCTGCACGGCATCGGCGGCTGGCAGAACTGCCTTGCGGGTCGCTGTGTGATTCTCCCGATTCCGGCAGTGAGAGACCGAATACCGGTGATCGTCGATCGTGTCACGACCCTGTGCGGGCCGGGCGAATTGATCGATGTCATCGTCACCGAACGCGGTATCGCAATCAACCCCCGACGGACCGATCTACTCGAGGTGGTCAAAGGCTCCAAGCTGCCGATTCGTCTAATTCAAGACATCAAGGCCGAAGTCGATGCCCTGTGCGGCGGCCCGCCGGCACTACCCAAATTCGGCGAGAAAATCGTCGCGGCGATAAAGTGGGTTGATGGCACGGTGATCGATTGCGTGCGCCAAGTGGGATAGGAAACAAGTTCATGCGCAGCAAGACGATTGCGACTTCCTCTGGGCCGTACGTTGTCCATATCGGCGAGGGCGCCTTGACCTGCCTGGGCGATGTGGTGACGGGGGCCAGTTCGGTTGTCATTGTCACGGATGATGTCGTTGCACCTCTCCACGGTTCGAAAGTCATCGATGCACTCGCCGACGTAAAGCCGACCGTGCACGAATGGACAGTGCCCAGTGGCGAAGCCAGCAAGTCGCTGTGGCAGGCGGAGAGCTTTTATGATTTCCTCGCCTCCAAGAGTTGCGATCGGAGCACCATGATTGTGGCGCTGGGTGGGGGTGTGGTGGGTGATCTGGCCGGGTTTGTGGCGGGCACCTGGATGCGCGGCGTTCGATTCGTGAACTGCCCGACCACGCTGCTGGCCATGGTCGATGCCTCGATCGGCGGGAAGACAGGTCTGAACCACGCCGGGCGCAAGAACGCAGTCGGCGTATTCCATCAGCCCGAAGCTGTGTTCGTGGACGTGACGACACTCACGACGCTGGACGATCGCGCGTTCAACGCCGGGATGGCGGAGAGCATCAAGCACGGCGTCATCGCGAACGAAGCGTTCTTGTCTTGGCAGATGGACCACGCTCAGGAAATTAGGGGACGAGAATCGCACGTTCTGGAGGAACTGGTCACAGGTAACATCGAGATCAAGGCCGCTCATGTCGAGCAGGACGAACGGGATCAGACGGAAGTGCGCGCCAAGCTGAATTTCGGGCACACGATTGGGCACGCCATTGAGGTCGTATCCGGCTATGCGCTGCCGCACGGAGAGTGCGTCGGGCTCGGGATGCTGGCTGCCTGCCGTATCGCGATCGTCAGAGGGCTGGTGGATGAGGACGTTCGTGATCGGCTGGTCGAGGCCCTGAACGCATTCTCGTTGCCATGTGAATTCACGTCTCGAGGCAACATCAGTATGATAATGAGCGCACTTCATGGCGATAAGAAGTCGGTTGGCGGCGTCGCACGGTTCGTGCTGCCGACGAAGATCGGCGAGGTGACGGTAGGCCATGACGTGGACGACGTTGAGATCGAGAGTGCGATCGCTGAGTTGATCGAGTAGTCTGCTAAACGACGAAGTCAGTTCGAATGTGCCCGCCCTGCACGTAGCTGCATTCTCCACTCTGCGTATTTGAGGTCATCGGGGTAATCGATGTCGAGCATGGAGTCGGCGGGCGTGCGGTAGGGAATCACGATGCCGTCGTAGATGTTCTCCATTGACATCAACCAGGCAGTCCGCCACCAATACACCGTGCCATCGGGGTGACAAAGTTCGGGCAAGCGCTGGCGGCTCCGCGTCGCGGACTCCGGCCTGTCGGGCACAATTCGATCATCCTCGATCCGCAAAGCCCAGTAAGGATGATGGTGGTACTTGGACACGGAGACCACGACGTCAGCTCTTGGATGTTCGTCAAGAAGTCTCTGCGAATCAACCAGGTCGGCCGTCGTGCGGAGCGGGCAAGTGGGCTGGAGCACGCAGACCCACTGGAACTGCCGATCGCGATTGTGCTGGTACCACTCGACGACGTTGCGGACGACTGCGGGCACTTCCACCGTGTCGCCGGAAAGCGCCGAATCGCGGATGAACGGCACCTCCGCACCGGCGGTGCGGGCAAGTTCCGCGAGGGTCGAGTCATCGGTCGAGACTACGACCGCATCGAAGAGCCCGCTCTCCCTTGCGACGTCGACCGCATGAATGAGCAGAGGTTTGCCGGCCAGCAGGGCCACGTTCTTGCCCGGAAAGCGCGTGCTGCGGGCCTTGGCGGGTATGACGGCCAGATTCACAGCATCCGACGCCGGCGAGGCCATGCGGCAAGCCCCTACATGTACGAGGCAAAGGGCTTGTAGTTCTTGATATAGCTGCGATGCCCTTCGAGGTGGAGTTCCTCAATCATGGCATCGACGTCAGCAGCCGGCATAAACTTGTCCGTGAAGCCCGGACAGTCGGGATCGATCGTCAGCCGGGCGGCGTTGACGAAGTAGGCCATGAGCTGCTTGGGGTTCTCGGCGCCTACGGAGATTCGGATCGTAGTCAAGTAAATACCCGCTTCGCGTTGTGCTTCTTCCGTCATTTCGGAATGTGATGTTAAGGCGGGACATAACACAACCGTGTTCATTTGGCCCAAGCTCACCATGTGATTGTACATCGGGGCCAGACAATCGAAGAACCGTGTGAAGACCTCGCGTGACAGCCCGGCCGAGTCCATATCGATCGTGAACAAGGGGGCCGACATACCGTAACGCAGTACTTTTTGGGCGAGCGCATAATTGAAATTACCCTCCAGCGCATTGCAGTTGACATGAATGTCGGGATGCGAGTCCAGAAACGTGGCCAGCATCTTGGTGGTGATACACTTTTTCTTCATCCGCAAGTCGAGCGTCTTGATGCCGCTCAAGACGTCGAAGGCCTTGTCGGCATCGAGAAACGCGCCCTTGATGTAATACACGTCCCAGAAAAGCGTATCTTCCCATCCGGTTCCATCGTCCGGAGTGCCCTTGGGCATGAACATGTCGTCGTTTCGCCCGATGACCACGCCGGCCGTCGCGGTTCCGTGCCCGCAGAGGTCTTTGGTGTAACTATGAAGCACGTAGTCGGGCCGCTCTTCCGGATCATCGCGCATCAGCGGCTTGTTCAAGAAAGGAGTGCCGACCGTGGCATCCAGCACGACTCGGCAGCCGGCTTGATGCGCGATCTTGCAAATCTCAGGAACATCGAGCACATAGCCGTGCGGATTGCACGGCGATTCGAGATAGATAAGGATGTTACAGTGGCGCTCCAACGCCAGCCGATTCTTGTACTTCACTTGTTCCAGCAGGGCGGCGAATTCCTCGCCGGTGTACCCATCGAACCACTCCAGAGTGACTTTCTGCTTGTTCTTTCTGGCGAACAAGTCGACCAACAGCTGATAGGTTCCGCCGTACGTGTTCCGGGACGAAATAATGATGTCTTCAAAATCGATCAAGTGGGTCAGAATCGCATCAATGGCAGCCATGCCGCTGTTGAAATTGTAGGCCCAGTACTGATTGGCCGAGGGGCCTGCTTCAATATCGACGATGTAGTTGGCCAGCGCGATCGACGTAGGATTGAGCAGACGAGTGTAGACTTGGTGCAGCAATTCCTTGCCCTTGAAGGCATCGTCAATCCATTCCGTGCAGGCGTAGATATAAGTTGCGCTGCGGACGATCACTGGGTTGGCCGAGAAAATCGCGCTCACGTTGTCGAAGATCGAGTACGCACCCTTGGCGCAGAGACTCGCATCGGTAAGTTCAAGACTTTGATAGGTCGCGCGGAAGGGATTCTGCAAGTTGTCGAGCAGCTTTGCCAATTGGAAGCACAGGAACTTCTTGGCGTTGAAGTAGGCGATGCGGTCAGTGCGATCCAATGTGCGGATTGTTCGGGACGTAATCTCCCAAAGTTCGGTGATACTGAGCTGAGCCTCGTACAAGCGAACCACAGTATCGAACATCGCCTGGCCATACGGGCTGTCTTTGTCGATGCAAAAATGGCGCAGTTGTTCTTCGGCGAGCCCTTCGATTGTCGCAGCTTCGCTGGTGTGTCGCCGCGGCGAAATGATCCGGGCAGTGTCCATATCGACCTTGCCGTCCGGAAGGTTCTTTCTAATCATCATCGTTCTCCACTCTGTGGGGCATCAGTTCGCGAGTGAGGGCGGCGGACCGAGAGAAACTGCATACACACGCCAATAACCGTCCTGCGTTCTTGAAAGTGCAAACTGAATGTTGACACCGCGGTTCAAGCCCACAGGACCATCAAACTCCGCTGCCTGCAGGACATAGTTGACGACCTGGATCGGGTGATACTTCTCAGGCAATCGCGGGTCGTTTATCGGTTTGGAGGTCATCCTCGCCTTGGCCGCCTCAAACTCATCGTCGAAGTACTCCGCGTAGCCGTTGAGTGCGGGCGCCCAACCTCTGACAATACTGAAGAAAAGACTATCGCTGTCTAAATACCTGCCTCGCCCTGCGGTGTCGACGCGGCTGCGGAGCAACTCGACGTTGGCGAGTTGGCATTGCAGTTTCATCAGGTCGTTCCAGTCCTGCGTGTCGACTTTCGTCCGCACGTCCTCGCGAATCGCGCTCAGGAGCACCCACACGACTTGTTCCGGCGTCGCGTTTTCATCCAGCGTCATTCCGTGAGAAGTCACGACGCTGTTCGAGGCAGGCACATAATCTCTGATCTGCTGGCCTCGGCGATCCGTGCATCCATACGCCGAAACCACTCCTGCGGCGAGAACAATTCCACAGGCGGTCAAGCGATCAAGCGGCCACCGATGATGTCTTGAGAAACGGTGGAGAACCATCGCCACGGAGCTTAGCACAATGGACTTGCGATGCAAAGTCCGTATTCGCCGTTCTTGCCGTCGTCCGAAGGCTGGATTAGACTGTGCGCCATCATGCCGGAGATGAATCCCAACCTGTGGGCTCCCTGGCGTTCGGAGTACATCCGGTCGCTCGGTGAAAAGGCGGCTGATGAGGATTGCTTCCTTTGCAGCTATGCGGCTGACCAAGCCCACGATCCCCAGAATCGGGTTATTTACAGATCAACGGGTTTTCTGACCGTGATGAATCGCTACCCCTATACGAACGGGCATTTGATGATCGCGCCGCTGCGTCATGCGGGCACGCTGGACGAGTTGTCGGACAATGAACTCGGTGCAGCGAGTCTACTGATCCGTGACAGCATCAAGATGTTGGCCATCGCGGTCTCGGCCCACGGCTACAATGTCGGACTCAACCTTGGGCGTTGCGCCGGAGCGGGCCTGCCGGGGCACGTCCATTGGCATGTGGTTCCGCGCTGGAATGGCGACACGAACTTCATGACCATCGTAGGCAGCACCCGGGTGATCGCCGAATCCCTGGATGAAGTTCACGATCGGCTGCGCACCGCGGCGGCGGAATTGGGCTTGGTATGACGAGTCAGACTCGAGAGACGGCGGGGCGCGTGGCTTGCTACGGAGTGACCAGTGAATCCTGCATGGGACGGACCCATGCCGAAAAAGCCTGGGAAGGGTTGGCGCCGTTTGATTTTGACCATCGACGGATCCTGGCCAGTTCCGCTTTCAGGCGTTTGCAATATAAGACTCAAGTCTTGGTATCCCCGCGCGGGGATCACGTTCGAACACGTCTGACACACACGCTTGAAGTGGCGAGTTTCGCCCGACTGCTGGCACAAGCGCTGGAAGTGAATGTGTCGCTGGCGGAAGTGGCGGCGCTGGCCCACGACCTGGGACACCCGCCTTTCGGTCACGCGGGAGAAGCGGCGCTCAATTACTTGATGCGTGAGCACCAAGGGTTCGAGCACAACGCCCAGTCGCTTCGCGTGGTCGAGTACCTGGAACACCCGTTCCCTCCATTTCGCGGGCTGAACTTGACCTACGAACTGCGTGAGGCCCTGGCCAAGCATCGAACCACTTATGATCGCCCGGCTGAAATCAAATCGGAAGATCCTGTCTTGACCCGGCTCATTGCTGACCGGCCACAGCCCACGATCGAAGGACAATTGGTGGCGGTCGCGGATCGCGTGGCGTACGACTGCCACGATCTGGAAGACGCGTTGGGCGCGGAGTTGCTGGACGGCGCCCGACTCAAGCAAGTCACACTTTGGAACGAAGCAGCCGCCGAGGTCAAATCGCGCTACCCGAACCAATCCATGTTCGCGATCTGGAGGCCGGTGATCGAAACGATCCAGCAGCGACTCTTGAGTGACGCCATTCGGGCGACATTGGCTCACATCGAGGAATGGCACGTTGATTCGCCCGACCAGGCGCGCGAGCAGGGCAGTCCGGTGGTCTCGTTTTCAAGAGAAATGGAAGAGAGAGTAGCGCAACTCGAAGAATTTCTTCGCGAGAATGTGTACAACCACCCGACACTCCGTCGGATGGACGACATGGCCAGCCGGACAATCGCCGAGCTATTCAATGTCTATGTCGAGCATCCCAATCATCTTCCGCAGCGGTACCATGACCGGATCGATCAGCAAGGCAGGCACCGGGTCGCCTGCGACTACGTTGCCGGCATGACCGACCGCTTCTGTGAGAGTGAATATAAGCGCATCTTCATGCCTTTTTCAATGTAGCGCTCAAGCGCGGTGGCATCGTCCTCCGGGTGCGGGTCGCGCGGGGGAATATCAAACCGCGACCCTGCCGCGTTATGAGCGCCTCGTGAGGCTAGTTCGTGTCACACATCACCAGGAAACCGTCTTGCTCATCCGTGGGAGGCAGCAGCAGGATGTCTTCCGGATCGTAGTCCTCGATTGTCTTGCGCCCGCGTATGACACCCCGGGCCAACGAATCCGTCATTGAGGCGGTCGCGGTATTTCGGAGGTCAAAGCGGAAAGTCGTGATACGCTGTGTTTTCCCGGGCTCAAAAGGCAAGGCATAAGACAGTGCTATGAGACCGTCCTGCGGCGAAATCAAGCAGTTTCCGTCGGTGGCGCTCAGACTCAGAGTCGTTCGGCCGGCTGGCATGAGCGATGCGATTTCTCCGTTTGAAATGATGATCTTGTGAGTGTGCTCGCCTTTCTCGTACCAGTCCCAACACCCGTCGAAACTCGTTCGGACGAAATCGCCTGTTTGCCCGAGCGAAGATTGGCTGTCATCAAGCGCGACGCCGTCCGTGCTGCACGACGTGATCAGCGCGAACAACATCAGACTAATAGCGAACGCAGAGTATGTGTTCACGGCTTTCTTTCCCCCACGACGGTCGGCGGTCTCGCCGACGCAAGAGTTA
>SMVB01373314.1_pt1 | contig 10731 bp, 4 predicted proteins | sample 2456461 | NCBI WGS metagenome assembly SMVB01 (sample SAMN11095934, study PRJNA526329) | marine sediment metagenome | biome: Marine sediment; feature: Surficial sediment; material: Deep marine sediment; isolation source: Hadal surficial sediment | place: Pacific Ocean | collected 2014-05 | depth 0-1...
CCCAAGGTTACCGAGAAGCGTCCATCTTTGATAGCTACGGTCTGCTGCTCTGACCAGAGCAGGACATCGCCGTCAATCGAGTCATAGATATTGAATGTGATTTCTTTAGTGCCATTAGGCAGAGGAATGCCTTTTGAGTCGAGGGCGATGCCTTCAATCGTTTTGGGTGACTGCCCCCAGGTTGTCTGGACTGCCAGAAGCAAAAACAGGATGCAAAAACAAAGCAGTTTTTTCATGGTTGGTTCTCTCCTGAAAGGGTAACAAATGGTTTTATTACTTGATAACTACTTCCTTAGGAATTTGATCGAAATAAACTTGCCAACTTTAACTCGGTTTGAGCTCGTAATCAAGATTTTTATGGAAATATTATTTTGGTCTCAGTCCTTAGTCCCTAAATGATGACAGATGTGCTTTAGAAAGGTGGTGAAATAATAAATAAAATGTTCAAAGCCCGTAATTGAACTGTTTAGAGCATCCAGAATATGATTCAAAGGTTATTTGTCCGTAAAGTCGGGAAGTAGGAAATGTCCTTGAGCTATTCTAATAGAAAATTCGCCATCGGTTGCGAGAGGGGTCCGTCTCTTAAGGTTTTGGTAAATAAACCTTTAATTAAATTAATAGTAAAATCTTTTAAGTCAAGAAGAAAGTCGCTTGGCTCAATGATAAAAATCTATGATGGTATCTAAAACAACATGCCTTACGCATGTTAATTACTCTGTATGTATAAATTACAGTTAATAAGGTTATAATTTTACTAACCTGAATTATGCACTAAACTGCTAAAGCGCAAGTATAACGCCGAACGTGAAAAAGTGAAACGGAAAAACGCTTTTCAAAGATTTTTATTTCACGTTTCACAGGAATTTTAATAAAGAGCGCTTTGCAATATTTTTGATCAAAATAATTTGTTTTTGAGAGTAATAGAATAAACCGCAAAGAGACAGGGACGCAAAGTATTGAAAAATAATTTTTCGCTATTTCAGTAAACTCTGTTTGAAAACAAACTTCGTATATCTTATATATTCTTAGCGTCTCTGCGATTTCTATGACTTAATCAAGCTCTTTTTTGTATAAAGTGGCTACCCCCCTCTGCGGTTAAAATTTATGGATGATCCGGACTGACCAATGGTTGCACCAAAAAGATTCCAGGTTATATTAACCCAGCTTAAGTGAGTTATCCAGGGTGTAAATGGTTTATATTATTATTCAATCATGAAATAATTTGTAAGAAAATGAGCATGGTATGAAAGAAAAGGGCACAAAAAAAGCGACTCGCCAAAAGAAAAAAGTAGTCATGAGGCCGGCGGATAAAATTCTGAATAATAATTCAACCAACGGCAAGTTGGCTGTTCGTGAATCTGTCCATGAGCAGCAGATTGCCAAAACAGAAACGCAAAAAGATGTGATTTGTATCATCGGCATGCACCGCAGCGGCACATCTCTGGTGGCGCGTTTGCTCAATCTTTGCGGTTTGGATTTAGGTCCTTCCGAGAACTTCCTAGAGCCTAATGACAGCAATCCTCTCGGATTTTTTGAGAATGAGGATTTTACATACAAAATAGACGATGGTTTGCTGAATCATCTGGGCGGGTCTTGGGATAATCTGCCTGAGTTTAAGGATGGGTGGGAGTATGATCCGGCATTGGAGCAAATTGTTCAGGAAGCAAAAGAACGGATACAGTCTTTTTCGAAAAGTCCGAAGTGGGGTTGGAAGGATCCGCGAACAACAGTTCTTCTACCTTTCTGGAAATCGCTTATTCCCAATTTGCGATTTGTGATTTGTGTCCGAAACCCTTTAGAGGTCGCAAAATCTTTGGCCAAGCGCGATCGGATTCCGATCAAGAAAGGCATCCACCTGTGGCAGCAGTATATGCGAGCCGCCGTTCAGGACACCGAAGGATATGCCAGAATTTTCACTTTTTATGAAGATTTTTTTAAAGACGCAGAAAGTGAAATCAGCAGAATTATTGAATTCACTGGTCTTAAAAAGCCCCGGAATATGGCCAGCCTTATGGTTGCCATTTCTCCAGGGTTAAAGCATCATACCAGTGACACACTTGAGCTTTTGAATGAAAAGAAGCTCCTAGCCAAAGACATGTTGCTTTATATGGGTTTGCGTGCCTTTACCACTGATGGATTTGTTGGTTCAAACCCAAGTGGCGACCGGGAAGCTTTGATATCCGAAAACATTAGCAAATTTGTTAAACTGCTCGAGAAGTTTCAGGTCCAGCAACACGATTTTGAAAATCTAAAAAACTTGCTTAATGAGAAAAAAACGTTGGTGACAAATCTCAGCGCAGAACAACAACGCTTGGTTCGGGACGTCGAGGCGTTTCAATCCACAACGGAGATTCAGCAACAGGCACTCAATGAGAAAGAAGAGCAAGTGGCTAACTTAAGCTCGGAACAACAGCGTTTGGCGAAAAAGGCCGGCACGCTCCAGTCCAGAGTTGAAATTCAGCAACATACGCTTAGCGCTAAGGAAGAGCAAATAAACCAACTCATTAGTGAGCAAGAACGCCTGTCCAGAGAGTGTGACACGCTCCAGTCTACGATTTACACTCAACAGCAGATGTTTGATAAGAAGGAGCAACTGCTGACTCAAGTGACTTCTAGGCAAGTGAAGGCGACTAAACAGCTTCAGGGGTTCCAAATGGCTCTGCTCCAAAAAGAGGAAAGAGTAACACTTTTACGGATTCAACTTAGGAGTTTGAGTCAAAATCGCAGGGGCCTGCAACTGGCTCTGCAGAGGGAAGAAGAGCAGGTAGATCAACTCCAAACGACCCTGCAGGTCCAGCGGCGGGAATTGAATGAAAAAACAGAGCGGATTGCCAATCTCACCGCTAAGCAAGGAGACTTGGCCGGTGAGCTGAAAGAGTCAAAGGTAGTCTACCGGAAAAGGGAAGAGAGAATAAAATTTCTGGTAGCTCAACTGAATACTTTGAATCAAAAGCTCAAAGGCGTGCTTGCAATCACGCAAGAAAAGGAAGACCGGGCACACAAGTATCAAACCGAAGTAGATGCAGCAGAGCTGGCACTTGGAGAAAAAGATCAGCAGCTGGTTAAGCGCGAACAGACTATACAGCACCTGCAAGAAACAAAAACCACTCTGGAGTCGGAGGTGAACGGGCTTCGGCAGAATCTGGAAATAGTCCTGACCTCGAAAAGCTGGAAGTTTACGGTACCCTTAAGGAAATTGTTTGATAGTCCACGCAGCGTGCCGCAGTGGCTGAATTATATGCGCCAAAGGTGGACTCTCAAGTTTGGAGAACTTCGAAAAACATGGTATCACGGCAGGGAATATGCTAATATCCCCCTCACTTCCCTGAGCCCCGCTGCAATTGAGACCGGTCACCAGGAGTCAGAGGAGGCAGTTCGATGGATTTCCTACATGCAAATTCATAACGAAGATAAGCAGGCTCTGTTTGCACATCCGCCATCGCTGGTATGCTATCGGTTAAAAGTTCCACCAGGGGCTATATTCCAAACTTCTGTGGCTTTACTTTCAGAAGCCTGGGGTCGAAACTCAGGTGGAGTGGAATTTAAAATCTCCATTTCTGCTCGAAAAAGCGGTCGTTCCATGAGCAAAAAACTATGGAGCCATCCCACTCATTTTCCAAATCATCGTCGATGGATGGAATTACGCATGAGTCTCCGGCAGTTTGCAAACCAGGAAGTGGATTTAACGCTTTCAACCTCGGTACCGCCCGGAGTACCAGAACATTTTGCGTTGGCGGTGTGGGGCGATCCAATCATTTTAACTCGGAAACAACCAGAGCATCGCAATGAGCAAGCCGGCACGAAGCATAAAAAGCCTGAATCTTCGATCGGAGTCAACCTTGTGGGCTTTCTCAATTCCGAAAAGGGACTTGGAGAAGCGGTGCGGAGTGAGATCCGGGACCTGGAAGCAGCTGAGATTCCATATATTCTTAACAACGTCGAGGACCCCGGGGCCGAAAACTCTGAGAAAGTTATTGCTCAGGTCTCCGAACATAATCCGTACAACATTAATTTAATTCACATGAACGCCGACCAGATCCCACTTTTTGCCCGGCGTCACAAAGAATATTTCTTTGACCGATATAATATTGGCTATTGGGTCTGGGAATTGCCGTCATTTCCGCAAGAGTGGTATGACAGGTTTAAGCATTTCAATGAGATTTGGGTGCCGAGCAATTTTGCTCTGGATGCCATCTCCCGCGTTTCGCCGATTCCGGTCATTCGTGTACCGCATTCGATCAACCCCAATCCAAAAACTGCCCCGGACTGGACGCGATCACGATTCGGATTGCGACCTGATACTTTTGTGTTCTTGTTTATGTTCGATTTCTGCAGCTATATGGAACGAAAGAACCCTATGGCTCTGGTACGAGCTTTCAAAAAAGCCTTTTGTGACAAAGACGATGCCGTTCTTTTCATCAAATGTTCACATTCAAGTTTTGACCCAGCCTCATTTGCGCAGCTCCAAGAGGCGTGCCGCCATGAAAACATCAAACTGCTCGACGCAGTACTGCCTCGCGAGGCGGTTAACTCTTTGCTGGCCAACAGTGATTGCTATACTTCCCTGCATCGCTCTGAGGGTTTTGGTTTGACAATGCCGGAAGCTATGCAACTAGGGAAGCCTGTGATTGCAACTGCCTATTCCTCGAATGTGGACTATATGAAGCCGAGCAATAGCTTTCTTGTGAAAAATCGTTTGGTCGAATTAGAGAGCGATTATGGCCCTTACAAAAAGGGTTGCGTTTGGGCCGAACCCGATACTGAACACGCCGCCGAATTGATGCGATACGTCTACGACAACCGAAGTGCCGCAGCAGCCGTGGCAGAAAAAGGTCGGGAAGACGTGATGAACCAACTGCATCCGAGGGTCATTGGAGGCCAGATCAAAGCGCGCCTGTCAATGCTGCAATCGGAATATTGCTCAAAAGGTAACCTGACGAGCATTAAAAGTAACATGCCGGATAATAGACGGATTTCGTTGGTCAAAACCTTTTATCGGAAAAAAGCGGAGCTCCGTTCTAAAGCTGAAAAGACAAGGAGACTTGCTAAGCAAATCTATAACGTTTCGTCCTTGCTGACCAACAGCAATTTTGCCAGGCTCATCAATCGTGTAAAACTATTTGGCCTTGTCTCAAATTACCAGGAATTCAGTAAAATGCTCGGGTCAGACGTCAATCACATTTTCAATGAAAGGATTGGCGCAAGTCAAGTAATCACACGTCCAAAGGATCTAAAAAAGCCAGTCCCGATCGAAGAAACGACGATTTCAGTTGTGATTCCGACAAAAAATGCCGGAGATGGTTTTCGCGATCTGCTTTCATTGCTAAAAAAACAGCAAGGATTTTCAGACATAGAGATAATCGTGGTGGATAGCGGTAGCACGGATAATTCCCTAAAAGTTGCAGAAGAATTTGATGCGAAGATCATTCAGATTTCTGCCGATGAGTTTTCTCATTCCTATGCGAGGAACCTCGGTGCCAAACATGCGTCAGGTGAGTATATTTTGTTCACAGTGCAGGATGCTCTTCCATCTGCTGAATCATGGCTCCATGAGCTTTTCTGGGTGCTATCGAATAATGATGTAGCTGCAGTTTCCTGCACGGAGTTTCCTAGAGATGATGCAGATCTGTTTTATAGAGCAATGACATGGAACCATTTTAATAATTTTCTGGAGTTAGGCAGTCAGGATAGGATAATGTGCAAACCAGTCGAGGAGAACTATTTCACTCTGAGGAAGAATGGTCAACTGTCAACTGTAGCCTGTCTAATATCCCGGGATGTTTTTATGAAGTATAGGTTCAGGGGAGCCTATGCCGAGGACTTAGACCTAGGGGTAAGACTCATAAAGGATGGCCACCAGCTGGCCTTTCTTAGTTCTACCAGAATTATCCATTCACACAACAGACCCGCTTATTATCACCTGAGACGGGGATACGTAGATGATTTATGGTTATCGCGCATTTTCCCAGATCATCCAAGAACGGAGGTAAAGCCCGAGCGGTTACTTCGCGACATTATTTTCATGTATAAGATTGTAAACTCTATCGTTTGCAAAGACCTGCAGAAAGTAACTGTACCCTGTAGGGTAAAGAATCTTTCCAGCATTGTTATGGCAAAGTTCCAGGCTGCTGAAAGCGGGCTCTATTCTGGTACGATAGATAAAGTAAATAACTCGTATATAGACAGCAACTTCAAATCTTTTCTAGAAAATGTATCTAACCGCTGTTCTTTTAATGGTGAAAGTAATTTGCCTTATGATGGCGTTCTTCTCGGCGCGATGGAGAACTTCACAAAGATAATTTTTGAATATATGTACGATAATTCCGACTCGATCGACGAAACGATGCTCGAAGATTTTAAGTCCTCTTTATTCAAGGCTTTTGCTTTCATGTGTGGCGTGCACCTGGCATCTTGCTACTTCGAGAGTTCAAAAAGCACCAGGGAAAAGCTGAAAGAGATCAACGACGAATTGAACGACGAGGTGTAAGAGGCATCATGGAGAAAACTCATTGCATTATACATCAGTTTTGCAGAGCATCAACACAGCCGTAAAAGGTTACATAAACGATTGACGATGATGCAACAAGCTGGGTACAAAGTCAAGAATCTGCCTCTTGAATTCAATTGATAGCAGGTATTGAAAGAAGAAAAAATATTAGGACGTGCTTGATTATGACATACAAAAGGCAAAAGGCTGTTTTATTTACATTCTTAATTGCAGCCATAAGCTTTCATGGGAGCGGTTGTTCACAAGAATCAAAAAAAGAAAGTGCAAAGGAAGAAGCAGAAACCGTGCAGGTTGAAGGGACTTATAAGTATAAGTTATTGGATGATCTTGGGAATGCTAACATCATCACAAAGAATGTAAACGATGTAGGAAAAAGAAAACTCACCATTAACGGTGAAGAACGAACGGTTCTGTTTGAACATCCAAATTCTGAAGTTGCATTTAGAGATATAGTCATTAATAAAAACACACAATTAAAGTTTGGCATCGGTATTGAGGAAAGAGCCTGGGACAAAAGAGGTGATGGTGTTTTCTTTGAGATTTGCCTCGTTGATGAAAAATTACGAAATACCTTGCTATTTTTAGAGTACATTGACCCTAAGAATCATGCGGAATATAGAGGGTGGTTGGATGAACAGATTGATTTAAGTGCTTTTGCTGGACAAAAGGTTATTCTCATATTTAAAACTACCAGTGGTCCGAAGGGAAATGCAGACTTTGATTGGGCTGGCTGGAGTAACCCTGAATTATCTGAATAATTTTATAGCTACCGAGGATTGCTGTTGCGGAGATCGGGACTTATGAACAGGATAGTGTTTCACAATCTAATTATCGTGAATCAAGAGCGCCAAAAATAACGGGTTTGAAATAATGAAAGCTTGCTGCTCATACGAAAAAAGAAATTGGGTGGTTAAATGTCTTTATCTTCTTTGTCTGTCGGTCATTCTCTTTTTGAGTTGTGGCAAAGATGATCTGCCAAATGTGTTGCTTATCTCTTTGGATACCTGTCGCGCCGATCACCTGAGTGTTTATGGCTATCACCGACAAACCTCTCCCTTTATTGATGAACTGTCCTCGAGGGGCATTCGCTATGAGAATGCTTTTATCAATACGTGTTGTACCCTCTCCTCGCATACAACCATCCTCTCATCCTTATATCAAGAGACTCACAAGGTTGCATATTTTGAAGGGCATAAGGGGGCCGTACCAGATAGCGTTGTCATGATACAGGAAATTCTGCGCCGCAATGGGTACGTTACCCTTGCTGTTACAGATGGAGGTTTAGCGGGCCAGAAGTATGGCTTCGGTAGAGGTTTTGATTATTTCGATGATATCGGTGGAGGTGTGCTTTCGGGTACCCGAAAGATCGTAGATTTGATCAATTTAGTTCGCCAGCAGCAGAACAGGAGAAAACCAATCTTTGCATTTTATCATACATATGAGCTTCATAACCCGTATGCGCCGCCTGCCGAGTATACTGACATTTTTGGGCACTTTGAAAGTTCATTCTCGCCAACAAATGAAAATCTTCTGAAATTTCGGCAACGGGCACGAGATTTAAAAGAGGAGGACATTGAATCCCTTGTCGCAATGTACGATGCTGAAATCCGTTATACAGACAATACACTTAAATCCATGTTTGATAAACTAGAAAAAGTTGGATTCTTGGAAAATTGTCTCGTGATCCTGACTAGCGACCATGGCGAGGAGTTCGGTGAGCACGGAGGCCTTCTGCACGGTGATCTCTATGATGAACAACTTCATGTACCGCTGATAATCACTGGAACTAAAATACCTATTGGACAAGTAGACGCACAAGTGGTAAGTAGTGTAGATATCGCGCCAACGGTTCTGGGTTACCTAGAGCTTCCTGTTCCAGAAAAAATGGAGGGAACGAATCTGTTAGCTGCTGGCAATTCTAAGTCCGAGGCCGCTGTGTTTTCCCAAATTGGAAAGTCCAGATATTCAATCCGGACAGCCCGCTGGAAACTTATTGAAACGGTCAATCCCTTGAACTTGGAACTCTACGATGTGCAAAAGGACACTTATGAGAAAGAAGATATAGCCGTTAACGAGCCTCGAGTTTTGTCTCAACTCTATCGAAGATTGCGCGAATGGCAAAACAAGCATCGTTTTGCACCAATGAGAAAAAAAGTTCCTAAGAAGGTAAGACTCGACCGTAGGGAGATCGAACAGCTTAAGGCTCTTGGCTACATAAAATGACTTTTTGCCTATTTAAGAAAAACATAGAATTTGACTTTAAGCGGATGCTAAATAATAATATCGAAATAACCTTCAGTCTATGCGGAAAAGCATAAAGCAAAGATTGCGCATGTCAGAAACAAAGGTGGAGTCCATTTTACTCCTTTTCATTGTCCTATCTAGCACTGCCATCGTCACAAATTGGTATTTGGGCCAGCCGGAAAAAGTGACATCTATCACAAAAGACGGCGGCGAGACACCAGTAAAAAGCTATGCGATACGAGGCCATCTGGACAGAATGATTCTCAACGATGAAACGCATGTTGCATTCGAGGGTTGGGCTTTTGATAGCAGGAACTCCGAGCTCGTTGACGAAATCTTATGCCGATATGCTGGAAAAGTAATATACAGAGGTAAGACTGATAAAACCCGACCCGACCTCGTCAATGTATTTGGCGATGATGCATTAATGGGCGGCTTCAGATTTGTGGTACCACTAACTTTGTTTAAAGATAAAGAAATAGACAACTCAAAGATAAGGTTTTTTGCCGTGTCAAACGGTCTTGCCTCTGAACTAAAATATCCCATAGGTTTTAAGTAGCCTTGAACAGGAACGCAGTTGAAAGAACGGGGGTAAGCCATGTTACCTTAAGCGAGCAGTTCATCTCGCCTAATAGAGAAAAGCTCCTTCTGGATTTCCTTTTCTTAGCTGGGGTCGTCCTAGTCTCATGTATCCTCTATATCAAAGGCCTGGGTTTTTACGGACTAGAGTGGGCTGCTTTGAGAGACTTGAGTGTGGCGTCGGACCAATCCTTCTTTGGCCTTTTCAGTGGCGCCTATTTCGACCACTTAAAGATGCAGCCCGGCAAGGTTTTCTATCAGGTCAGCCTCTACAAACTGTTCGGCCTTAACCCGTTAGGATACCATATTTTCAACCACGCAGTATTTCTCCTGAATGTTTTATTATTCTATGCTATCCTGCGAAAAATCTATGGCCGGCGGTTGCTTTGCATCTCAGTCGGCCTAATCTATGCATTTCTGCCTCACTACTCTTCGGCAAGATTTTGGCTCCAGGGCTTCGAGTTTAATCTGGCGCTGACTTTTTACTTTTTAAGTCTTTATTCGGATCTAATGGGGATGCGCGCTCGCTCTGCGGGGTTTTGGGGCTGGAAATGTAGCAGTGCCCTTAGCCTGATTTCTAGTATGTTAATTAATCCTGTTGCAATGGCTCTATTTCTCCTGAATCCAATTCTTGTCTGGCGTCAAACAAAACGACTGCTGGACGAAAAAGTGAACAACCGAAAGGAACAGAAATCGAATTCGCTCACTGATCTGATACGTGACAATCCCAGAACTTTATTTTATTTACAGCTGGCCCTGGTGCTGCCACTTATAAACCTCAACATACTTGCAGCCTTTGATGCCGGAACTTCCAATTTTTTTCATATTTACAGACATATTGTCGATGTGAGTTATGGCACTTACGACTGGGGCTTAAACTACTTTCACGCAATGGCAGTTGCTTATGGCTCATTTGGCATTGGCCTGCCGGTTGTCGTTTGGGCGGCTATCATCAATCACTCAAGCGTAACAACTTTTCTAGGCGCTGCCTTGCTCGGGCTCATGATATTTTTGTTTCTCAATTTCCAGGTTAAACGAACCAGAAGCGAACATATGAATGGACTCTACATGCGAAGGCTCATAAAACACGGATTTATTATTTTCTTTCTCGGTTATGGTGCGTATCTGATCGATGTGAGAGTTCGCTTCTCAAGCACCGGAGTCGTGAATGTGGCGATGGTCGCCGCATCATTGGGCGTTGCCTTAACGATGACTGGAGTTGTGGGCTGGATAACTAGTTTGTTTCAGTCCAGATGGGTCAGAAGGCAAGGCTATTGCATATTCGTGACCCTTATATGCGTTTCAGGTTTCATTGTTAACAGCCACATAGCCTCGTTTTGGGTTGCTGCGAATGAACAGCAGCATAAGCTTCTTGATGAAATTCAACAGACGTTTCCGGC
>SMVB01252849.1_pt1 | contig 10730 bp, 10 predicted proteins | sample 2456461 | NCBI WGS metagenome assembly SMVB01 (sample SAMN11095934, study PRJNA526329) | marine sediment metagenome | biome: Marine sediment; feature: Surficial sediment; material: Deep marine sediment; isolation source: Hadal surficial sediment | place: Pacific Ocean | collected 2014-05 | depth...
CCAATCACAAGATCACGCTTAGTGGTCCTCTCGATCTCTTTGACGAGAATTGCAACGTGACTCTGTCGTTCCCCCTAACGGTCATTCTGAGTCTCTGATTTAATGGAGGAGGCGGGAATCGAACCCGCGTTACCGAACTGTGCAAGCTCCGGCAGCAGTACCGCCGTCCTCGAATCAGCCCCGAATCCAACGTCTGAGGGCTCTGCGCCGGTTGCCAGAACCTACGGATACCGCAGAAATATGCTGCGAACGCTACCCCTGCACCCCAGAGTGCACCTTGAGACGGCCACGACGCTATCCGATGAACCACTGTATTCTGAGTCGCTTACCCCCCACGAACCCGCATAAAACCAGCCTCACGCTGATCAGGCGACTGTGAACCGTATCAGATTCCGACAATTAGCCGGAGTTTAGCGACGGAGCACGACAATCTGCTGGATGGCTGATGGTGTGAGATGGCTAAAAGTCGGGTTGAATGGACGGACGAATGGACGGAATACTTCTGACCGATGTCTGACCTCGTGAAAGGTGTTCTCCGCAAATGTCTGAACCCCGGCCCTATTCACTGTGCCAAACTATCCCCCGCTACTCATCCGGCTTGTCGCCTGAACTCTGAGATTTGCGATGCTGTATGATGGCGGCGATGCCGGCGATGAGGAATACAATGCCTGCACCTATTAATCCACGACTGTTGTTCATCCCGATGACAATGAACATGATTCCGATAGGGATGAATGCTGCCTGCGGTGTCGTCTTTTTACGATCTTCACTCATGCTGCCACTTCCTTGGCTTCAGTGGATTCCTGACGATGAGAGGATAGCTGTAGAGCCATGTCCGCATTGTTGGGTGCCTCGAATCATTCGTGCTAGCGATTGTCACTGGCCAACAGTTGCCCCAATCTTAGGATTTCCTGCTGTTGCCGCATAAGAATCCTAAACATCGAAGCGAGACCACCGCCCAAGCCAACCGCTCCAGCAAAGCCACCGACGAAAAGCACTGATGGCGTTGATTCTGAGGTGGCCGCGATAATCATGAGAATCGGTCCCATTGTTATCAATACGGGCACGAAGGAAAGCAATATCTTCTTCATTGGTCTACCTCCTTTGCTCAATGGAATTTCCTTGCAAATAGTCTTCGAATCACTGGCTACTCTACCTCATCGCTAGATTTGGTGAGTTCTTGACGATTCGCTGTTTAGGAAATCTGCCAGCAAGAAAACCCATTAAGAACTCGAAATCGCTTATGCAGATGAATGATCAAACAAATCATTATTCATACACCTGTAAAGGACTGTATCATGTATTATCAAAGGATCATCTATCGCTGGGGCACACCAAATCTCGCGACGGAGGACGACAATCTGCTGGATCGCTGATGGCGTTGGGCGGCTAGATGTCGGTTTGAAAGGACGGACTGTGTGCCTTTCGGTGGTGACTGAACTAGTAATCTGAAAAGGCCCACTCAAAGCAATGGAACTTCCCTAGTCCTCGCCTATCTCAGCATTGAGGCGATCAAGCGGGCGGCCAACTCCAGACGACAGACGCGGGAGCACCAGTCTCACCGTATACTGTAATGAGGGAACTCGGTCACGGCGATGAATAATGCGCCGATCATGAGCGCTGTTCCCGGAGCCCCATACCTCAGCCAAAATTTCCAGTCCTTCCAGACTGCTTCGTCCCCAGCTCGCTTCATGCCGCGACGGAACAGCCAGTAGCCCAACCAGAACACGCCAGAAAAAGCGGCGATAGGTACGAAGGCGCGCCAAAAGTACTGCAATGTTATCCCTAGGGCCTCGAAAAACATGGTGATTCAGACCTTATCTTGAGGAGAAATCACATTCTAATCTATCTCCCACCTCACGGAGCCGGCAAAACCGGGAGTCCTACCTGAGAGTGGCAAGCCGTCGCCGAATGGCCTCTCGAAGGCCACACCAACGAAATCCACATATCTCAAACCAAGCCCTCACAGCCTCCCCGAATACAGTGACGTGAGAGAATACTTCGAAGCCGTAGGCAGGGATTTAGGCCTCACTTCCCCACATCGGATTACGGCAGATGAGCGTATGAGACAGGCGGCGGGAATCTTGGGAATCGATGTTACCGATCTGGACGCTGCAATCGAAATCTCAGGGTGCACATTGGGGTGCACCTACGAAACTGCGAAAAATGTCGTGAAGACATAATTCTTGTAAGTCATTGCAAACAAATACGGAGGGGCAGGGATTCGAACCCTGAAGTCCGTGAGGACGCCGGTTTTCAAGACCGGTGCATTAGCCGTTCTGCCACCCCTCCAGAAGTGCGAATCTACTATGGCGACCGACGACACTCCACCCGGTGCAAGATACACCGAGCGTCTGGATTGACTGGCATCTCCGGCGCTCTCCAAGCAATATGTTTGCGAGCGAGGAATCACCGTTGCGGGAGTGTTGAGGATGCGAAGAGCCATAACCACCATGGTCATGTTCGGGCTCGCTGCCCTGGCGCCATCTAGTTTGCCCGCACAGGGCATGGCAGAGATCTGCTCTGGGCTGACTGACGTAGAAGTCGGCGAATGGGCCACGTACGATGTTGACTCAGGAAGCCAGCAAGGCACGATGCGGTTCGCGCTCATCGCCGAGGGAGCTGATGGCGGTGACGGCCAATGGTTCGAAGTGACCATGAACGTCGGGGGATTGGACATGGTGGTGCAGCTTCAGGTTCCGGGATGGCCGTTCGGACCCGATGACGTCGAGGGAGTCGTTATGAAATCCGCCGGTCAGCCGGCCATGCGAATTCCCGGTAGCATGCTGTCAATGGTGCAAGGGCAAATGGACATCCCAATGGCGGATCTGTCTGAGAACTGTTTGGGATCCGAGCTTCTCGGTACCGAGTCGGTAGAGGTACCGGCGGGTACGTTTGAGGCATACCGCATCCGCCCGACGGATCAGGATCTTGATCCGGGCGATGTATGGCTTTCACCTGAGGTACCGTTCGGACTGGTCAAGGGAGAAGGTCCCGATGGCTCCATGACCCTGATAGATTCGGGTAGCGGGGCGACCTCCACGATTACTGAGACCCCGCAGGACATGCCGGGGATTCCCGGGATGGGCAACCGGTAGTGAGCCTCATGATTGCGACGGACGAAACCCGGCAAGTCGATCGCCCGTACTAGACGGGTGACCGGATCACTCTTGTGGGGAGAGTTTGACAAATGAAAAAGCTGCTGCTCATCCTGGGCCTGGAATTGGCCCGCCGGATCCTTAGGAAGGTGTTGCGCGTCTGATGGTCAGGGCTCTACTGCGACGGCAGTGTCCAGTGATATGTCCATGCGCAATGAGTGAAACACACTGCAGTATTTTTCCAGCGAGAGATCTACGGCGCGCCTGGCCTTCACCTTGTCTACGGGCCCCCGAATCTTGAAATTCAACTGCAGCCGCGTAATCGAGCGTGGGTGCCCCTTGCGGCGATCTGCCGAAACTTCGACGGTCATGGCCTCAAGTTCCTGACGGCCTTTCCGCAGAATGTCCACCACATCGACAGCTGCGCATGAAGCGATGGCCTCAAGCAGCAGATTTACGGGCGACGTTCCCTGCTGGCCGTCTCCGTCAATCGCCACGACAGCCGTGCCCGCCAAACCTTCAAACCGCAGTTCGTCAACCCATTTCAGGGTGATCCGATTGGCTATGGTCTCTATATCAGCCTCATTCTGTTAGTTGCTCCCATACACGCCAGGAACGGATTCGGATCCTCGTGAGCGTACGCCAGTACTAATGGTATCGTACTCGGCCGGAAAAAGCCTGCAACTATCGCCCTTGAGAGGAACGCGATGCGCATCTTCCAAAATTTTCGGACTGCCACCTGTGCCGTAGCGCTTGTCTTACTTCCCACACAGCTCGTCGGACAGAATCTGGAGGCAGCTTGCGTAGCCCTCGGAACCGGTCCGGTCGGGGCCTGGGCCCGGCAACAGGTAGAAGCGACTTCTGGCTCGCTCGACATGAAGTTTTCGCTCGTAGCGAGTCGGGGATCCACATGGTACGAGATTACTGCGGTGACTCCGCAAGGAACATCGATTATTCAGTTGGAAGTTCCGGGATTTCCTTTTCGACCGGATCAGATTGAGTCCGCCGTGATGAAGACTGGTGCTACGCCTGCCGTAATCATCCCGGACGCCATACTGCGTCAGTACCAGACGACGGCACAGGCCAGTCCGATGGCGGACATCGAATCGCAATGCCGGTTGGCTGAGGTGATTGGCTCTGAAATCATAACGGTGGCCGCAGGTTCGTTCGAAACCACACACCTGCGTTTCCCCGGTAATGGAAGCAATGTATGGGTGAGCGCGGACGTACCATTCGGGATCGTCCGGGGCGAAATCGATGGTCAGGGAACTCTGGAGCTCGTGTCCTTCGGATCCGGTGCAACAGGCTCGATCATGGAGACGCCGCTTGCTCTGCCGTTCTAGGGTCGACTAGCACGTTCGAACACCCTCATCTTGGGCAGTCCGCACATCTGACGTAGAATACGCTCGGACGTCACCGTGGGAACCAGCCGCCCTGGCTGTCTCATGTGGATCACATTCCCCGGAGGGAAAGAGCATGATCAGCCGCCGAACCTTCGTGTCTACCGTAGGGCTCCCCACTGCCGCCGCAGTCGCCGGGCTGCCCGTGGTTCCCCGTTTGGGCCTGGCCGCCGGCCATCTACCTCCTCAGCGCTCAGGATCGGCGCATGCCGTCGCCAGAGACGAGGATTTCTGGGCTGAAGTGGCTCAAGCGTTCACTGTCGACCGGTCGCTGGTCAACCTGAATAACGGTGGAGTGAGCCCCTCACCCGCCTACGTCCAGGATGCCATGAAACGACACCTGGACTACTCCAATGAGGCCCCGGCTTACACGATGTGGCGAATTCTTGAGCCGCAACGCGAATCCGTGCGGCAGCGGATGGCTCGGGAGTGGGATTGCGATCCCGAAGAAATTGCGTTGACGCGAAATGCGTCCGAGGGCCTTCAGATTTGCCAGCTTGGATTCGACCTCAAGTCCGGTGACGAAGTCCTCACGACGACCCAGGACTATGGCCGGATGATCACGACGTTCCGGCAGCGCGAACGTCGGGAAGGGATCGTACTGAAGCAGTTTCGCATTCCCGTCCCGGCGGAGGATCCTGCCGAGGTGGTACGGCGGTTCGAGGCCGCCATCACCCCGCGCACGAAACTCATCCTCGTGTGCCACATGATCAACCTCACGGGACAGATCTTGCCGGTACGCGAAGTCACGGCGCTCGGCCGTTCTCGCGGCATACCGGTCATCGTGGACGGCGCTCACGCACTCGCCCATTTCGACTTCACACTGGGTGAGCTCGATGTGGATTACTATGCGACGAGTCTCCACAAGTGGCTGTTCGCGCCACACGGCACGGGGTTGCTGTACGTCCGCCGCGACAAGATCGAGGGACTCTGGCCCATGCAGGCCGCCGCGGAGTCGATGAGCGACAATATTCGAAAGTTTGAAGAAATCGGTACTCACCCTGCGGCCAATTACCTGGCCATCGGTGAAGCGCTGACATTCCACCAGGCAATCGGCGGAAGACGCAAGACCGAACGTCTGGTTTATCTTCGCGACACCTGGGCCCGGCAACTGCTTGAGGACGATCGCGTGCGACTACACACGAGTCTCGAGCCTGGCTTCGCCTGTGGAATCGCCAACGTTCAGATCGAAGGCCTCGACTCTGCCGCGCTCGGGAACTGGCTCTGGCAGCGCCACCGAATCATAGTGACCCCGATCGGCCACGAGGAGTGCCCGGGTCTACGTGTATCACCCAGCGTCTACACGACTCTCGAAGAGCTCGATCGCTTCGTGGATGCCGTCAGGTACGCCATGCGACACGGTATCGATAGCTGAGCAGGCCCAGGAACACGGACCGTAACGAATGACCGTCGCGCAACGGTTGTCCGAGTGGGTCGGCGTGAGGCCAAACGAGGTCAGGATCGTAGCCCTGTCCTTCGCGGGCGCATTCCTCGTGATGTCCTTCGTCGTGCTGTCGAGAGCCCTGCGAGAGGCGGCCTACCTGGCGGAATTCGATGCGTCCACGTTGCCGTATATCACAGGCGGCGTGGTGATTCTCGGCTTGCCCCTGGCAGCGTTGTTCAGTCGAGCACTGGGACGAGTGGATCCGCGCAAGGCAATGCGTGTGTTCGCCTTGCTCTTGGCTGCAAGCATAGCAGCCATCGGTCCATTCTTTGGATCCTCTCCGACAGCCGTGGTCATCTTCTACCTCGTCACGGCGGCGGGAACCGTGCTTCTCGCCTCGGGATTCTGGCTGATTGTGTCGGAGATGCTGGTCCTTCGGGAAGCGAAGCGCCTGTTCGGGCTGATCAGTGCCGGCGGGACGTTGGGCATGCTGGTCACGGGCACAGCCATAGGCACGACCGTTCACTTGTTCGATCCGATTTACTTCGTGCCGGTCCTCGTGTTGATCTTGCTGGTCTACGCCGGCCTCAACGAATTCGTACCACGAGGAAGAACTACCAGCACGCCGAGCGCTGACAACCCCCGCTGGAACGATAGTGTCGCCTTGATCTTCAGCCAGCCTCATCTACGGACGCTCACCGCAATCGTTTTGGTTGCGGCGGCGATCGGTGGACTGGTCGACTTTCAGTTCAAGGAGGCGGCCCAGGATGCGTTCGGCAGCGAGCAGACTCTCGCCTCGTTCTTCGGGCTCTTCTATGGATGGACGGGTGGAGCAGGGTTAGCCATTCAACTCCTGCTGACGACACGTGTGATCTCGCGGGCAGGAATTGCCCGGAGCCTGGCCGTCTTGCCGATGTTTGTACTGGCGCTGTCGGCAGGCATGCTGGTAGTCCCTGGACTGATACTGGTTACTTGCCTTCGCGGTGCCGATTCGACGTTGAGGAAATCGTTGTTTCGATCCGTGGTCGAAATCTTGTGGGTCCCCGTCGATACAGACACGCGACGGAAGACGAAAACCTTCGTGGACACGCTCGCGAACAATGCCGGTGACGGCCTCGCCGCCTTGATCGTACTCCTGATCGTCACGTTGGGCGGAATGTCTTCCTGGTACCTGTCCCTTGTCGTGATCGGCGCCGGACTCGGTTTCCTTGCCCTGGCCCGCACGATGGGCCACGAATATCTGGCCACACTTCGCTCCCGGCTGGCAGCAGAAGAACCTGGCGCCCTGCTGGCCGACGCGTACTTTGGGCCGACAATTGGTCCCGTCACCCTCCATCGAATTGACCTGACCCAGATCCTGTCGACTGTCAGCGTCGAGCTTGGCGAATTCACTCCAGTCCAAACGGCGGCCGTGCTCGAATCTGCTCCCGCTAAGACCACGATGGACCCGGTGGATCCAAAAGCACTGTTCGCTTCCACGGACGACGAGCGAATTCGTGCCTGGCTTTCCCGGGAAGAGCCTGTGGATGTGGAAGCCATTCCAGCCCTCGCCAGATTGCTGGCTCGCGACAGAGTACGTGACGCATCCGCCCGCCGCTTGATCGTAATCGGGGAACCCGCCGGACTGCCGCTGGCGACCATCCTGCAGGATAGTCTGGCGGATTTCGTCGTCAGACGGCGCATCGCAGGGGTTCTGAGCGCAATCCCAGGCGAGGAAGCCCTCAGCGGATTGATCGGGGCACTGACCGCCGATCGCTTCGAAGTCAGGTATCGAGCCGCCCGTTCGCTATCGAGGAGACGCAGCGAAAAAAATGCGCGGCTCGAGTCGACGGTATGGGAGGCGATCCGCTCGGAGCTGTCCCGCGGCCGTGCCGTCTGGGAGCTGGCCCAACTCCTGGACAAGAACCACCCGGACGATCTCGTTGACGACCGCGCGACCCGACGTGGAGAGCTGAGCCTGGAACATGTATTCCGGCTACTGAGTTTCGTGCTCGATGCGGAAGCGATCCATGCTGCCTGGAATGGGATCACGGGCGATTCCGCCGAACTCGAGAGTCTCGCCCTCGAGTACCTGGAGCAGGTGCTGCCGGAGGATGTCCGAAATCGCCTTTGGCCGTTCATCGGTGACCTCAGCGCCGAACAGGCGCGGCGCGCGATCCGACCACTGGACGATGTTATCGAAGACCTGATGGACACGGGTGCTACGCTATTTGGGGGCGATCACCGTAGAGCCCTCGCACGATATTTGGAACGATCTGACGATACCGGACCGACCGAGCCAATCGACCCACCCGAACGCTGATTCCGGCGGTAGTGACGCCGCACGGCTACCCGCCGCCGGAACCGCCCAGCATCGGAATTCTGACTCCGGCAGATCTCGCCACATCCATCGCGGACTCGTACCCGGCATCTGCGTGACGCGCGATTCCCATGCCGGGGTCCGCCGTCAATACTCGCTCGAGCCGCCGGGCCGCTGCTTCGGTACCGTCAGCCACGATGACCTGGCCGGCATGCTGTGAGTATCCGATTCCGACGCCTCCGCCGTGGTGGAACGACACCCATGTCGCTCCACTCACGGCGTTGATCAGTGCATTCAGGATCGGCCAGTCAGATACGGCGTCGGTCCCGTCGAGCATCCCCTCGGTTTCCCGGTTCGGGCTGGCGACGGAACCACAATCCAGGTGATCGCGTCCGATTACGATCGGCGCCGATACCACTCCGCTCGCCACCATTTCGTTGAACCGAAGACCAGCACGTGCTCGCGCACCATACCCCAGCCAGCATATGCGTGCCGGGAGACCCTGAAAGTGCACATGCTTGCGGGCCATTCCCAACCAGCGGCGCAGGTGCGCATCTTCCGGAAACAGCTCCAGAACAGCCTCATCCGTCCGGTAGATGTCCTCAGGATCTCCGGACAGCGCAACCCAACGAAACGGTCCCTTCCCTTCACAGAACAACGGTCGGATGTATGCCGGAACGAATCCGGGATAGTCAAACGCCCGATCGACTCCCGCATCCAGCGCTCGCTGTCGCAGGTTATTGCCGTAATCGAACACTTCCGCGCCGGCTTCCTGAAACGCCAGCATCGCCTCGACGTGTCGCGCCATGGACGCCATCGCGCGATCAGCAAATGCACCCGGGTCCGCACTTCGGAGTTCGTCAGCTGCCGCAATGTCGAGCCCTTCCGGCACGTACATCAGCACGTCGTGGGCCGGCGTCTGATCCGTGACGATGTCCGGCGCGAACCCGCAGCGCACGAGTTCGGGCAAAACCGTTGCCGCGTTGCCGATCAATCCGACCGACAGAGCCACCTTCCGGCTGCGCGCATCTTCGCACCACGCCACAGCCTGGTCGAGATCCGCAGTCACTTCATCGACATACTTGTGCTCCTTGCGACGCTCGGCCCTGGCCGGATCGACCTCCACGCAAAGCGCAACGCCACCATTCATCGTGACGGCCAGAGGTTGCGCACCGCCCATTCCTCCCAGCCCGGCCGTCAACATGATGCGGCCCACCAGTCCATCACTCCAGCCCCGAAGCGAAGCGAGGGCCCCCAGTGTCTCGTAGGTACCCTGCAGGATTCCCTGCGTCCCGATGTAGATCCAGCTCCCGGCGGTCATTTGTCCAAACATCATGAGGCCGCGGGCCGCCAGCTCGTCGAAATGCTCCTGCGTGGCCCAATGAGGCACGAGGTTTGAATTAGCGATCAGGACGCGAGGGGCGTCCGCGTGCGTACGGAAAACAGCGACGGGTTTCCCCGACTGGACGAGCAGCGTCTCGTCGTTCTCGAGCGCCCGCAGGCAGGTGACCAGCGCATCAAACGAAGCCCAGTCTCGAGCCGCCTGGCCACGGCCTCCGTAGACGATCAACCGATCGGGATCCTCGGCAACTTCCGGATCGAGGTTATTCATCAGCATCCGCAGAGCTGCTTCCTGAAGCCAGCCCTTGCACGTCAGTTGCGTGCCCCGTGGTGCCCGGACCGGGCGAGGCCCGGACGTTGACTGAGTCATGTCCCCTCCGCGGTCAAACCACGACCGTGCCACGCTTGACGACCCTCGTCACGGGCGCGTGGCCGATCCGGTAGATCAGATCTTCAAGCCGGGGAACATCGATGACCACGACGTCGCCCAGGTATCCCGGCGCCAGCACCCCGCGATCGTCCCGTTGCACGGCTCGTGCGGCTCCGGCGGTTGCTGCCCATAGTGCCTGCTCGGGCGTGAGCCCACACAGTCGGCAGGCGAACTGCATGGCAAGGGGCATCGAGACAGCCCAGCCCCCAGGACACAAGTCTGTGGCCAGCCCGATCTGCAAACCAGACCGAATCCAGCGGCGCGCGTCCACCGGTCTGGGGTGCGCGACCGCAAAATCAATCAGCGGCGTCAGCACGCCTGTCACACCCGTCGCCGCCAGGCGAGCCAGGTCGTCGTCCGTAGCAAAATTCAAGTGATCAGCCGACACGACGGCCAGGTCGGCAGCAAGCGCGGCTCCGCCCAGGTGGGAGTATTGATCGGTGTGGATCTTGGGTTCGAGGTTCACGGCCCGGCCAGCCTCGAGTACGCGCCGCGCCTGGTCTACCGTGAAGTACCCTTCGTCGCAAAACACATCGTTGAACTCTACCCCGCCCTCCTCCGCAGCCGCAGGAATGATTTCTTCAACGATCAAGTCCACGTAGGCATCGCGCTGTGACCCCGTCGCCCCTGGTGGAAAATCGTGGGCTGCCATCAGCGTCGAAACAACGTCGACCGGATGGTCAGCCTCGAGTCGGCAATTGAGCAACAACAACCGAAGCTCCTGAACGGCGCTCAGTCCGTAACCTGTCTTACTTTCGGCAGTCGTGGTTCCCTGGGC
>SMVB01233876.1_pt1 | contig 10729 bp, 7 predicted proteins | sample 2456461 | NCBI WGS metagenome assembly SMVB01 (sample SAMN11095934, study PRJNA526329) | marine sediment metagenome | biome: Marine sediment; feature: Surficial sediment; material: Deep marine sediment; isolation source: Hadal surficial sediment | place: Pacific Ocean | collected 2014-05 | depth 0-1...
GCTGGTTTAACTGCCTGTGCTGATTTGTTCACCGAAGCGCCGGCAGACAATGAAATCTTCGATGGGCCCATAGATGGCTTAACGGCTGTGCAATTGAAAGGCTTTGCAGATGGTGATGAAGCCTTTGGACAGACTTTTAATGTCGAAACCGGTTTGGGTCCAGTCTTTAATCAAACCGCATGTATTTCTTGCCACCCGGCGGACGGCCGGGGGCATCCTTCTACCAATTTAACCCGGTTTGGTAAAATGCGGCCTGACGGTACTTTTGATTACATGCTGGAATTTGGCGGTCCTCAACTCCAGGATCGTTCCATTCCCGGTTATCCGGCTGAAATCTTGCCCGGCGATGCCACCGGTATTTCAGTCCGGGGCGGGCCAATCGCAGTTGGATTGGGACTGATTGAAGCCATTCCGGATCAAACAATTTTGGCTAACGAATCCCTTGACCCCGACGGCCCCGGCATAACAGGTCGAGCAAATTTTGTGGAGGTGCCCGATTATTTGGAATTTGGTGCTGACAAAGTGGTGCGAGATGGCAATAAATATCTCGGCCGTTTTGGGCGCAAGGCCACGGCGGTTAGTTTATTGCATCAAACCGTCAATGCTTATAAGAACGATATGGGCATCAGCACAGATTTCGATCCGGTCGATATTTTTAATCCAACAATCGGCAGTACAATCGGCGACAATGTCGCCGATCCGGAATTGTCGGCGGAAACGGTACAAAACGTGGTTATTTACTTGAAAACCTTGCGTCCCCCGGAACGTCGAAATGAAAACGATCCTGAGGTAGTTCAAGGGGAGCAATTATTTAGCACGATCGGTTGCGCAAGCTGCCACATCCAGGAAATGCAATCCGGCCCGAGCCTTATTGAACCGCTGAATTTTAAGGCTGTAAAGCTCTATTCCGATCTCCTTCTTCACGACATGGGGCCGGAATTAGCGGACAACTTTCCCGAAGGCGACGCAACCGGAACGGAGTGGCGTACGACACCGCTCTGGGGTTTAGGCATTGTGGAAAACGTGCTCGGCGGCACGCCATTCTATCTGCACGACGGCCGAACCTCTGATTTAACCGAGGTGATCGGGTTGCATAAGGGGGAGGCGCAAGGATCAAACGATCGCTTTTTTGCCTTGTCGGAATCTGGTCGTAGCGCACTCTTGGCTTTCTTGAAATCTCTTTAGATAAATCTCATGAGCTCTAGACGAGATTTTCTCAAAACTCTTGGGGCAGCTATTGTTACCACTGCCGGCGCTCCACTTTTGCTCAATGGTTGCGTGGGGCTGGCGACGGTACGCGCACAGGTAGATGAAAACCAGATTAAACTTAATAAAACGGAAATTCAAGCGTTAACCGTTCCAAACGGAATTTTACTTGTCAAAGCGCCGCAATTGCCGGGCCCGATTATTCTCCGTAATCTTCCGGAAGTAGGAATCGTCGCGGTCTCTTCCATTTGCAGTCACCGCGGCTGCGAAGTCCGAGCTATGCCGCATTCGCTGCAATGTCCCTGTCACGGTTCTGAATACGATGAATTGGGCGAGGTTTTGGAAGGACCGGCCACACGGCCGCTTAAAAGGTATGAAGTTATAGAGACACCTGACCTACTAATCATAAAGGTATCTTAAATGAAAAAGATTTTCATAACTATTCTAATCTTAATATCTTGCTCTGCAGTTGTAAGGGCGCAAATCGTCCAACAAGATTCAATAAAACGAACACCGAATGTCATCGGCGGCATCTATGACCGTCCGTATATTTATCGGCTCGGCGGGAACATCGCCATTGGCGGCTACGCTGAGATGAATTCGAATTTCGAGCGTGAAGAAGGCATTGAAGAAGGGTTCTCTTTTGAAGCGCGACGGTTTAATTTATTTATCTATTCCTCAATTTCCGATCAAGTTAAGTTGACTTCTGAGTTGGAATTTGAGCACGGCACGGAAGAAATTGCATTGGAAACCGCGCTGGTGGATGTATTGTTTCACACTGCTGTAAATCTGCGCGCCGGTATTTTACTTTCGCCAATCGGCCGCTTTAACATCGCTCATGACAGCCCGCGCTATGATATTATCGAGCGACCGCTTGTGTCTACTGAAATCATTCCGTCCACTCTTTCTGAGGTTGGACTTGGATTTTTTGGCGCTCTTTATCCGACGCAATTCGACCGAATCACCTACGAACTATATGCCGTCAACGGACTCAGTGACGGCGTTGTTGGCGGTACTGGCGAAGGCACACGAATCTCAGCAGGAAAATCCGCGGAAGCTTTTGAGGAAGACAACAATGGCTCGCCCGCGTTTACCGGTCGGCTGGCCATCAACCCGCGGTTTGGTGGGGAACTGGGACTCTCTTTTCATACCGGCAATTATAACAGCTACAAAGCCGAAGGCGAAATCATCGACGCTAGCCGTCGTTTGACACTCTTGGCTGTTGATTGGGAATATAGCCGACGTAAATTCTACCTGCGCGGAGAGGGAGCAATTGCTAAGATTGATGTACAGGAAAGCTTAAAAGAAATATTTGCGGATAAGCAAAGAGGTTTTTATGCAGAAATTGGCTACACTTTCATACGGAGACCGATTTTAAATCAGCCGGACGCAAGCCTCACTTTTGTAACACGCTTCGATTATGTGGATTTGAATGATGGCAAAAGAGTCTCAACCGGTGAAAATATTGGAGATTCTCTGCGCCGCCTGACGACCGGGCTTTCTTTCCGACCGACAGCAGATACATCCATCCGTCTAAGTTATGCCCGCAATTGGGGGTACGACCCATTTAATAACCTGACGAACAGCATGAATATTCAGTTCGGGATCGCGACTTATTTCTAGTAAGCTTAAACCTTCCAGGTTTTGATAGGCGAAGGTTTCTACCCAAAAAAAATCGCTTGACATTCGCCTCTCTTTTGAGTAGTATATATGGTTTAAGTAAGTTACAAAACATTCACCTATGGAGGAAATGGAGATGAAAAAACTAATAGCTTTACTGTTATGTTGCGGAGTTTGCTTTTTAATGTCATGCCAGCAGCAAACCACAGTAGATGATGTCGTCAACATGATGACGGAAGCCTCTGGCGGCGCTGCTAAACTGGCTGAAACAATGGATCAGGTCAGCACCTGGGAATTTACCATGCACGTTATGCCCCCAGGAATACCTGACGGCATGGAATCTCCTATGACGATGCCATTGACCATTACTGCAAAAAAACCGAATAAGCTGCGTTTTGACACGTATGGTGGACCAGAGGGTAGTGTTGTGCATTCAGATTGTTTCGATGGCACAACGGGTTGGGCAATGGAAATGGGCCAAAAGACTGACATGCCTGAGGCCCAACTCCACGAATATGAAACATTGGCCGCTACCTGGATTGACGGTTTCTTAAACTACCAGGACAAAGGATTCACTTTAGAGCTGCTTGACGACGAGATGGTAGATGAACAAAATTATATGCTGCTTCAGGTTACTGATAAACATGGCAGCGTGCAAAAATACTACATCAACCCCGAATCACATTATATAGAAAGACAGGCCGGTGAAATGGCCAATATGGCTGGCGGGAAAGAACAGATGACCATGACATTCAAGGATTATAAAATGGTTGACGGTGTCGCCATGTGTCATCATGTCTCCCAATACAATGCAGATGGTGGAATGATCTGGGAAGCAACATTGAAAGAAGTCAAGCACAACACCGGCGTGGAAGATGCAGCCTTTATGTCTGAGCCAATGTCTATGAAGTAATAAATTAAAAATCCTCATTAATTTCTTATTAAAAGGCGATGAGTTAACCCATCGCCTTTTTTTGTTGTTCTATTCTTATAGATACTTTTAATTTTTAGACATACATTAAAATCTCCTTGACTTTTCGAGGAATTAATTTATAAATTCTTGTTGAATGGTTTTGTTGAATAAAACAATTATTTCTTCTATTACCTGAATTTGTCAGTATTTGTCCTATATTCATAAATATTTAGGACTAGAAATTTCACAGGAGAATAAATGGCGCAGACTATGGATCAAGTGGAACTTGCAAAACACGGAATCAAAAATGTTAGTAATATATACCGGAATTTAACGACTCCGGTACTCTATGAACATGCGATCAGAAGAAAAGAAGGCCACTTATCCCACTTTGGACCCTTTGTGGTTAGCACGGGCCAACACACCGGCCGGGCACCCAATGATAAGTTCATTGTAAAAGAACCAACTAGCGAAGAAAATATATGGTGGGGTAAAGTCAATGTTTCCTTTGACAGGGACAAGTTTGAGAGCCTCCATCAGCGAGTCTTAGCACACTACGAAGGCAAAGATATTTTCGTGCAAGACTGTTATGCCGGCGCGGACCCTGAATATAGGATGTCCGTGCGAGTCGTAACTGAAACCGCGTGGCATAATATTTTTAGCCGGAATATGTTTATTAAGGTCCCTTCTGAGGAATTGGCAGAATTCAAGCCGGATTTCACCATTTTAAACGCGCCTAATTTTAAAGCAAACCCGGAGAGAGATGGGACAAACTCGGAAGTTTTCGTCATTTTAAATTTTGAAAAAAAGCTTGTGCTCATCGGCGGAACCAGTTATGCTGGAGAGATTAAAAAATCTGTTTTCACTATTATGAATTACGTTTTGCCCCTTGATGGTCATGGCAAAGGTACTCCTATTTTGTCAATGCACTGTTCGGCAAATGTAGGTGACAAAGAAGATGTCGCGGTCTTTTTTGGACTTTCCGGGACCGGTAAGACTACATTATCCGCAGATCCGAATCGTGGCCTTATCGGTGACGATGAACACGGCTGGAGCGACAGGGGAGTTTTTAATTTCGAAGGCGGCTGTTATGCAAAAACTATTCGATTATCGCAACAAGCTGAACCGGAAATTTATCAGTGCACTCGTACATTTGGGACCATTTTAGAAAACGTTGTTTACGATTCCGATTCCCGACTCCTCGATTTAGATGATGCGTCATTGACCGAGAATACCCGTGCCGGCTATCCGCTCACCCATATCCCGAATGCTGTCCTTCCAAGTGTTGCCGGACACCCCAAAAATATTATTATGCTAACTGCAGATGCATTTGGCGTGTTGCCGCCCATAGCGAAGCTAACCCAGGACCAGGCTATGTACCACTTTCTGTCCGGTTACACTGCAAAAGTGGCGGGCACGGAAAAAGGCCTGGGCAACGAACCCCAGGCAGCCTTCAGCGCCTGTTTTGGCGCTCCGTTTATGGCCTTGCATCCAACTGTTTATGCGAAATTACTTGGCGAAAATATGAGCAAACATGACGCCGATTGCTGGTTGGTAAACACAGGCTGGAGTGGGGGGCCTTATGGCGTCGGCAGCCGAATGAAAATTGCTTATACAAGAGCCATGGTGACCGCCGCTTTAGATGGCTCGCTCGTGAATATTCCAACTGAGGAAGACCCTATATTTGGTGTTCATATTCCGACTTCATGTCCCAATGTTCCCTTGCAGGTGCTTAAGCCAAGAAACACCTGGCAAGACAAAGCGTCGTATGATGAACATGCCAAAAAACTCGCCGAAATGTTTAAGAAAAACTTTGAACAGTTTGATAAGCATGTCTCGCCGGAGGTCAAAGGAGCAGGCCCTAAATAGTCATGCGCAGGAAAATCAAGTTCAGGGACGCGATTAAAGTATCGGACCAGGCCGTTGAAGAAATTGTAGCCTGGCTAAAGGGATTCAATGAAACAGATGCGGTCAGGAATGTGGAAGCCGATCCGAAGTTTCAGAAAATTGATGTAGATTTAATTTGGGCTACAAAAAAGCACGAGTACAAAGTAGAAATTAAAGGAGATCAGTGGCATAAAACCGGCAACTTCTTCTTTGAAACGCACAGCAACAAGGAGAAAAATACCCCGGGATGCTTTCTTTATACAGAGGCTGATTTTGTTTTTTACTATTTTATTGTACCTAAAACTTTATACTGCTTGCCAATGCCTCGCACCCGTGAGTGGTTTCAATCTAAGATGCATAAGTTTAAGGAAAGTTCGACTACAACACCTGTAAACGGCGAGCAATATACCACAGTTGGCCGGTTGGTTCCTATTGAGCAAGTCATGAAACAGGTTCCCGGCGTGCGGAAAGTTCAACTTAATAAGTAAATTCAAACTTTAGTATACTTTTTTTAACTGAAATTTATTAGACTCGTCTGCGCTACCGCATTGGGGCATCTATGCCACTCTTATTTAACTTTTTTGTGTTTTATCCAATTCCCGGCGAACTGCAGAAGCCAGAGCCTTTAAAGTGATTGGTTTCATCACTAAGGCACCAGCGCCAAGGCGCAGTGCCTCTTCAACTCTGTGGGATTTCGCATAACCGCTTAAAATGATCGCTTTTTGCTTTGGTTGAATTTCCAAGATTTGCCGATAGGTTTCAGTTCCGTCAATCCCATCCATCACCATGTCGAGAAGAAGCAATTCCTGCCGATGTTTTTTCAAATAAGTAACAGCCTGCTCGCCGTTCGGGGCTGAATGAACCCGGTAACCTAAACGTTTAAGAAGCTTAGTAGCAACTTTTCTTTGCATAGGGTCGTCGTCAACCACAAGTATTTTTTCATTTCCTCCCTTTGCTTTTTCAACTGTCTTAACTATTTCTTCATCCCTTGCCACCGGGAAATAAAGAGAAAATATGGTACCCTCACCCAAGGTGCTTTTGACTGCTATGTACCCTTTATGGTCTTCTACAATACCATGTACTACGCTTAAACCAAGACCTGAGCCTCTGTTTTTGTCCATTTTTTTAGTTGTAAAAAAGGGATCAAAGATTTTGTCAAGAATTTCGGGTTTTATTCCTGTGCCCGTATCCGAGACTTTAAGCATAACATATTCTCCAACCTTAACGGTCTTATATCCCTTTAAAGGCTTATCTAAATAAATGTTTTCTGTCACAACACTGATAGTTCCGCTGCCCTGCAAAGCTTCTCCAGCATTAGCAATCAAATTATTTAAGATACGGCTTAATTGGGCGCCGCCGCCTTTAATCAAAAATAAATCTTTTGCGAATGTTTCGCGAAGCGTGCATTCATGTACTATTTTTTGGGATACAACTGTTTCCTGTATTAACTCATTTAAATTTATGAGTTCCATTTCATAGTAACCCCGTCGTCCTAAGGCTAAAAGCTGCTGGTTAATTTCGGCAACTTTATTAGCCGCATATTCCATTTCTGCCAATATTTTCAAAGCTGAATGATCCTCAGAAAAGTAGTCACGAAGTAGGATAGGATAAGCAGCCAGGGGGCTAAGCAGGTTGTTGAAGTCGTGAGCAATCTGCCCAGCCACCCGACCTGCTGTTTCCAATCTTTGCGCTCTTGACAAGTCATTCTCTAACCGTTTGCGTTCAGTGATATCGTGTCCCACAGAGATCACGGTTCCATTTGGCAGCAGAAAATTTGCCCATAACTGAATGCGCGTCGAACCGTCTTTTGTTGACACACAATATTCTCGAAAAGTGCCATCAGTTATTTTAATCGTTTTGGCTGCTTGATTGCGTACATTGGGGTCTGGATAAAAGAGCGCGAGTCGATCATCACAGGCATTTATCTCTTCTTTTGTCCAACCTAAAGTTTTCTTGCATTCCTTATTCCAAAGCAAACATTTTCCTTCCTGGTCAAAGGAATCGATCATCACGGGTGCATTCTCACAAATCGTTCTGAATTGTTCTTCACTTTGTTGAAGCTTTTCTTCAGCTCCCTTGCGTGCGGTAATATTCTGTGCAGCCTGTTTGCGTTCAGTGATGTCCTCAGCAATGCCGGTTACGTAAGAAAATTTTCCGGTATTATCTCTAATTGGAAAACCTCGATCCCAGATCCATCGAGTTGAGCCATCAGGCCGTACAATTCTGTACTCTTCGCTAGTTTGTTCACCCTTGATTTGTTTCCTCAATGCCGCCAAAACCCGACCACGATCCTCGGGATGAATTGCCTTCAAAAATGACTTGGGCCGGGCATATAAACTCTCGCATGAATGCCCCCATATTTTTTCGTACGCAGGACTAATATAGAGAATATGTTTTCCGGGTTCAGCTATCCAGAATACCTCGTGGATATTTTCTGTCATGAGACGAAATCGTTCTTCGCTTTCACTTAAATATTTTAAGCGCCTTTTCAGCCTGTGTTCTGATTTATTAAGTTCGGTAATTTTTCCACGCAAACTGGCTAATTCACTGATAAGCTGCTCTTTGCTTTTGCCCTGGTCTTCCAAATTAGTCTCCTCAAGTAGTTTGCTGCTGGTTCAGAATCAAGAAAAGCGCAACTAAACCCCTGACATTAAACGGTTTAATTGCGCCTTCGACCTGCAACCTCTTGTATTGTACGGCAAGATAGCTCTCCAAATAATTTTAAAACAAGATTAAGCAAGCGTATGATTCATCGAATTCTTTACAAGCTGTTCCGGGCTAGTTTTTGGATTTAAACGCGCCTTTAGCTCAGGTCCCAATCCAGAACGTCAAGCCAGTTCAAAACCAATTAATATCCCCTAAAATAAAATCAAATGACACTTAGATTTCGTTTTAAAAAAAGAATAGGTATCCTCAATAATGAAGGTTAGTACGGTGCGGGATTTAAATGCTGAGCCAGTTTGGAGATATGACCACTTTCGTAAGATCGGTGAAAAAAGATAGTAAAGATTGCTTTGCGATGCAACTAATGTGTAAAAAAATTCATATCTTTCTAATTCTTTGATGGGATTTCTTTGTCAAGTTCTTTGCGAATAACAGTAGCAAGTAAGTGCGGCCTGATGGGTTTTGGGACAAACGCTCCGGCCCCCAATCGCAGGGCCTCATCAACCCGATGTGACATGGCATATCCGGACAGAACAATTGCCCGCAATCCCGATTTGAATTCTATGATTTGACGATATGTCTCCGCGCCATCAATTCCGTCCATAACCATATCCAGGATCACTAAATCGGGAATATGCTTTCTTACATATTCGACTGCTTCTTCTCCACTTGACACAACTTGCACCTGATAGCCCAAGCGCTTGAGAAGCTGACTTGACACTGTTCTTTGGACAGGATCATCGTCGACAAAAAGGATGTGCTCACCCTGCCCTTTGGGGATGCCATTTTTAACGACGGATTCAGCCGGGATTTCTCTCGAAATTGGGAAGTAAAGAAAAAAACTTGTCCCCTGTCCCTGTTCGCTGGTGAAGGTAATATAGCCATTGTGATCTTCGACAACTCCATGGACGATACTCAGACCCAGGCCGGAACCTCTGAGCTTATCCATCTTTTTTGTGGTAAAGAACGGATCAAATATTTTATTGACTATCGTTGCATCAATGCCGGTACCCGTATCACAAATCTCAACTTTTACATATTCACCACGTTTTATTGTTTGACTACCTTTTAGAGGTTCATCCAAGTAAACGTTTTCGGTTTTAATAGTCAGCGCGCCCAGGTCGTTCATTGCTTCTTTCGCGTTTATAATTAAATTCATTAAAACACGAGTAAGTTGGGCCGCGCCCCCTTTAATTAAAAACAAATCATTGGTTAGTTCCAGGTTCAAAATTAAATCTTTTGGAAGAGTCTTTAAGATAGTTAATTTGGAGATCAGTTGATTTAGATCAATCTGCTCAGTCGTATAGTGACCTCTTCTTCCCAGAGCAAGTAACTGCTGATTTATTTCTGCAATTTTTGTGGCGGCTGATTCCATTTCGGAAAGAAATTCGGAAACATCGCGACCCTTGGCAAGGTCATCATGAATCAGAGTTGGGTAAGCTGTCAACGGTGCAAGCAGATTGTTGAAATCGTGGGCGATTTGCCCGGCGATACGGCCGGCCGTTTCCAATCGTTGAGCGCGCGCAAGCTCCTCTTGCACTCTTTTTTGTTCCGTAATGTCTCGGATGACCATCTGAACAGCCGGCTTGCTTCTATAGACAATTGGAATAGCTACTAATTCAACCTCAATCTGTTTGCCGTCCAACCTGACAATAGTTTCTTCAATAATTGAAACTTTATTGCCTTGGAGCAGAGTTTCTTTAATTCGTTTTTTTACAGCCTTGCGGCGTTCCGGCTTAATAAAGGAAAGAACCGATTTCCCGATGACTTCATCTATGTGCGCCGCACCGGCAAGAGTCTTGGCAGCATCGTTTAAATAGACCCATCTTCCTATGCTGTGAACTGCGATTGGCACCGGCGAGTACTTGATGAGACGCCGGAATCGTTCTTCACTTTCCCGAAGCGCCTTTTCTGCTTTTTTTTGTTCGGTAACATTTCGGGCTACACCCCGCACAGCAATTGAATGACCGTTCTGTGTTACAAGTGAATTTCTATATTCAAAAACAAATTCTTGGTTTTCTTTACTATTCAAATGTATCAGTCCGCGAGATTCGCCTGTCTGCTTAATTTCATTTAAGTATTCATTTATTTTGTTTTCATAATTTTTGTCAAAAATCTCACTGAAAGACTTGCCAATTAAATCTTTTTTATTAAAGCCGAGTAATGTCGTTAATGCATCATTTATTCGAAGGATATTGCCATCGAGGGAGTGAACAAAGACGACATCAGAGACATTATTAAAAAGATCGCTGTATTCTTGCTCACTTTTGCGTAGAACCGCCATCTTTTCCATCTGGGCGGAAATATGTCGACGTTGGTTTTGAACGATAATTATGACGATGCCAACACCGAGGATCAAAAAAACTATCGTGCTGGCGACAACAGCCCACCATAATTCAGGCGAGGATGCAAACAAAGAAACCCTCCCGCATAAAGCAA
>SMVB01202891.1_pt1 | contig 10723 bp, 21 predicted proteins | sample 2456461 | NCBI WGS metagenome assembly SMVB01 (sample SAMN11095934, study PRJNA526329) | marine sediment metagenome | biome: Marine sediment; feature: Surficial sediment; material: Deep marine sediment; isolation source: Hadal surficial sediment | place: Pacific Ocean | collected 2014-05 | depth...
TCCTGCTATGTCCGCTTCTGGTCAGGCATGGGCGGCCGCCCATGCCTGACCAGAAGCGGACATAGCAGGAAGACAGGAAGGGCAGGAAGGGAACGGAACGGAGAGGCGAGGCGAGGTGCTACGCCTCCGTTTGGCCCTCGTCCTTCGGCGTGCGCTCGACGAACTCGAAGATAGCGCGCTCGCCGTTGTCGCCCAGTCGCGGCTTGGCCAGCTTTATGATGCGGCAATAGCCGCCCGGGCGGTCCTTGAAGCGCGGGCCGAGAACGTCGAAGAGCTTCTGAACGGCTTCCTTGTTGCGAAGCGCCGCGAAGGCGCGACGCCGATGGTGCTGGGTGGCTTCCTTCGACAGGGTCACGAGCTTCTCGACGAAAGGCTTGACCGCCTTCGCCTTCTGCACGGTGGTGACGATCCGCTCGTGCTCGATGATCGAGGCCGCCATGTTCCTCGTCATCGCGATCCTGTGGCTCGTCGTCCGACCGAGCTTGTAGCCTGCTACGCGATGTCGCATCGTTCAGTCTCCGCGCGTTGGACCATGACGGTCACCGGGGAATGCTCATTCCGAGGGAAAGGCCGCGCTCGGCGAGCTTGGCTTTGATCTCCATCAGGCTCGTCTTGCCGAGGTTCTTGAGGTTGATCACCTCGTTCTCGGAGAGGCCCACGAGGTCGCCGAGAGTCTTCATGTCCGCACCGTCGAGGCAGTTGCGGGCGCGGACCGAGAGCTCCAGATCGGAGATCGGTATGTCCATGACCTCGGTGAGCTCACTGTGCTCCCGATTCTGCTGGTTGTACTCAGAGCTGGCGGGAGTCTCGAGCACCGGGTGCTCGTCACGGCTGCTGTCGTACAGCACGAAGGGGTTCAGGTGCTTGCGGTAGATCTTGGCGGCTTCGACGAGCGCCAGTTCCGGAGTGACCGTCCCGTCCGTCCAGATCTCCAGCACCAGCCGGTCGTAGTTCGTCAGCTTGCCGACGCGGGTCGCCTCGATGGAGTACCGAACGCGGTGGACTGGCGAGTAGATGGAGTCGACGGGAATGGTGCCCAGCGGCATCTCCTCGTCATTGTTCTCGTCGGCCGGCACATACCCACGCCCCCTTCGGAGCTCGACCTCGATGTCGAGTTCGGTATCCATCGTGAGCATGCAGACGGGCATGTCGGGATTCATGACGCGCGCGTCGCCTGACCAGACAAAGTCGGCTCCCGTCACCGGTCCCTCGGTCGACTTCTGGATGTGCCCGAGGATCATCCCCGCACCCTCGAACTGGATTCGAAGGCGCTTCAGGTTGAGAATGATGTCCGCGACGTCTTCGTAGACGCCCTCCAGACTGTCAAACTCGTGCGAGGCGCCATCGATGCGCACCGCGGTGATCGACGCGCCCTCGATCGAGGAGAGCAGCACGCGCCGCAAGCCATTCCCGGTCGTGTGGCCGAAGCCGCGTTCGAACGGCTCGATGATGAACCGCCCGTACTCGTCGGTAAGAGTGTCCTTGTCCGGAACGACCTTGCTGGGCAGCTCGAAATTACGCCAACGGATTCTCATGGGAGAGTTTCTCCGAGTCCTACTTCGAGCAGAGCTCGACGATCAGGTGTTCTTGGATAGGGAAAGGGAAATCGGCACGCGTCGGGTGGCCGACGATTTTTGCGGTCATCGTGTCCGCGTTGACCTCGAGCCAATCCGGGACGAAGCCCGACTTGTTCAAATCGATGTGCTGGGAGACCAGCTTGCGCGTGTTCTCCCTCTGACGCGGCTCGACCACGTCACCGATCTTCACCTGGAATGAAGGGATGTCGACGCGCTTGCCATTGACGAGGAAGTGTCCGTGGCAGACGAACTGTCGAGCCTGCGCGAGCGTGAGCGCGAAGCCGCTCGTCACCACTACGTTGTCAAGCCGGCGCTCCAGGAGCATGAGGAGGTTCTCACCGGTGTTCCCTTTCAACCGATCGGCCTCCTTGAAGTACCGACTGAACTGCCGCTCGAGCACACCGAAGATCCGCTTCAGCTTCTGCTTCTCGCGCAGCCGAAGACCGTACTCGGTGATCTTCCGCCGGCTCATCGCGTGCATTCCGGGCGGATAGTCCTTGCGGTGAAGCGGTGATTCGGCTCGAGCGCCGTATGCGCCACGGCTGAAGAGGTCCATCCCCTCGCGCCGGCAGAGCTTCCATCGCGGTCCCGTGTATCTTGCCATTCGTGTTCTCTTTTTCCGGTGGCCAGTTAGACCCGGCGGCGTTTCCTGGCCCGGCACCCGTTGTGCGGGAGCGGTGTGACATCCTCGATACTGGTGATACGCAGACCGGAATTCGATAGCGCGCGTACAGCTGACTCGCGCCCCGATCCGGCGCCCTTGACGCGGACCTCGATCTCCTTCAATCCATGCCGCATCGCCGCGCTCGCGGCGCTCTCCGCGGCGCGTTGGGCGGCGAAGGGCGTGCTCTTCCTGGTGCCCTTGAATCCCATGCTCCCCGCCGTTCCCCAGCCGATCGTGTCGCCGGTGACGGAGGTGAGCGTGATGTGCGTGTTGTTGAAACTCGACTTCACGTGGGCGATGCCCTTCGTGATGTTCTTCCTGGGTTTGCGCTTCGATGATTTTGCCATGGATGCCTACTTCATTCCCTTCACGGACTTCTTACCGGCGACCGTCTTCTTGATGCCCTTGCGGGTTCGCGCATTCGTACGTGTGCGTTGACCACGGACGGGCAAGCCGCGGCGATGACGCAGACCGCGGTAGCAGCCGATGTCCCGCAACCGCGAGATCGCGGCGGCGATCGTCCGGCGAAGCTGGCCCTCGATCTCGTAGTTTTGCCGCAGATGCGTGGCGAGAGTCGTGGTCTGCTCCTCGGTGAGGTCGCGAACCTTCATGTCCGGGTCCAGACCGAGGTCCCGGAGGACCTTCACGGCGGTGACCCTGCCGACGCCATAGATGTACGTGAGCGCTATCTCGAGGCGCTTGTTGTTGGGGATGTCGACTCCGACTACGCGTGCCATTCCTAGATCCTTCTTCTACTTGCCCTGGCGCTGCTTGTGGCGCGGATCCGACTTGCAGATGACGCGGAGAACGCCTCGCCGCCGGACGATCTTGCAATTCGCGCAGATGCGCCGAACACTGCTTCTAACCTTCATCGTCTTCTCCTTCTCCTGCCGGTGCGCCTCGGACGTCGTTCGCCCCTGCAGGTGATTCTTCCCTTGGTGAGGTCGTAGGGAGACATCTCCACCGTGATTTTGTCTCCTGGGAGGATGCGGATGTAGTGCATGCGCATCTTGCCGCTCACGTGCGCCAGGATCTCGTGGCCCGACTCCAGCTTCGCCCGGAAGCGGGCGTTGGGCAGGCTCTCGGTCACGATGGCCTCGACTGTGATCGGTTCCTCCTTCGCCATTACGCAGCCTCCCCGACACTCTCGAGCAGAGCCTTGAAGACCTCGCTCGGGGACTTCTCACCGTCGACGACGACCAGCCGGCCCTGTTTCTCGTAGTGCTCCTCGAGCGGTTGTGTCTGCGCGTGGAACACGTCCAGCCGTCGCTTCACGAGCTGGGGGTCGTCGTCCGGCCGGTTGTACAGCTCACCGCCACAGGCGTCGCAGATGCCCTTCGAGCGCGGAGGCGCGAACTTGGAGTGATGGATATTGTCGCAGTCGCGGCAGAGGAGCCGGCCGGTGATGCGCTCGATGATCTTGTCATCCGCGACAGCGATGTTGGCCACGAGCGTCTTCGTGCCATTGGGAATCCGCTCCTCGAGCGTGCGGGCTTGTTCGAGCGTCCTGGGGAAACCATCCAGGAGGTAGCCGCCGGCACAGTCCGGGGCCGCGACGCGGTCGAACAGCATATCGATGACGAGGTCGTCTGGGACGAGCTCCCCCGAGTTGAGATAGTCCTCGGCCCGCCGCCCCACCTCGGTCCCCTTCGCGATGTTTTCGCGAAACAGGTCTCCAGTCGCGATGTGCGGCAATGACAGAGCCTCCGCGAGACGCCTCGCTTGAGTGCCTTTGCCTGCGCCTGGCGCGCCGAGGAGGATGACCACCATGGGCATCGTCAACTGCTCTCCGAAGTCTTGGTCCAGCCGGGTCCACTGGAGCGAGCGCCGGCGTCATAGCTGCGCATGACGAGCTGGGCGTTCAGCTTGTCGACGAGCTCGAGCGCAACGCCCACCACGATGAGCACGGAGGTACCGCCCAGGAAGTACCGCATCTGAAGCGGCATTCCCGTACCTTGGGTGATGAACGCGGGGATCACGGCGATGACGGCCAGAAACGCGGCCCCGGCGATGGTGATCCGTGTCACGAGGCGCGCGAGGTAGTCGGACGTCTTCTGTCCCGGCCGGATTCCGGGAATGAAGGACCCGTGCTCGCGGAGGTTGTTGGCGATGTCGTCCGCGTTGAACATCAACCGGTTCCAGAAGAAGCAGAAGAAGAAGATCAGGAACAGGTAGATCGTGACGTAGATGAACCCCGTCGGGTCGTTGAAGATCGCGGACAGACGGGTGAGGTTGAACCAGTCGAAGACCACGCCCGGTATCACGAAGAGCACGGAGGCGAAGATGATCGGCATCACGCCCGCCATGTTCACCTTGAGCGGGAGGTAGTGTCGCTGGCCCCCGTAGACGCGGCGCCCCCGCGTGAGGCGGGCGTATTGAATGGGCACACGCCGGGAGCCCTTGTGCATGAACACCACGACGAAGACCGTGACAGCCCAGATGCCCGACATCATCAGGATCGTCTGCCAGAATTCGCCGGTGTCCTTCAGGCCCACGAACGTCGTCGGCATGACGGCGATGATGCCCGCCATGATGATCAGGGAGGCACCGTTGCCAACGCCGTATTCCGTGATCAGCTCCCCGATCCACATCACCAGCAGCGAACCCGTCACGAGCGAGGCTACGACGACCATGCCGAGCATGACCGGATGACTGTGCATGCTGCTGTCCACCATTTCCGGCTGGGCCATGAAGATGCCCGTGTGGACGAGGAGCGCCTGGACCACCGCGATGGGAACGACGGCCAGGCGCGTCCACTGGTTGATCTTCTTCTGCCCGGACGCGCCCTCCTTCGCCACCGCCTCGATCGTCGGCGAGACCTTGGAGAGCATCGAGAAGATGATGGAGGCTGAGATGTAGGGCATGATGCCCAGGCCGAAGATGGTGGTGTTCCCGATCCGGCCGCCCGAGAGGGCGGAGAGAAGTCCGAAGATGCCCTGGTCTCCCTGCTGCTCGAGAAAGATCGGGCTCATGCCGGGGATGGGGACCTGGAACCCCAACCGGTAGCAGAGCAAGAGCCCCAGAGTCGTGAGGATCTTCTGCCTCGTCTCGGGGATCTTCAGCAGCTGTAGGAAGTTGTTTTCCACTAACTCGCAGCCTCGACCAACTCATTGCCGCGCTCGTCCAGGCGGACGAACTCGCCGCCGGCCGCGCGGATCTTCTCGGCCGCGGCCGTGCTGCACTTCTGCGCGCGAACGGTCACCTTCTTCGTGAGGTCTCCGTTGCCGAGCACCTTGAGCAACTTCGTGTTCATGCTGACGAGCCCCTGCTCGAGGATCGCAGCCAGATCGACGACATCACCGTCTTCGAACGCGTTGAGACGATCCACGTTGATGATCGTGTACTCCCTCCGAAAGCGTGCGTTCGTGAAACCGCGCTTCGGCACGCGGCGGTAGATCGGCATCTGTCCGCCTTCGTAACCGGGCCGCCGACTGGCGCCGGACCGGCTCCCGCGCCCCTTGTGGCCACGGCCGGAGGTCTTGCCGGATCCGCTGCCTATGCCGCGTCCGACACGCTGGCGCGGCTTGTACTTGGTGCCCTTGCTGCAAACCGTCTTGAGGTCCATGGTTCGATTCCGATCCGTTCTCGCGGTCTACAGGGTCACGCCCCTCAGGGCACTGACGGTCTCGGGCTTCCGAAGCTGGGCGAGCGCCACGAGGGTTGCCTTCACCAGATTGATCGGGTTCGTGGACCCGTACGACTTCGAGAGGAGATTCTTGATCCCCCCCATCTCAGCCACCGCGCGCACGGACTGCCCCGCAATGATGCCCGTACCCGCTGAAGCCGGGATCAGCCGGATCTTCGCACCGCAGAACTCACCTGTGACCTCGTGCGGAATGCTGGCCCAGGCCGTGAGAGGGACGCGCTGCAGGTGCTTGCGCCCGTCCTTGTTCGCCTTCTCCACGGCTCCGGGAACCTGACGGGCCTTGCCGAAGCCGTAGCCGACGTGGCCGATGCGGTCCCCACACACGACGAGCGCGGAGAACGAGAAACGGCGCCCACCCTTCACGACAGCGACGCAGCGATTGATCTTGATGAGGAGCTCCCCGAGGTTGGTGAGCTCGTCGACTTCACCGTGGTCGAGAAATTCGGCTTCTAGCTTCATGTGTTCGTACCGGCTGCTTCCTAGAACTCGAGGCCGCCCTCGCGGGCCGCGTCGGCGAGCGCTTTCACGCGGCCGTGGAATTTCGAGGATCCGCGGTCGAAGACGACCGTCTTGATCCCGGCCTCCACGGCCTTCTTGGCGATCTCGGCGCCGATCACTGCGGCGCGCTGCGTCTTCGTCTTGCCCTCGAGCTCAGAGGCGAGCCCCTTCGCCGTGCTGGAGACCTGGACCACGGTCCTGCCGTTACTGTCATCGATGACCTGCGCCGAGATGTGCTTGCACGACCTGTGCACCGATAGGCGCGGGAGCGTCGACTCCTTGCGGATCCGGTTCCGGACGTGGTGACAGCGTCGCTTGCGGCGCTTGTTCTTCAGAAGGGTGGTGCTCTTCATCGATCAGCTCCCGAAGCTCTTGCCTGCCTTGCGACGCACGTACTCGCCCGTGTAACGGATCCCTTTACCCTTGTACGGTTCAGGCGGGCGCACGGCGCGGATCTCCGCGGCGCACTGCCCGACCGACTGCTTGTCGGCGCCGGTAATGATGATCGTGGTGGGCTTCGGGCACTCGACCGCGATGCCCTTGGGAAGGTCGACCTCGACCGGATGGCAGAACCCGATGTTCAACACGACCTGGGTGCCCTGCACCTTGGCGTTCCAGCCCACGCCCTGGATCTCCAGGCGCTTCTCGAAGCCCTTCGTGACTCCGGCGACCATGTTGTTCAAGAGGGCGCGGGTCATACCGTGATACGCGCGGGCCTGGCGCTCGGAGCCGGAGCCGTTCCGCGTCACCAGAACCTGACCCGCCTCCACGGCCACGTCGATCTCGGGCCGGAGGTCGATGCTGAGATCGCCCTTCGGACCCTTGACGCTGACCCGCCGGCCGGCGGTCGCGACGGTCACTCCGGAGGGGATCGGGACGGGCTGTTTGCCGATGCGGGACATGGCTCAATAAACCTTGCAGAGGACCTCTCCCCCGACCCTCTGCTCGCGGGCCTGGCGATCGGAGAGGATGCCTTTCGGCGTGGAAACGACGTGGATGCCCTGGCCCCGAAGGACCGGCTTCAAGTCATCGACGGAGGCGTAGATGCGCCGGCCCGGCTTGCTGATCCGGTCGATGCTACGGATGACGACTTCGCCGTCCACGCCGTACTTCAGGTTGACGGTGAGGGTGCTCGAAGGCCGGCCTTCCCGGACTTCGTAACCGACGATGAAGCCTTCCAGCTTCAGCACCTCGGCGATGCCGACGCGCATCCTGGAGGCCGGCATCTCCACCGACTTCATGTGGATCGAGTTGGCGTTTCGGATGCGGGTGAGCATGTCCGCGATGGGATCTGTCATCATGGGATCAGCTCCTTACCAAGAGGCCTTCGTCATGCCGGGGATCTGTCCCCGGTGCGCCCGGTCCCGCAGGCAGATCCTGCAGATCCCGAACTTGCGGTATACCGCGCGGGCGCGCCCGCAGAAGTTGCAGCGCGTGTACGCCCGCGTCTTGTACTTCGGTTTGCGCTTGTTCTTCTGGATGAGTGATGCTTTGGCCATGAGCTAGCGCCCCTTCTCTTCCCTGCTCTGGAACGGCATGCCGAGTCCCTTGAGGAGCGCATAACCCTGTTCGTCATTGGAAGCCGACGTCACGAATGTGATGTCCATCCCCTGCTGGAACTCGACACTGTCGAAATCGATCTCGGGAAAAACCGTCTGTTCGGCGAGACCGAGCGAGAAGTTGCCGCGTCCGTCGAGCTTGTCCTTGACGCCGCGAAAGTCGCGAATACGCGGCAGGACGACCGACACGAGGCGGTCAGCGAACTCCCACATGCGATTCCCGCGGAGCGTCACCGCGCAGCCGATCGGCATGCCTTCGCGCAGCTTGAACCCTGCGATCGCCCGCCGGGCCTTGCGCACGGTCGGCCGTTGGCCGGTGATCCGCGCCATTTCGCGCACCGCGGTCTCGACGCGCGCCTTGTTCTCGACCGCGCCATTGACGCCCATGTTCACGACGATCTTCTCGAGCGTCGGAACAGCGAGCTCGTTCTCGATGCCGAACTGCTCCTTGAGCTTCGAGCGGACCTCGGTCTTGTATTTCTCGTTGAGACGAGCCATCTCAGTCGGCCTGCTTTCCGCGTTTGCGGGTGCCCTTACCCGTCTTCTCGTCGAGGAACTGCACGTTGCTCGAATGGATGGGGAACTCGCGCTGAATGCGCTCGCCCTGGGGGTTCTGCTGGGTGGGCTTCAAGTTCTTCCAGCGGATGTTCACGCCCCCGACGAGCACCCTGCTCCGCGTGCGATCCACTTCGCGCACCTCGCCCTGCTTGCCCTTGTCGTTGCCGGCGATCACGATCACCTTGTCGCCCTTCTTGACATGCATCAGATCACCTCCTGAGCCAGCGAAATGATCTTCATGAAGTTGCGTTCACGAAGCTCCCGGGCGACGGCGCCGAAGATCCGTGTGCCCTTGGGATTGCCTTCCCCGTCGACCAGGACGAGCGCGTTGCGATCGAAGCGGACGTAGGACCCGTCCGGGCGGCGGGTGTTCTTCCTGACCCGAACGATGACGCCCTTGGCGACCGTGCCGGGCTTCACTTCCGAGCCGGGAATCGCCTTCTTCACCGAGACGACGATGATGTCCCCCAGACTCGCGTACCGACGGTGCGTGCCGCCCAGAACCTTGATGCACTGGACCTGCTTCGCGCCGGTGTTGTCGGCCACATCGAGATACGTCTGCATCTGGATCATGCGGACCCGCCTGTCGAAATGGTCGCCTTCGTGAGGACTCTGAGCAGGCGCCAGCGCTTCAGCTTGCTGAGCGGTCGGCACGACATGAGCTCGACGGTGTCACCCACGCGAGCTTCGCCCTGCTCGTCGTGGGCGTGATACTTCGAGTGACTCCGGACATACTTCTTGTACATCGGGTGCTTGTACACGCGTTCGACCTGGACAGTGACGGTCTTGTCCATCTTGTCGCCCACGACGACGCCCCGAACGGTCCTGCGGTTGTTTCTCGGATCGGGCATGCCTACCGGGCCTCCTGCCCGCGAACTTCGGTGGCGCGTTCGTGTCGAACGGTGAGAATCCGGGCGATCGAACGCCGGAGCTGCGTGATCATCCCCGTGTTGGAGGCGCTGTCCGTCGCGGTTCTGAACCGCAGCTCGAACAGATCCTTCTTCAGGTTCCCGAGGTCGAACTCGAGTTCCGTGTCGGTCTTGCTGCGTATCTCTTCGATCTTCATCGGACTGCTGTTTCGTGGAGGGTCATACGGCCTAGGCGGTGGGGAGCCTCTTCACCATGCGAACCTTGACCGGGAGCTTGTGGGCGATCCGCTTGAACGCGAGCTTCGCCATGTCCTCCGTCACGTTGCCGAGCTCGAAGAGCACCGTCCCCGGTCGTACGACGGCGGCCCAGTAGTCGATGTCGCCCTTGCCCTTGCCCATCCGCGTCTCCGCTGGCTTCGCGGAGATGGGCTTGTGTGGAAAGATGCGGATCCAGATCTTTGCCGTGCCACCCGTCGCCCGGTTCGCGGCGACCCGGCTGGCCTCGATCTGGCGGCCGTCGATCCAACCCGCGTCCAGGGACTGGAGCCCGTAGTCGCCGAAGTTCACGCGGTTCCCGCGCGTCGCCTGGCCCTTGATCCTGCCCCGGAACACTCTCCGGTGGCGAATCTTGTTCGGCATGTACGCCATTACGCGCCCCCGCCTCTGCCCCCACGGGCTCCTCCGCGGGGTCCGCCGCCGCGGGGTCCGCCGCCGCGGGGTCCACCCCGCGAGCCGCGATCCATGCGGCCGGCTGCGCTCATCGACGCGCGGTAGTTGACCTTCTCGCCGCGCTCGATGTCGCCCTTGTAGATCCAGACCTTGACGCCGATGATTCCGTAGGTCGTGCGCGAGAGCGCCGTGCCGTAGTCGATGTTGGCCTGGAGGGTCGAGAGCGGCACGCGACCCTCGCGTTCCTTGGCGGTCCGGGCCATGTCCGCCCCGCCGAGGCGACCGTTGACCTCCACCTTGATGCCAAGCGCGCCCGCTTGGATCGTCGTCTGGATCGCTTTCTTGATCGCCCTCCGGAACGCCATTCGGCGCTTCAGCGCGTCCGCGATCACCTCCGCCACGAGGGCCGCTGAGAGCTCGGGGCGCTTCACCTCGTGGATCGTGAGGTGGACCGTCATACCGGCGATAGCCTGAAGCTCGGTCTTCAGCGCGTCGATGCGCACGCCCTTGCGGCCCACGAGGACGCCGGGTCGGGCGGTGAAGATGATCACATTGACCGCCTCACCCGTGCGCTCGATCTCGATGCGCGGGATTCCGGCCGAGCCGTATTCCTTGTCGATGTGGTCGCGGATGAGCTTGTCCTGCAGCAGCAGCTTGGCGAAGCTGCGCTTGCCGCCGTGCCA
>SMVB01312669.1_pt1 | contig 10723 bp, 8 predicted proteins | sample 2456461 | NCBI WGS metagenome assembly SMVB01 (sample SAMN11095934, study PRJNA526329) | marine sediment metagenome | biome: Marine sediment; feature: Surficial sediment; material: Deep marine sediment; isolation source: Hadal surficial sediment | place: Pacific Ocean | collected 2014-05 | depth 0-1...
CGGCTCCGGTTCGGACTGGTTCGTCGGTAAGGGCCATGACACGTTCGCGCCCCAGGGGCCGTGGATTGTTCCAAAGGAGTTCTACGGTGATCCGATGGAGCGCCTGCACCAGAGTCTGGTCATCGACGGCGTGACCGTTCAGGAGGCCAGGGCGGGGGACATGATCCACAATATCCCGGAGCTAATCGAGTACGCATCGTCGCTCATCACTGTTTTTCCCGGTGACGTGCTGCAAAGCGGGACGTCGGGCGGAACGGGCGCTGGGCGCGTCGAGCGCGAGACAGGCTCTGGGTACCTGCAGGCTGGTGAGACGATTCAAGCCTCCATCGAGGGGATCGGGACGCTTACGCACACGGTCGTGGCCGAGGAGAGCGTTCCGGACGATCTGTCCGGCGCACAGTTGCCTCCAAGTAGGACGTTCGGTCGGGGCAACTGAGGGATCAGGCCCAGCGAAGGCTATCAGGACAAGGCGCCGGCCGGGATATCCCCGGCCGGCGCTTTTCTGTCTCAGGGGTGGTACTAGTTGTCGAATGGCGCTCGCCACGCGTTGTAATGCCCCCGCCCCGAGTGTAGGTTAGGGGCGAAATTTTCGCGGGGTGGATTTTTCGCGCTTCCTACGGCATGGCCCTCTTTCAGGCAGCGGCACGGCCCTCTTTCACGTACAACGGCTTCACGTACAACGGCTTCATGCACAACGGCCTCTCTCACGCATAGATGAGCAGCGACGGAACCGGCGGTTACACACCGCCTTCAGGCGGTTATAAACCGTCCGAAGTAGAGGCTAAGTGGCAGGGCCGATGGGATGAGCTGGGCACCAACCGCTTCACCAGCGACGCCCTCCAGGCCGCCGAGAACCGCTACTACCAGTTGATGATGTTCCCCTACCCCTCCGCCGAGGGGCTCCACGTGGGCAACATCTTTGCGTTCACGGGCGCGGACGTCCACGGACGCTTCCAACGGCTCACCGGTAAACAGGTCTTCGAGCCGATCGGCTTCGATGCGTTCGGTATCCACTCCGAGAACTTCGCCCTGAAACAGGGCGTTCACCCGATGGACCTCATCCCGTCGAACGTTGCCAACTTCACCCGGCAGCTTCGTCGCATGGGTGGGATGTTCGACTGGGACCATGCGGTCGACACGACGGATCCCGACTACTACCGCTGGACGCAGTGGATCTTCATCCAGCTCTTCAACGCGGGGCTGGCCGTGCGCAAGGAAGCGCCGGTCAACTGGTGCCCCTCGTGTATGACGGTCCTCGCGAACGAGCAGGTGATCTCGGGACGCTGTGAACGCTGCAGTACACCCGTCGAACAGCGGCGCATCGCGCAGTGGTTCTTCCGGATCACGGAGTACGTGGAGCGGCTGCTCGACAATCTCGAGGATCTCGACTGGTCCGAGACGACCAAGAAGGCACAGCGAAACTGGATCGGCCGAAGCGAGGGAGCCCTCCTGCGCTTCCCGATCCTGGCTCCGGACGACCGCGACGGCCCCCAGATCGAGGTCTTCACCACACGCCCCGACACGGTGTTCGGCGCAACCTACATGGTGCTCTCGCCCGAGCACCCGCTGGTGGACGAAGTCACCGGTGAGGAGCAGACAGAAGTAGTCGCGGCCTACCGGGAGCAGGCGGCCGCCAAGGATCTCGTGGCTCGCCAGAAGGTCGAGAAGACAAAGTCGGGTGTACATACGGGCGGTTATTGCCTCAACCCCGCCACCGGTCAGCCGATTCCCATCTGGGTCGCGGATTACGTGCTCATGGAGTACGGAACCGGGGCGATCATGGCGGTTCCCGGTCACGACCAGCGCGATTTCGACTTCGCCGAGGCGATGGGGCTGCCCATCGTGCGCGTCGTGGCAGGCGAGGGTGACGGAGCCGACAGCCCGCTCGCCGAGGCGTACGTCGGCGACGGCGGGATGGTGAACTCCGGTCGCTTCGACGGACTGGCGGTGGCCGACGCCAAACCGGCCATCGCGGGGTGGTTGGCCGAAAGCGGTCGCGGCGAGACCAAGGTGAACTACCGGCTACACGACTGGTGCATCTCGCGCCAGCGGTACTGGGGTCCACCCATCCCGATCATCCACTGCGAGGCGTGCGGACCGGTGGCCGTGCCCGAGGCGGACCTGCCGGTCGTGCTTCCCAGGGTTGAGGACTTCAAGCCGGACGATTCCGGTGTGAGCCCGCTGGCACGCGTCGAGGAGTGGTACCGGATCGATTGTCCTCAGTGCGGAGCGCCCGCTCGCCGAGAGACCGACGTTTCGGACACGTTCCTGGACAGCTCCTGGTACTTCCTGCGTTACCCGTCGACGGATCACCATGATGTGCCGTTCGACAGAGAACTCATAAGGAGCTGGCTGCCGGTCGACTGTTACATCGGCGGAAACGAGCACGCCGTCCTGCATCTCCTTTACGCCCGCTTCATCACGATGGCCCTCCATGATCTGGGCCACCTCGACTTCGATGAGCCGTTCATCCGCTTCCGCGCCCACGGGACGATCATCCGCGAGGGCACCAAGATGTCCAAGAGCAAGGGCAACACGATCATCCCGGACGAAATCATCGAAAAATACGGAGCTGACACCTTTCGCACGTACCTCATGTTTCTGGGTCCGTATCAAGAGGGCGGCGATTATCAGGACGAGGGCATCCAGGGGCCCCACGGGTTCCTGCATCGCCTGTACGAGACGGTCACCACGGCGGTGAACCTCGAAACCACTCCCGATAACGACCCGGATGTCGAGCGCAAGCTCCACCAGACGATTCGCCAGGTTACCCGGCAGATTCCCGAGCTCAGCTACAACACCTGCATCGCGGCGATGATGGAGTACCTGAACACCGTTCGCGCCGGCGGCCGCACGGCCACCCGCGGGGAGGTCGAACCACTGGTTGTGATGATCGCGCCCTTCGCTCCGCACATGGCCGAAGAGTTATGGGAGCGCCTGGGCCACGAAGGCGGCATTTTCGACGGGGCCAACTGGCCCACATACGACGAGGCCAAAACGCGTGAGACCTCCGTGAAGCTGGCCGTCCAGGTGAACGGCAAACTCCGCGCCACCGTCGAGGGACCGGCCGGGATGGATCAGGACGCGGCCGAAGCTGCCGCGCGCTCCGACCAAAACGTCGCGCGTTACCTCGACGGCGCCACGCTGAAGCGCGTCATCTACGTACCGAACAGACTCCTGAACTTCGTAGTGGAGCAAGCCTGATGCCCGAGTCCCCCACCGGCCTCCCGCCCGAGCTCGACCGCCTCTGTATCGACGCGGTCCGCGTGCTCGCGATGGACGCGGTTCAGAGGGCCAACTCGGGCCATCCGGGCACACCCATGGCGCTCGCCCCGGTCGGGTACCTGCTCTGGACGCAGCACCTGAGGCACAACCCAGCCGACCCGGCGTGGGCAGACCGGGACCGTTTCGTGCTGTCTGTGGGCCACGCGTCGATGCTCATCTATTCGCTCCTCCATCTGACGGGCTACGACCTCTCGATGGAGGAGATCGTAAACTTCCGGCAGTGGGGCTCGCTCACACCGGGGCATCCCGAGCGGGGGCACACGCCGGGCGTCGAGACGACCACCGGGCCGCTCGGCCAGGGCCTCGCGAACTCGGTGGGGCTGGCGCTCGCCGAGCGATGGCTGGCGGCACGATTCAACCGGCCCGGCCACGACGTGGTGGACCACTACACCTATGCGATCTGCTCGGACGGAGATCTCATGGAGGGCATCTCCCACGAGGTGGCGGCGTTGGCCGGGCATCAGAAGCTCGGAAAGCTCATCTGGATCTTCGACGACAACCACATCACCATCGAGGGCGCCACCGACCTGAGCACGTCGACGGACCAGGCCGATCGCTTCCGCGGGTATCAGTGGCATGTTCAGCACGTCGACGACGGCACCGATCTCGTCGCACTCGACCAAGCGCTCACCGCCGCTCGTGCCGCGACCGATCGCCCCTCGCTGATCGTCATGACCACCCGCATCGCCGAGGGCAGCCCCAACAAGGCAGGTCACCACTCGACACACGGGGCCCCGCTCGGCGACGAGGAGATCTCCGCGACCAAGACGCACCTCGCCTACCCTTCACACGAGCCCTTCCACGTCGATCCGGACGGGCTCGCTGCGTGGCGGGCCGCAGGGGATCGTGGCAGCCAGCTCCAGGCCGACTGGAGCACACGCTTCGAAGCCTATCGGGCCGAGCACCCACAGCTGGCCGAGGAGTTCAACCGGATGATGGCGGGAGAGCTGGCGACGGGCTGGGACTCCGAGATTCCGGGATTCGAGAACGTCGACAAAACCGACGCCACCCGGTCGTGGTCCGGCAAGGTGCTTCAGGCCGTCGCCAGGGGGGTCCCCAATCTGATCGGTGGATCGGCCGACCTCGGATCATCGAACAAGACCGACATCGACGGTGGCGGAGATCTGTCGGCGGACAACCCGGATGGCCGCGTGATCCACTTCGGCGTCCGCGAGCACGGGATGGCCGGCGTCCTGAACGGCCTGGCACTCCATGGCGGGATCCGCGCGTTCGGCGGGACATTCCTGATCTTCTCAGACTACATGCGGCCCTCGATCCGATTGGCAGCCCTCATGGGTCTGCCGGTCACCTATGTGTTCACGCACGACTCGATCGGGCTCGGCGAGGACGGCCCGACCCACCAGCCGATCGAACATCTCATGAGCCTCCGGGCCATGCCCAACCTGTTGGACCTGAGGCCGGCCGACGCGGCCGAGACCGCCGTGGCCTGGCGGATCGCGATGGAGCGGACGGACGGACCGACCTGGCTGTCGCTCACGCGGCAGGGGGTCCCGCCCTTGGACCGAACGGTGTTCGCCTCGGCTACAGAGGCCCGCAAGGGCGCCTACGTGCTGGCGGAGGCGTCGGGCTCCGCACCCGCTGCTTCACCCGCTGGAGCTCCACCCGATGGAGCTCCACCCGAAGTTGTCCTCATAGCCAGCGGCTCGGAGATCGGAATCGCGCTCGACGCCAGGGAGGCCCTGGAGGCCACGGGGACCGCCGCCCGAGTGGTCAGCATGCCGAGTTGGTACCTCTTCGCGCAGCAGGACCAAGCATATCGCGACCTCGTGATTCCTCCCAATGTGCGCGCCCGCGTGGCGGTCGAGGCCGGATCGACGTTCGGATGGGCGCGCTGGGTCGGTGAGGACGGCACCGCGGTGGGCCTCGACCACTTCGGTGCCTCGGCCCCTGCCGAGACACTCTACGATCGCTTCGGTGTGACCACCGAGGCCGTGGTGGCAGCGGCCCGGGTTTCACTCGAAAAAATGGCCCGCGCAGGGGCCTAGCCATTCCCCCAAACACAAGGATCTAGTCCCAAGTGCTCAGTCAATTCACCCTCCAGGACCTCGGTAACCTCGGCGAGTTCGTGGGCGCCCTGGGCGTGGTCATCTCGCTGATCTACCTGGCCCGGCAGATGAGCCAGAATACCACCTCCGTCCGGGCCGCGTCTTTCAACTCCATGACCGAGAACAGCATCCGGCTTCTCGAGAATACCTTTCCCGACGCGGAGTTCGCCGAATTCCTCCACAAGGCGCAAAGCGACCCGTCCGAGCTCACGCCAGCGGAATCGATTCAATGGGACTCGTATATGACGGCCGTGTTTCGCCACTTCGGGAACCTCGTGTACCAGTACCGGGTCGGCTCGCTCGATCAGCAGATGTGGGAGGCCTACCAGCGGACGCTCAAGCAGCACCTTCGCACGCCGGCCTGGAGAACGTGGTTCGAGGGGAACAGCCACATCTTCAGCACGTCGCTCGTCGAGCAGGTGGACCATGCGGTGCGGGAGTTGGATGAGGAAATGCGAGCTAGCTCGTCAAAGCCCTCTCCAGTAACGCGGTAGACTCCGCCGAAAGCTCCAGGGCCGATGCCGCCTCATGACCACGCTCGGTCATCTTTTTCCACGTCTTGCGGATGATCTTGATGGCCTTTTCCTCTCCGATATCGTCACGGTTCAGGAAATCATCGAGATGATGTTCAAGGAAGACGAGCGCCGCCGCGTCTTCGAGGGTCTGCACGTCGGCGTCGGTGCGTAGGTTTCTCTTCTGGAGCAGTGCCCGAACCCGCTCGATCGTTTCATCGTCGTAATCCGCGGCCCGCAGAAGCTCTGACGCGGTGTCGGCATGGAACCCGTACAACGTGGTACGCCACCGGAGGTAGCCCTTCCGGTCCATGGGATAATCGCTCCGTGGAATCTCCCACCGGCGGATGTGTTGGCTCCGCGCGGCGATGCGCAACGCTTCCGGAGCGCCGGGATCGAGCTCCTCCACCCATTTCTGCATTCTCATCCCGTACACCACTTCCTTGGGCTGCGCCACCCCGTCGACGATCTCGGAATTCGGGTCTTCGCCATTGGACTCGTCGATGCTCCGGATCGCCCGCTGAAATCGATCAGTGTCATTCATGGACCCAATGATACAGCCGCGGGGGCCAGTTTGCATCCGACCTCATGCACGCGCATGGTAGTACACGGACGACACGCCCATCACACGAGCGAACGCCATGAAGACGCGTAGGGAATTCCTGGCTCGGGCCTCCCAAGGCCTCTTGGGACTCGGCGCGATCCCGGCCCTCAGGATGGGTGCATCGTCTGCCCGGACGAGCCCGTCGTTCGCCCAAGCACGGGGCACCGGGTTGGTCTTCGACGAGCGCTACCTCGATCACGTTTTACCCCCAAGGCGCGGGGCGCCCCACCCCGAGAGCCCGCTCCGGTTGCGGAGGATCCGTGAGATGTTCGCGGCACGAGGCCTCGACCGGGAGCTCACACCCATTCCCCTCATGTCGGATCCCCTCCCCTCGATTCGGCGACACCACACCCCGGAGCACGTCGAGTCGGTCCGGGCGATCCCGGTCACCGGTCCGGTGGCCGAGCTGACCGTAGCGGGTGCGCTCGGGGCCGTCGACGCCGTGGCACGGGGGGAGGTGCGTAACGTCTTCTGTGCCATCCGACCCCCCGGCCACCACGCGAACAACACCGGCCGGGAGGAGGGCTTCTGCTTCTACAGCACCGCTGCGATCGCCGCTCGTTATGCCCAGCAGGTACACGGCTTCGAGAAGATCCTCATCCTCGACTGGGACTACCACCACGGGAACGGCACCCAGAACGCGTTCTACAGCGATCCCTCGGTGCTCTTCTTCTCGGCCCACGACTTTTTCGCGTATCCGGGCACCGGGGATCCCTCGCTGACAGGGGAGGGTGAGGCCGAGGGGCTCAACATCAACGTGCACCTCGACTGCGGTTCGAGGGACGCTGACATGCTGAGGGCCTGGGACACTCAGCTTCTCCCTGCCGTGAGCCGATTTCGGCCCGACTTCATCATCCTGTCGGCCGGCTTCGACAGCCGTCAGGACGATCTGCTGGGTTGCTTCGATCTCACCGACGACGTGTTCCGCCGCATGACCCGCATCTCGCTCGATCTTGCGGACGACTATTGCGGAGGGCGAGTCGTGTCGCTGCTCGAAGGCGGATACAACGTCGATGGGACGGCGCTCGCCGCCGCCGCCCACGTAGAAACGCTGCTCGAGGGCGCCTGACCGACTTTTCTTGTGCCACCCAGTGCCCCGCATCATGTTCTTGGTCCAGAAATCTTTAGGAATGAGAGCAAGAGGAGTGACCGAGTCGTGACCGAAAGGAGTGACCGAGCCGTGACCGACGTGATCAAGGAATCGATGACTGCCGGCACCGCGGGCGTTATCACCCGCCGGGGTTTACTTCTCTCCCTGCCGGGGTTGGCTCTCGCCCGCCGTCTGCTCGGCGAGGGGCAAGCCGCTCCGCTTCGGATTCGAGGTCTACATCAGGTGACACTCGCCGTGTCGGACCTGGAGCGCTCGTTGGATTTCTACCAGGCGGTCTTCGGCATGGCCGTACAAGCGCGCCACCAAGGAAAGATTCTTCTCCGTATCGGCGACGGACCGCACTTCCTGGCGCTCTCCCAAGCAGGCTCGGAGCCACCCAGGATCGACCACTTCGGCTTGGCCGTCGAGAACTTCGATGTCGATCGTGTGGTCCGAGCTTTGGCGGGGCACGACGTGACACCAGGCGGCCAGGATGAGGGGCTGAGCGGCGGCCCAATGAGGGTACGTGAGACCACACGAATGGGCACACCCGAGCTCTATATGGGCGACCCGAATGGCCTGGTCATTCAACTCCAGGATCCGAGCTATTGCGGCGGAGGCGGACCACTCGGCGACCGCTGTGCAACTTCCGAGCCCGCACCCACAACGGGGTCCATCGCGCTCCGTGGCCTGAGCCACCTCACGATCAACGTGCCCGATCCCGAAGCCACCAACACGTTTTACATGCAGACGTTCGGTACGGACATCCAGACCTATCAGGCCGCCTCACCCCTGATGGGTGTCGGGCCCGGCGTGCACTTCCTGATGTTCATCGGCGCGGGTGCCGGCCAGGCGCGTATTAATCATGCCTGCCTGAGCCTCGAGAATTTCGATGTCGACTTCATTCTGGGCGCCCTGGAAGAACACGGCATCACGCCGAGGGGCACCGGTCAGGGCGGATCGGGTCCCCTCCGGCACCGGGTGACCATGAGGATGCCGAATCGCGGCGGCGCGCCGGAAGGAACGCCGGAGCTCTACTTCACCGACCCCGACGGTTTGTCGATTCAACTTCAGGACGTGAGGTACTGTGGTGGTGGTGCATACCTGGGCGGAGCGTGCCCCTAGAAGGCGCAGTGTGCGCCTAGGAGCGTGATCTGAACAACATGCTGGCTTTGATATCCCCCGCGAAGAAACTGGACGCCGAGAACGACCCCCCATTGGGCGACTTCACGATGCCCCAGCTTCTGGACAACAGCGACGAGCTCGTGGACACAGTCAAGGGTCTGGGGAAGAGCCGACTCAAGGCCCTCATGAACCTCTCGGACGCCTTGACTGACCTGAACCATGCCCGCTACGAGCGGTACTCCACGCCCTTCACCCCGAGTAACGCGAAACAGGCCGTGTTCATGTTCCGCGGTGACACCTATGTGGGGCTCGACGCGAACACGCTGAGCAAGGATGATCTCACCTACGCCCAGAACCATCTCGCCATTCTTTCGGGCCTCTATGGAGTGCTGCGCCCCCTCGACCTGATTCAGCCGTATCGCCTGGAGATGGGCTCGAAACTTTCCACGGGGCGCGGAAAGGATCTCTACGACTTCTGGGGCTCGCGGCTCACCGACGCATGTAATGAAGTCACCGCCTCCCACAACAACCGCACCGTCGTGTCCTTGGCCTCCAAGGAGTACATCGGGGCGATCCAGCCTCAGGACCTGGCCGGCCCCTTCGTCACCTGTCACTTCAAGGAGATGAGGGACGGCGTACCGAAGACGATCGGGCTCGTGGCAAAGAAGGCGCGAGGGAGGATGGCCCGCTTCATGGTCCAGAACCGCGTCGAGACCGAGGACGACTTGAAAGGGTTTGGGGAGGATGGTTACGCCTTCGAGCCTGGGCTGTCCAGCGATGAGGACCTGGTCTTCGTAAGGAATCGCCGTACTTGACGGCGACGTGAACGCCACGGACATTCGCGACTACCCAGCGCCCCGCCCCACCGCCCACTCCAGGAGCACGGTCGTGAATACACCGAGACCCGTTCGCACAAGTCTTCTGACGGTCCTTCTTCTTTCGATGGCCACCGCTGCGCTCGCTCAGGAGCAGGTGAGGACCATCGAGTTCTACAGCCCGGCGGTGGACCGCACGATGAAGTACAACATCGTGCTTCCGGCCGAATACGACAGCTCCGACGAGCGTTATCCGGTGCTCTATCTGCTTCACGGTCTCACCCAGAACTACACGGCCTGGGGCGGCCTGGGGACGCCGGTCTACGCCGGGCTCTTCAGCGATCTGATCGTCGTGATGCCCGACGGCGGCAACGCGTGGTACATCAACTACGCCAAGAGCGAGGGAGGGCAGCGGAACAACTGGGAAGACCACATCGTCCTGGACGTCGTCGGCCACGTGGACGGGAACTACCGGACGATCGCGCGCAGGGAAGGCCGTGCGATCACAGGCCTGTCCATGGGAGGGTACGGAGGCCTCACGCTCGGGCTGCGTAACCCGGAGATGTTCATCTCGATCGGGAGCACCAGTGGGGCGATCTCCTATGGCCGCGACGCCGCGCGCCGCTTGAGGGGTGAGGGAGAGCCACGCCGATCCGGTCCCCAGCGCTCTCCCGAGGAACAGGCGGCCCGGGAAGAGGCTCGCCGCAGGCCCAATCCCAGTATCGGCATCGAGGGATTCAGCAGTCAGGTAGAGCGTACTCCGGAGGGTCAGCCGTTCCTGACCGCCGAAGACGCGGATGCCTACGATCCCTTCACGCTGATTCATCAGGTCAGCCCCGAGCAGCTCCCGCACATCTATCTGGACAGCGGCACCGAAGACCGACTGATCGAAGTGGCGAGGGAGTTCGCATTGGTGTTGTTCGAAAAGGACGTCCCGTTCGACTTCATGCAGATGCCCGGCGCTCACAACGGGACCTACTGGACCCAATCGATCGGCCACATCATGTCGGTGCAGTACGAGGTGATGCGGCGCGCCCTGGGGGAGAGACCGTCCAGACCGCCCAGGAACCGGTAGGCCCGGCAAAGTCGGACCTGTTTGTCCAGCCGGACCTGTTGTCGAGCCAGTGTGGGTAACCGACGTGTCCGACCCGGTGATCCGGAATGAAAGCAGCCTGGTATGAGCAGTTTGGAGCAGCCGCCGAGGTCTTGACCGTCGGTGAGCTGGA
>SMVB01165600.1_pt1 | contig 10722 bp, 9 predicted proteins | sample 2456461 | NCBI WGS metagenome assembly SMVB01 (sample SAMN11095934, study PRJNA526329) | marine sediment metagenome | biome: Marine sediment; feature: Surficial sediment; material: Deep marine sediment; isolation source: Hadal surficial sediment | place: Pacific Ocean | collected 2014-05 | depth 0-1...
AACCAGGTAAATAATTACTTGTATCAGATTGTCTTGATGAGAGTATTAATCGCTTAGTGTAACTGGGCGCAATCCGGCGCATCCATCAAATATTATAATTGTTCAAAAACAAGACAGTTTTAACAAAATATTTTCGATTTTTTACTAGGGTATTTGATAAACTTGTTCTTTTAAATCAGTGAAATAACAACTATTCTTAATTAGATAGTTAATGTACTGTTGGGAACAGGTCAAATTTTCATCGTACAATTTCAAAAATATGCGGTCTTATCTCTGCTATATGTATTTAACGGCTTGTTTTTATTAGGAATAATTCGTGAGCTTGCAATATAAACTTGAAGTGGTCAATGTCTCCGATGTCGGTTTAAAAAGACCGCATAATGAAGACAGCACAGTCACCAACGAAGAATTAGGCCTACTGGTGCTGGCGGATGGTATGGGTGGCTATAAAGCCGGAGAGCTTGCCAGTGCAATAGCGGTCACTCATATTTACAACAAAGTCATATCAGGTCTGAAAAAATCGATCTCGGTGGGGATTGACGAGAACTCAGGTCTGGATCACCATTCGGTATTGATCCATGATGCGATAAATAGTGCAAATTCAAGTATTTACAAAATAGCACAGGAAGACAAACAGTGCCAGGGCATGGGCACAACCATTGTTACTGCGCTTACGTATCAAGATAGAATATCCATTGCCCATGTTGGAGATTCAAGACTTTACCGGCTTCGTGGTGATGATTTTAGACAAATCACCAAAGATCACTCGTTGGTGCAAGAATTGGTTGACCGCGGTCTTTTTACACTAGAGGAAGCGGAAAAAAATGCGCCTAAAAATCTGGTGACAAGGGCACTTGGTATTGATGCAAAAGTTGAGATTGACGTGATAGAAGATCAGCTTGCTATGGGTGACATTTACCTGCTCTGTTCTGATGGCTTGACAGATATGGTAAAAGATGAAGAAATTCACTTAACCCTAAGTAAATATAGTGCTAATCTTGTAGCCACAGCAGCCAAACTAGTAGAAATGGCAAACGAATATGGCGGGAAAGATAATATTTCAGTGATTCTTGCCCGTGTTTCAGGGTAGTTCGAGTATGAACAGATGCCCCGAAAAAAACTTACTTAAACATGATTAATTTTAGCAGGGGAAAAACAGGGCTATGGCAAAGTTAGTTCTGAGCATGAACGGTGCAATACAGGGCGAATTCGAGCTGGATCAGGAAAGATTAACCATCGGACGAAAGCCGGAGAACGATATCCAGATTGATAATCTGGCGGTAAGTGGTAAGCATTCCATGATTATCACGATACTCGATGATTCATTCCTGGAAGATCTTGGTAGTACCAATGGCACCTATGTCAATGGAAAGCTCGTTAAAAAGCATGCGCTTAAAGATGGTGATGTGATAGCCATTGGCAAGCACGAACTAAAATACATTAACGAAAATGCCTCTGATGATGATGATGAGTTCGAAAAAACCATGATCATCAAACCTGGATCTGCCAGTGCTGCAGTCGCTGCTGCACAGGCTGCAGAAAAAGCTGGGGCAGCAGCTACACCACAAAGTCCGTCGCCAGCACCAGCGGCTTCTGGTGGAATGCCTCTGGGACGTTTGACCGTATTAAATGGGCCCATCGCAGGCAAGGAACTGGAACTCACCAAGGCACTGATTACCCTTGGAAAACCAGGGACGCAGGTGGCTGTAATATCCAGACGCCCCCAGGGATACTTCCTGACACATATTGAGAGTAGTGGTGGTTTCCCGGTAGTAAATGGGACTGAAGTCGGTGCCAAGGCCTACCAATTGAAGGATGGAGACCTGATAGAACTTGCCAGTATTAAAATGGAGTTTTCCACCAGCTAATCACCTTTCGACTGACTAACCATATCAGCCAGACGTTCTCCCAGAATGTAGCTGATATTGAAATTTAACTTGGCGACAATGTTTGGAAAGAACTTTAGGTCCTTCTGCATCCTTTCATAATCAAAACGTAACGCTGAAATTTTTGTCAGCGCTTTCACATCAGCGGTGCGCTCAGTTTCTCTGATATAACCAATTTCGCCAAAAATAGTGCCCGGCAATAACGTTGCCAGGGTGCGTGACTCACACCCATCATGTCTTATTACTTCGGCTTCTCCTGATAGAATCAGATACATATCACGACCGATAGTCCCCTGTTCAACCAACAAATCGCCTTCTTCGAATTCACTGAGTTCGGATATCAATACTGCCTTGCGCCGCTGATAATTTGTCATGTTTTTGAACAATGGTGATTCTTCAAGAACTTTCTTATCAATCGTCATACCAATAATCTGGTACAGCCCGATCAACCGGACCCTGGCCATAATAATCGGAGTAATTAACAGATTTGCGTAGATCGAAAATAACATGGTGATAGCCGCCAAAGCACCAAACTGGGCAATCACCGTAAAGTTGGAAAGTAACAAAATGCCAAATCCAAATGACAGGGCAATGCCGGAAATGATCAATGGTGTTGCCTCTTCCTTTACGGCGGTATTAACGGCGCCGATATAATCAGAAGTATGTCGGCAAAGTTCATTATAGCGAGCAAGTAAATGTACAGTTCCATCAACAGCAATGCCTATGCCTATTACGGCCACCATCGCAGTACCAGGGTTTAAAGGTATATTCAGATAGCCCATCACACCGAACATCATTGCGATTGGAATAACAGCCGGAACCAGTGCAATAGCACCACCACGAAACGAAGTAAACATGACAGACATGATGATAAATATCAGGGCAAGTAATAAGGCCAGTGCCTTTATCTGTGCAACCATTAAACTTTCAGCCGCATCATTGACCATCAAGTTTTTGCTGACAATGTTGACTTTGAACCCTGCTCCTGCAATATCCTTAACGACCTCCTGTAATTCATCAATGTATGCATTTAATGTATGTGAATCATTTATATTATGGCGTACAACAATATTTGCCCGGCTGTAATCGTGACTGACATAACTATCAAGATCACTCCGATGGAAGAACATCAAGTACTGTGCCACCAGTTGGCGCGTTGCAGGTAAAACCCGTGCGGCATACTCCCCACGAAATTCGCGGTTGGCAAAGGCCAGATGATCTGCCAGAGAGATACTCTGATCAAAAACTCCCTGCTTATCCATAAATCGTTGTATTTCAACCAGTTTATTTATATTTTCTGGCCGTTGAAACGCATTTTGTTTATTGCTATCAAGCCTTATAAAAAAGATCTTTATCCCGGCAAGATCGTCATGGATTAGTTTAGTATCTTGAATTAAAGCACTATCGCTTGGAATATAAGATAAGGGATCATTGGTAACGTAGAGCTTGGATGCATGGTATATGAAGAATCCACACATCACGGTGGTAAAAATGAGTACTGATACAGGATGATTATCCTGATAATACCTGAATACCCTGAGAATTATATCAGGCAATCTCGTTGATTCTGTGTCATCAACAGCACTGGTATTTTTTTCCGGACCATAAACCGATAACAGGAGAGGAACGACAAGAATGGTAATGATGCCATTGGCAAGCATGGCGAAGGTGGCCGCAAAAGCAAAGTGTTGAATTAAACCAATACCACTCAAGATATTACTTGAAAATCCCAACGCAGTAGTCAGAACAGTCAGTACCAACGGTAAACTGATATGTTTAGCCATATAATAAATGGCCTTTTCTCGTGAGTTTTCCACATTGCTTTCCAGGCCACGAAAATAGGCTGCCATCATATGCGTATCTTCGGTGGAACCTATGACAATAATCAGGGAAGGCAGCATTGCACTGAGTATATTGATAGGAACGCCCGTCCATCCCAACATGCCGAATGTCCATATAATGCTCAGAAAGGAGGTGACGACAGGAATAACTGCAGAGATACCACTCCTCATGAAAAACAGAATTGAGGCGAATAGAATAAAAGCGGAGAGCGGTCCCAACAACCTGAAATCATCAAACAATCTGCGTTTTAATTCTGCATTTATCCTGGGGGGACCAACCTGAATAAGTTTATCAAAATTACCCCTTTTTTCGGATATCAGGGTTTCCATTTGCTGATATATCCTGCGACTGAAATCTGAATCTTCTTCTTTATCCACTACAGAAACGATCATTGCCAGAACGTTTCCACTATCAGAAAAATAATTACCAATATAAAGAGGGTTGGCCAGGGCGCGTGCCTTTGCAGCCAGCGCTTCTTCTACTGTTGTTGGCGCTTCACTTAAAACCGGAATAGATTCAATCTTGCCATCCTCACCATGGATGGTATGTAGATTAAACAGGCTATCAACACTGGTCACATTATCAATGCGCTCAATGTCATGGTGCAGACCTTCAATTATCGATAACTTCTCAGGCGTCCAGAGATTATTATCCCTTATATAAATAATCGTTTTGTTGTCTGAGCCAAATTCACCCATCACCTGCTGGTAAATCAGGCGATTTGGATCGCTTGCGGGAATCAGGCTATCCAGTCCGGTATCTATCTCAAGTTTAGGTATACCCGCAGCCGCAAAAAGGGTCGCCGTTACCATGAATAGAGTGACTGCCACAGGACGTTTGAGTCCCAGCATAAATAATTTCAGCATCATTGGGCAAACCCTGCTTCTAAATTAACACTCGAATTACTTTGTTGATTGAGAATTCCTTCAGTATCTTCATCTTCTGAATGAACTTCCTTATCATCAATATCAGGTGTACTGACAAATGGATGATTTTTAAATAACCAGGCTGCTGTAAATATATCTGCAGACACATAATCGCGAGAGAATACTCTGCGATCTATCTTGATAAGTGAGCTATGTTGTTCCTTACTGTCTTCCATCAAGATCATGTCTGCTCGCCACATTCTGCCATCTACTGGTCTTAGGTCATGATGAGTCTGCTTTTTATAGACTTTTCCCTGTTTGTCAAAATATTCTGTTTTTGTGATATAAAAATTATTTTTAGGGATAATGTGTCTTCTTATAGCCTGCTTGCCAGTTGGTAACATATTTTCTGAAAATCCTTCTTCCCTTCGATATACATCAATCACAAAACACCCAGTTTCGTTTATTTTTATATCTGCTCTTCTAACATAGATGTAATCATCGAGTACTTCACCAGTAATACTTTCTATCGAGAAATCAGTCCCGAGAAATTTCCCATCCAGCCCCGAACTCATACTTTCTATCAATTGTTCGCCAAAGGCTGGTAGATAAATATATTTCTTTGTCTTCCCTGAAGCATCCCTGCTGGCCAGCAGTGCAACGCCCTTAATCTCGTCAGGAGATTCAAATAACAGCAGGAATTTCACTGTGCCATCATCTTCAACCCTTGAGTAACGTTTTACCCTACGTGTATCTCTATCACCATTTCTATCTATCATTACCATCGATTGCTCTTCGTATATAAAAGCAAATTGTTGATGCCGCTGGTGAACCTCTTGCATAATTTCCAGACCCGTTGCTTCATCAAAGTTTTCATCCGGATATTCCTGTGCACCCAGTGAAGATGAAAATAAAATAATCAGAACAGTAAAATATTGGTGAGTCCTGAGTATCATTTCACTAATCTGTCTCATGGTCATTAGCTCAGGATTATTTGTTTACTTCCGCAAGTATCGATTCTGCGATCATTCTGCTTAACTCACCATATAATTGCCGCATCGAAGTGACCATTTCATCGTAATCATTTTCCTCTATTACTGAACCAATCATTTCCTGATTGTGAATGGCCAGTGGTTCTGACATTTCTGCTCCGGATATTTGCCACCGTGCTACCAGCTTCACCTTGTGATCTACTCCCAGCTCGAATTGTTCGATATAGAGTTGCACACGATAATCAGGTAAAGATGAAGAACGGTTCAATGGTGTTCCTATATCCTGCGTTGACAATAATCTGGAGAGATTTCTGGACAGGGTGCGCATCAAATTCTTCCGCAGATTTTCACCCCACTGATTTGCTTCCGAAAATTTCAGCCTGTTTTCTCCGATACGTGTAACGATATGAAATCTTTCGAGATACTGGGGAATATGAACATCAATTATTTCGATGGCTAAAGGCTTATCTGATGCAAAGTTTAATGCATCATATTCGACCGGATCTATCAGGTAATATTTTGTTGCTATTTTACTCCCACCCATTCCAGAGCAAGCAGCTAATAAAACCAATATCAGGGCCGAAAAAACCAGTTTTAGTATTGAGTTGTTATGTCGCATGTCTACTCTTCCTCAACTTGATTACCCTTTCCAAAAATCAATGCCTGTGGATGTCGTTCAAGTGTATCTACCAATGAACGGATTGAACGTGCCGTTTCCTCAAGTTCACCAGTCAATTTAATGATGTTGTATTGCAATTGTGAATTTGGTTTTAACACACGATTTGCTCGCAGCAATGTTTCATCAAATGTTCCAAGGGTTTCTGTAATTTTATCCATCACTACGTGACCTGAATTGATTGTTTCCTGAAGACTTGAATCGTCAACTTTCTGCAATATGCTCCTGAATGACTGAAGTGATAATTGCAAATCATCAAGCACTCCTCTTATCTCTGGACCATTGAAAAGTCTATTTGTACCTTCAAGCGTTCCGAGCAATTCCTGGCTGAGCCTGTCAAGATCAACTTCATTCAGCTTATTCAGGAAGCTTTCTGCAGATTGTGCGATTGAGCCAAAATCTGCAGCCTTGATCGTTGGTAATTCAGGATAAGGTGTTTCTTCTCCACTTAAATGAATGGGTGTATCAGGGCGCATACTGAAACCTATGAATAACTGTCCGGTTAATAAACTCCCGATTTGCAAGCTGGCACGCAAGCCTTTTTCCACTAACTTGTTAACTGTTTCGTATGATGACTCAACTCCCTGATTACCACGAACTTTGATTCTTTCTGGCTCTATTTCAATCAAAACCGGGATCCTGAAATCTGTATTCTCACTATTAAGTTCAAGACGAATATCCAGCACAGATCCAACCTTGATGCCATTGAAATCAACCGGAGCACCGACATTTAACCCTCGCACAGAACCCTCGAAGAACATCATGAACTTTATTTTCTTGGTATATGCACGCTCCTGAATACTGCTATAGTCATCATAGAGCGTGAAAACAAGATTCTCGACATCACTGTTCATCTGTTCCAGCGTTGCCTTTGTTTCAAAAGCGATGCCACCAAGCATAATCGCCTGTAATGATTCAGTCCTGACATTGAGCCCATCTGCTCCCAGAGAGATATCCATACCACTTACATTCCAGAAACGTGTATTGCCTTTGATCAATGTATCAAAAGGTTCCTTGATAAATGCGTGGATATAGATACTTTGCCGATCATTGCCTAGTTCATAACCAAGCACTTCCCCCGCCAAAAGTCCTTTATAGTAAATTGGCGAACCTGTATCGATTGAACGAAGCTTTTGTGTGATCAAGACAACTTTTTTTCCAGCTTCGTCCGCCGTCACGACAGGTTGTTTTTCCAATCCCACAAAATGAAATGTCTCCATGCCATTGCCTGGCTCGATCTCGATATAGGCGCCGGATATAAGCGTACTCAGACCTGAAGCTCCTCGTAAACTCAATTGAGGTTTTACCACCCAGAATCTTGTATTGCGCCGAAAAAAAGATTCGGTCCCCTGATTAAATGAAGCAGTCACAATCACATGAGAGAAGTCCTCAGCGAACTGAATCTGTTCGACGACACCAATGTCGACATTCTTGTATTTAATTCTGGTCTTCCCCGCTACTATCCCTTCAGCAGTTTTGAAACTAATCGTGACTTCAGGCCCCTGCTCAGAAACTGTTTTGATGATTAGCCAGCCTCCCACCAGCACTGTAAGCAAAGGAATCAACCAGACAACAGAAGGGCCCGATTGTTTACTTACTTTGGGTCTCGATACTTCCATTATGCCTTTTGTCCTTTCATGTTTGCCCTTCATGCTTTTTTTGTGCATTGTCCCAAATTAATCGTGAATCGAAGCTATGTGCTGCAAACATTGTAAACATAACGACACCGGCAAAATACGTCGCGCCGATTCCAGGTTCAATGGTCGATAAAGCATCCAGGCTGACCAATGAAGATAATAATCCCACCAGGAAAATATCTACCATCGACCAGGCACCGATCACTTCTGTGACCCTGAATAAAAACGTTCTATCTCGAGAACGCCAATTGGATCTGTACTGAACCGTTAATAGCAAAAAACTAAGTACAATGAGTTTCGTGACCGGAACCACGATACTCGCAATAAAAATAATCATGGCCAGGCCCCACATACCATCCTCTATCAAGTGTGAAACTCCACCAAGAATGGTACTTGGTGCGCCCTGTCCAAATCGTATCACCGTCAGGATCGGATACACGTTTGCTGGGATCATTAACACGGCGGCAGCAATCAAAAGCGCCCAGGTACTCTCAATGCTATTGGGTTTTCTATGGTGTAATGGGGCCGTACAACGCAAACAATGCGAGTATGCGTCATGTTCAGTCGTCAAGAGGCCACATGTATGACAGCTAATGATGTTGCTATCTGAAGCGAGTAATTTTGATGTTAAATCAACCGTAGACTGACCAGACACAGACCAGAGTATCCCAGGATCAAAATTGGTTCTGGCCGAAGAATAAACAAAAAGCAGAATAGAAAATGATATTAGTGCGGGGCCGGTGATGACGTTCGCCAAATCCTGCAACTTTACGATCGCAATCAACACAGCAAGCATGAAAACACCAACAAGGCTCCAGGGCGTAATGGCTTTAACCACCCTGTATACAGGGCCCATGACTGGTGGCACAAATCCAAAACGGATGGGGATCAGCAGATACAACATGCCCAAAATGACAAATAATGGGAATGTAAAACTGGTAAAAAAGATCAGTAGCCCGAGTTCCCCCATGCCTTGCTGGTACAAATTCCAGGCCCCGGACAAGAGAACATTTTCTACCACCCGGCCCCCGAGCTCCAGTGACAGAAATGGGAACACATTGGCAATAATAAATAAAATCAGTGCGCTCAGATAAAGCGCCAGGCTCCTGTCCAATGAATTGGGGATATGTCTATATAATAAGGCACCACAATGATGACAGTTCGCTCTTGAGCCTGCAGGAATGGCCTCATAGCGATATAGTTTATCGCACTCGTGACAAGTGATTAGTTCCCCAACAAGACTATCAGCCATGAATTCGATCCTGGACTTTGTTATTTAATTATTTTTTGGCAGATCCTCAGTGCTTGATTTTGCGCTATACAAAAATGCAAGCCAAGTATTTTTATTGTGTTATCAGGGTTTTATTCATACAGTTCAAACACAAAACACCCCGCGAAGCTTGTGCCTGCGATCTCAACCCCTTCACCCGCCCCAGAGACTGCATCTAGTCTGGCATGGACCCCCAGGCTCAGGGATCGGACGTACAGCTCTTTGTCTCTCAAGGGACATGACGTTAAGTCACTCATTCGATCAGAGGAAGAGCCATAAAATCTGTATTACTTGCCTTTGAGAGAAAGATAACCGAGGCCAGCTGTAGCGCCAAAACCTGTTCCAGTTTCGATGGCAAGAGGGATCAGCGCAACGCTGTCCTCACCACCACCAATAAGCACTGCCGCACCGAGACCCACTCCAAAAGCTGCAGATGCTTTACCACCACTATAGGTACCATTAAGCGCGACAGACCAATCAACATTTTTTCCAGTAGAGGCCATCACGGTATAAGACATTGTTGATTGTGTTGTCCATTGAAGATCAAGACCAAGACCAATCCCCGCTTCTCCATCGTAGTAATCTTTCACACCGCCATGTACAAATACACAATCAAATGAGGCGCTGGAATGGATAAGCAAGTTAACCTTTGTACCAGGAATATAATCACATGTGACCACACCAATCTCGCCTTTGGCATCTTCGGCCTGTACCACTGCGATTGGGGCAACCATCAGAATAAGGGAAGCCAGTAAAGACATGAATTTACTCATATTGAACACATTCTTCATTGTATAACTCCTCTGCATGATTTATAGAGAAAAAGAAAAACATCTTGATTAGACATCTAATAAAAATAAATTTCCACAAATTTACCTGATTATTAGTTTGAGGCTTTGAGTATTTCTATATTTCTCAGGCTCATCAGGTATGATAATTAACAAAGTTTGCGCCTGCTATCTCAACTGCTTCACCCGCTCCAGATACTGCATTTCGTCTGGCATGGTATTATTCCGCTGTGCCTGCCAAAGTATTTCACCCAGGCACTCCATCATACTGTGCTCCAAATCATGAGCGGATGGATATCCTGCCAATAATTGTTGATATAGTGCGGTAATTCCTTCTGGCCGGTTTGATCCGATCTGCTCCTGAATAGCAATGTGCATACCCATATGTAGAAACGGGTTTGTCATTCCAGTTTCGGGCAAAAATTCCATCGCAGCAATATCCGTCTCGTTCTTCTCCAGAATCTCATGGTATTCAGGATGCTGAGATATGATATCTAACACCACTTGCTCAAGTGCCTCTAACGGCATCTTCCTTTTGTATTTTTCCCAAACCTCCAGGAAAAACTTTCTGCTGGAATCACGATCCTGAATCAAATCACTTTTCCTATTGCTGAGTGATCTCTAGCATGTTTTCTGCTTAAACTCACATAAATCATATATAACACAACTCCCACACCTTGGTTGTCGTGCGACACATGTATAGCGTCCATGCAGAATCAACCAGTGATGCGCATCCTGTTTGTATTCATCAGGCACAAATTTCAT
>SMVB01107621.1_pt1 | contig 10721 bp, 10 predicted proteins | sample 2456461 | NCBI WGS metagenome assembly SMVB01 (sample SAMN11095934, study PRJNA526329) | marine sediment metagenome | biome: Marine sediment; feature: Surficial sediment; material: Deep marine sediment; isolation source: Hadal surficial sediment | place: Pacific Ocean | collected 2014-05 | depth...
CCTGCAAGAGTAGCGCAGAAAAAATAGTGTAAATAAAGTTCGGCGCCGATCCAAAGGCTCGTGGCGGCCAAAAACTTAGCATCTCCCCCGCCGACGAAACCCGCAGCAAACAAGAGGAACCCCGCAACAAGAGCCGCCATGCCGATTGCTATATGTATGCCAATCTCCGAGATTGTCATGCCCGCGGGTATGACTAACGCCATAAAGGCGAGGATGAGCGCCAATGAAATCCAATTGGGAATCGTCATGGTGGAGATGTCGTAAGCCGCCGCGCCAATCATGCACGCGGGAAATAGGCTGAGCATTAGAACGTCGATCATTGGGACCGCCTCATTTTGAACGGTCTTTTGGCTACAACACAAATGGTTTGCGTCGTGTTAAAATGGGGCAGATTTTTCGAAGGCGGTTCAGTTTAGAGCGCATTCAGGAAAAGTGGCCGCCGGTTTTCCTGGAAACACTCTAGCTTTTCGGTGCTCAAGACGCGCCACTTTGGTGCATCAAATTCGCGTAGCGAGATGCGCATGGGAAAGCGTAGGGTAGACATGTTAGGGCGCCGTTAAGGAAATTGGTAAATTCGAGTCATAAGCAAGATACCCGCGTTTTTTGGTGGGTATCTATCGAAAAAGGGTCGAGCGAGGGATAAACCGGCACGTGGCATGGGCCTATCAAGCCATAGGAGTCTCAAAGGACCGTAAATTAAGTGTGGCGTTATTCGGCAGCGCGCACTTCGGTGGAGGTGCTTGGTCCGTATCGTTCCGGATTCTTACGCAAATAATATTCAAAGGAATCCGCCATGCGTCCCTCCAGCAAGGGTACCATATATAGAACCGCCATCCCCTCCAAATATTGTGCGTTGCGCAACGGTCCCAAATCTTCGGATTCGAATCCCATGGCCTCGATGATTTCCCGCACTTTTTGTTTGGCCTCTCGATCATCGCCCACCACAGGTACGGTCACCGGTCCACCGGCTGTACTGGGGTCGGCCATGACTAAATAACTCATAACGTTGAAGGCTTTGACCAGTGCGGCGCCGGGCGCCCAAGATTGAATCAATTCCGCGCCCGATGTTTCCACCGCTCTTTCCATATGGCCGTCATCGCTCATGCGAATCGCGTTGGTCACATCGATGATGATCTTACCGTCAAGATCGCCGACGCCTTTTATGACCCCCTCAGCGGCCGTCCAGGGAACCGCCAACACCACGATATCGGCCTTTTTAACCGCATCGCGTTGGCTCGCCGCCGAGGCGTGTTCGCCGGTGCGGGCGACGAGCTCCTTGACTTTGGCTTGGGTCGGGTCGCGCGATCCATAGACCACCACGTAGCCGAGCTTGGCAAAACGTGGACCCAAGGCGCCACCCACGCGGCCGGTGCCGATCACGGCGACAGTTTCCCCGGTCAGGAGCGAAGTGACCGGCGTCGATCCGGCCGTCAGAATAAACAGTAAGGCGACGGCGGAAATCCAACGAAAAATGCGACCGTTGGGGCCCATGAAAATTCACCTCTTTTGGCCGTCACCTGGTGCGGTGCCGGCAATATGATCGTTGATACAGGCTCCATTATAGCTGGATGCGGTGCCGATCAAAACGACCGCTTGCGGACCGGCATCGGCATCTTGTGAAGGGCTACGCGCGCAACGTCCCGCCGGTCGCCTTTTCCACTGCTGTGACGATTTTGGCCGAAACCGCATCGATTTCCGCATCGGTCATGGTTTTGTCGCGCGGCTGCAATGTAACGGCGACGGCGAGCGATTTTTTGCCTTCGCCAATGGCCTTGCCTTCGAATACATCGAACAGCGACACATTCGTTATCAGTTTCTTCTCGGCTGACCGTGCGGCATGTATAAGTGCGCCGGCTGTGACATCACGATCGACGACAAAAGCAAAATCCCGTTCGACCGGCGGCAGGTCGGAGGCATTCAGGGCGGGCTTCGTTTTGCTGGTTTTGGCACGGGGCAAGGGCAGTGCGTCCAGATTAACTTCGAAGCCCACAAGCGGTCCCGCAACGTCTAATTTATCCAGCACGCGCGGGTGAATTTCGCCGAATGCGGCGAGCACGTTGTTCGGTCCCTGACGAATCACGCCGGAGCGGCCCGGGTGGTACCACGCGGGGGCCTCCGTTGCGATCTGCACATTGTTAGCGGCAATACCACATGCGGCCAGCACCGACAGCGCGTCGCTTTTCGCGTCAAAAACATCCGCAGCCGGAACACCGTTCGACCAGTGACGGGCCGATCCCGCGCCATCTCGGGCGCCGCACGTGATACCACTGGCATAAGTCGATTGATCGTCCGGTTCCGCCCCGGCATATTGCGGTCCCACTTCGTAAAGTGACAGATCGGAAAGACCGCGATCGACATTTCGCCCCACCGCATTGATCAATCCCGGCAACAGGCTGGGCCGCATGGCGTCGAGCTCCGACGAAATCGGGTTTGACAATTGCAAGGTTTCGTGGCCGCCGCCGAACAGCACGGCATGTGAGCGTGTGATGAAAGACCACGTCACCGCTTCGGTTAAGCCTTTTTCTGCCAGGATGCGGCGGGCCAATCGGACGCGTTCTTGGGCCGCGGTCAAGACAGGCCGGGCCACCGCATAAGGCCGTTTCATCGGTGTGACGGGCAAACGGTCAAACCCGTGAATGCGCGCGATCTCCTCCACCAAACAAGCCGGGCCTTCCACGTCGGGGCGCCAAGTGGGCACGTTGACGAGCAAGCCTTTGCCGCCTTTTTTACAGGCGAAACCGAGATCGGTGAGAATTGTTGCAATGGTATGGGACGTAAGGTCCAATCCGGTCAGACGTTTCACCTCGAGCGGATCGAAATCGATCCGAATGTCGGGCACAGGTGCCGCGCCGGCAATAAAAAGTTCGCTGGCCTTGCCACCGCACAGCTCGAGTATAAGCTTGGTGGCGAGCTCTAGCCCCGGTATCACGAAATTAGGATCGACGCCGCGCTCGAATCGATAGCGTGCGTCGGATTCGATGCCGGTGCGACGTCCCGTGCGGGCCGTGCGTAACGGATCGAAATAAGCGGATTCGATGAATACGTCCGTCGTGTCGTCCCGTGAACTCGTGCTGTCACCCCCCATGACACCGCCCAGGCCGATCACGCCCGACTCGTCGGCAATCACGCACATGTCGTCATCGATGTCATATTCATTGCCGTCGAGGGCCAAAAGCTTTTCGCCTTTTTGGCCCAAGCGCGCATGAATTTGACCTTTAAGTTTAGCGGCATCGTAGACATGCAAGGGTCGGGCACGGTCGTAAGACACAAAATTGGTGATGTCGACCAAGGCATTGACCGGCCTCAGACCGATGGCTCGTAGGCGATGTTGCAACCAGTCCGGGGACGGACCGTTTTTCAGATCGCGCACCACGCGCCCGGCAAAAATCGGGCAGGCATGGGCGGTTTCTTGATCGAATTTGAGCCCAATGTCGACCGGGCTTGGGAACGTCCCTTTAATCGGGTCCACATCCGGCGTTTTCAGAATGCCCATGCCGGCGGCCGCCAAATCCCGCGCAATGCCCGCAACCGCCAACGTATCGGGCCGATTCGGGGTAACTTCCATATCGATCACCGGATCGGAAAGACCCAGCACAATTGCGGCGGGGCTGCCCACTTCCGCATCCGCAGGCAATTCGATAATGCCGTCATGTTGGTCAGAGATTTCAAGCTCACGTTCGGAACACAACATGCCGTTGGATTGCACGCCGCGAATCTTGGTCTTGGTCAATGTGAAATCGCTGCCCGGTATATAAGTGCCGACCGGCGCAAACACGCCCTTCATGCCGGTGCGGGCGTTCGGCGCGCCGCACACCACTTCGACCGTCTCGCTTCCTGTATTGACTTGGCAGATGCTGAGCCGATCCGCATCGGGGTGCTGTTTGGCCTCGATAACTTGCGCAACGACGAACCCGTCAAACTTTTTGGCCGGATCCGACACGTCTTCGACCTCAAGGCCGATATTGATCATTGTTTCGGCAATGTCGTCGAGCGGCGCATTTGTATCCAGATGATCTTTGAGCCAAGACAGGGTGAACTTCATTTTCAGTCGCCTCTAGAGTGTTTCCAGGAAAAGTGGCCACCGGTTTTCCGTCCGGAAACACGATAAAACAACAACTTAGGGGTCAGGTTTTGATTCCATCAAAACCGGAAAGACCCTAGCGGCTCAAGCCGTTTGCCAGGTTCGGCATATCGAGAGCGGCAAAACCGTAATGCGTCAGCCAGCGCATATCGGCGGCGAAGAAATCGCGCAGATCGGGAATGCCGTATTTCAACATGGCCAAACGGTCGACCCCCATGCCGAAGGCGAAACCCTGATAGACATCCGGATCGAGGCCGACATTTTTTAATACGTTGGGATGAACCATGCCGCAGCCGAGAATCTCCAGCCAATCGTCTCCCTCGCCGACGCGTATTTCATTACCGACGCGGGTGTAACCAATATCCATTTCGGCCGACGGTTCGGTAAACGGAAAGAAATGGGGGCGAAAGCGAAAGCGAATGTCATCGACCTCGAAGAACGCTTTGGTGAATTCCTCCAAGCACCATTTAAGATGACCCATATGGGTTTCCTGATCGATTACCAAGCCTTCCACTTGATGAAACATGGGCGTGTGGGTTTGATCGGAATCGCAGCGATAGGTACGCCCGGGCACGATGATCCGGATCGGCGGCTTTTCCGCCTGCATGGTCCGGATCTGCACCGGGCTCGTGTGGGTGCGCAGAAGCTTACGTTCGCCGTTTTCGTCCGGATGAAAGAAGAACGTGTCGTGAATGTCCCGCGCCGGATGCCCGGGAGGGAAATTGAGTGCGGTAAAATTATAGAAATCGTCTTCTATATCGGGGCCTTCCTTCACCTCAAATCCCATATCGGCGAAAATAGTAATGATTTCATCGAAAACCTGGCTTACGGGATGAATACGACCCTCCGCATGCGGACGAATTGGTAAAGTTACGTCGACTTTTTCGGCCGCCAGTCGCGCATCCAAGGCGGCCTGGTGTAATTCGTCTTGGCGTTCGGCAATGGCATCGCTAAGCGTTGTCTTGAGCCCGTTGAGTTTGACGCCCATGACCTTGCGCTCATCGGCTTCCATGGCGGCCAAAGATTTCATGAGCTTGCTGACGCGGCCTTTTTTGCCGAGCGCCTTGACGCGCACGTCGTCCAAGGTGCGCTCGTCTTCGGCGGCGGCAATCGCAGCCAAAATGTCGCGTTCAAGCGACGTTAAATCGGTGGTTTGGACGGTCACGGTTTCGCTCATTGTTGGCTATGGCCGGTCGCCGTGCTTCTCTCATGATTGGTTGCCAAGATCAATATGCCGGCCGGGCCCCTAGAGCGCATTCACAAAAGACGGAATCGCTAACGTGCTCTAAGTCTTTGTTTTGTCGCCCATTCGGACGGAAAACCGGCACCCACCCCGGCCTTCGCCGGGGCATGCTTTGCCTAAATGCGCTTTAGGCCAGGGCCGCCTGCGATTTATCGATCAGGGCCTTAAAGGCCCCCGGCTCGCGCACCGCCAGATCGGCCAACACTTTCCGGTCGACTTCGATGCCGGCGCGGGCCAGCCCATGAATGAACCGGCCATAGGTCAACCCGTGTTCCCGGGTGGCCGCGTTGATGCGCTGAATCCACAAGGCTCGGAAATTGCGCTTGCGCACCCGCCGGTCGCGATAGGCATATTGGCCGGCTTTTTCCACCGCCTGCTTGGCGGCGCGAAACGTGTTCTTGCGGCGGCCGTAATAGCCTTTGGCCGCTTTGATGACCTTGCGATGGCGGGCGTGGGTGGTAACCCCTCGTTTGACGCGGGACATGGCGGTGCTCCTTCGATCCGGGTTCTAGCGCGCGTAGGGCAAATATTGTTTGACCAGGCGTTCGTCAGCCTTGGCCAAGGTTTTATTGCCGCGCAGATTGCGGATCTGCTTGGGCGATTTCTTGATCATACCGTGGGATTTGCCCGATTGCTTGACCCGGACGCGGCCTTTGGACGTGACCCTGAAGCGCTTTTTGGCACCACTTTTGGTCTTCAATTTAGGCATTTTGCTTGTCTCCTTGGCAAGCGGGGCTCGGGCTTCGGGAGGTCGCCCTTGATCCCCACTCGTTTTATTAAGCCCCCCGCGCCGCAAAGGGACGCTCGACTCGAGGCCTCTTATTCAAGCCTTGCGGGTCGCCATGGCATGCCATATGGGCCAGGCCACCCCGGAACCGCTGGGTTATAAGGGATTGGCGCGGGAATGCAAGGGGTGGGGGATTGCCCTATGGATCCAGCTTGGGTCTGCGATATTCGTGATCAATGCATTGCCAATGGTACGGCTTTTCATTTCAAGCAATGGGGCGGTACCAACAAGAAAAAGACCGGAAGAGTTCTTGAAGGCCGGACTTGGGATGAATTGCCGACGAGTCAACTGGCGGCTGTTTAATGGCTCTCATCTGGCGCGTCTAAACCACCCCCAACCACTCAAACGCTTTGAGGCCGAAGACGAAGCCGGTGGCGAGGCACGTCACGGCGATCAGAGCCATATGGCGTTTTAGGGCCATAAACAAAAGGTCAGGGCGGCGCTTTCTGGGGCCGGGACCGGCTGAGCCCGAACAAGCCCTCGCGCCGTGCGCCGCAAGGTGATAAAACGCCCTTCCGTCGCCCGTCCATAACAGACCTTAAGATTAAGCAGAGACGCCCATGTCCCAACAAGAACTCGATGCGATTATTGCCGTGCTCGAAGCCAACCCGCTGCCGGATGTGGGCGATTTGGCCGCTTTGCGTGCCAAGCTGGCTGAGCCCCAGCCATTTCTGCCGGTGCCCGACAATATCGAGGTGAAGCAGATCGATGTAAGAGATGTCAAAGGGGAATGGCAGACATTTGATGGCGCCGACGCGGGCATCATCCTTTATTTTCATGGCGGCGCCTATTGTGTCATGTCGCCCGCGACCCATCGCCATTTGACGGCGGCCCTGGCCTTGGAAGCGCGCGCCAAAGTGTTCTCGGTCGATTATCGGTTGGCGCCGGAGCATGCTTTTCCCGCCGCCATCGAGGATGCCATGGCGGCCTATAATTGGCTGTTGGAATTGGGCACGCCGCCGGAAAAAATCGTCATGGCCGGCGATTCAGCAGGTGCCGGTCTGGCCCTGGCGACGCTCATCACCCTGCGCGACCGGGCCGAGCCCTTGCCGGCGGCGGCCATTTTTTTGAGCCCGTGGGTCGATCTGTCCATGAGCAAGGAAACCATCGACCGTTACATCGACGACCCCATGGTCGATCCGGGGCTGATTGAACAGGCGACCGAATTTTATCTTCAGGGGGCGGATGGCTGGAACCCATTGGCCTCGCCGCTGTTTGCCGATTTGGACAATTTGCCACCACTTTATATATTGGCCGGCCAGGCCGAATTCTTTTGCGGCGAAGCGGAATTGCTCGCTGCCAGCGCCAGTAAGAGCGGCACCGACACCAAATTCGAAGAGTGGGACAATATGATCCACGTCTGGCCGTTCTTCCATCCGATTCTCTCCGAAGGCCGCGAGGCCATAACACGCATGGCGGATTTTGCGCGCGAGAAACTGGGCTGAGGGGATGTCTTGTGCCGGCTTGACCGACTCAGAGAATACCGGCGAGCAGCCGGTTAAGCGTGTCGTGATAGGCGCGAATAGGGGTCCGGTAAGGGCCCGCCGGTTTGCGCCCTCTTGGCGATCCTGCGAGCCAATGCTACATGGTCGGCCATGACATCGCTCAAACGCATGCGAAACTTCTCGATTATCGCCCATATCGATCATGGCAAGTCGACATTGGCCGACCGCTTGATTCAAACTTGCGGCGGTTTGCCCGATCGGGAGATGACGCAACAAGTGCTCGATACCATGGAGCTTGAGCGCGAGCGCGGCATTACCATCAAAGCTCAGACGGTGCGGCTCACCTATCAGGCGCAGGATGGTGAGACCTATGTGCTGAACCTGATCGATACGCCGGGCCATGTGGACTTTGCTTATGAAGTGAGCCGGTCCATGCGGGCGGTCGAAGGTTCTCTTTTGATCGTTGATGCGAGCCAAGGGGTCGAAGCGCAAACATTGGCTAATGTGTATAAGGCGATCGATGCGGACCATGAGATTATTCCCGTCTTGAATAAAATCGACTTGCCGGCGGCGGAGCCGGACCGAGTGCGCCAACAAATCGAAGACGTGATCGGGCTCGACGCCAGCGGTGCCTTGGAAATATCGGCCAAGACCGGTGTTGGTGTGATTGACGTTCTCGAAGCGATCGTCCATCGGCTGCCGGCGCCTGAGGGCGACAGCCAAGCGCCCCTAAAGGCGCTTTTGGTTGATAGCTGGTATGATCCCTATCTTGGCGTTGTCGTCTTGGTACGGATTTTTGATGGCGTTCTGAAGAAGGGCCGGAAGGTGCGCATGATGGCAACCGGATCGACTTATCTGGTCGATCAAGTGGGCACTTTCACACCTAAGAAGAAAATTGTAGCGGAATTGGGCCCCGGTGAAATCGGTTATCTGACGGCGGCTATCAAACAAGTTGCCGATACACGGGTCGGCGATACGATCACCGAGGAAAAACGGCAGACGGCGCAAGCATTGAAGGGCTTCAAGCCGTCGCAGCCGGTTGTTTTCTGCGGGCTTTTTCCGCTCGACGCGTCGGAATTCGAAGATTTGCGCGAGGCCATGGCGAAGTTAAGACTGAACGATGCCAGTTTCTCTTATGAGATGGAGACGAGTGCCGCGCTTGGCTTTGGCTTTCGGTGCGGATTTTTGGGCCTTTTGCATCTCGAAATTATCCGGGAGCGGATCGAACGGGAATTCAACATAGAGCTCATTACCACCGCACCGAGCGTGATCTATCGGATCTATCTCACGGGCGGCGAGATGATCGAATTACACAATCCGGCGGATATGCCGGATCCGGTGCGAATACAACGGATCGAAGAGCCGTGGATTAAAGCCTCTATCCTTGTGCCCGATGAATATCTCGGCGCCATCCTTAAATTATGTGAGGACCGACGGGGTACCCAAATCGAACTGACCTATGCCGGCGCGCGGGCTATGGTCGTCTATCGGCTGCCTCTCAACGAGGTGGTGTTCGACTTTTACGATCGGTTGAAGTCGGCAAGCCGCGGCTATGCCAGCTTCGACTATCAGGTTGATCGTTATGAAACCGGTGATCTGGTCAAGATGTCTATCCTGGTGAATAGCGAGCCGGTCGATGCTCTGTCGATCATCGTGCATGGCGGCCGCGCCGAAGCCCGCGGGCGCGCCATGTGCGAAAAGCTAAAGGATCTCATTCCGCGTCATCTTTTCAAGATTCCCATTCAAGCGGCGATCGGCGGCCGCATCATTGCGCGTGAGACGATCGGTGCTCTGCGTAAGGACGTGACAGCCAAATGCTATGGCGGAGATATATCGCGCAAACGCAAACTTCTGGACAAGCAAAAGGCCGGCAAAAAGAGGATGCGCGAATTCGGCAAGGTTGAAATTCCCCAAGAGGCCTTTATTGCCGCTCTGAAGATGGATGATAATTAGAGCGTTTTCAGGAAAAGTGGACCCGGTTTTCCGTCCGAAAACGCGACCAAACGAGGAATCTAGAGCATTTTCATGAATCAATTCATCTTGGAAATGCTCTAGCCGCTTCTATTCCGTCTCACGTAAGCCGGCATTAAGAAAGCGGCACTAACGACCAAGCTGATGACCCAAGCGGGTCGCAACAAAACCCAGGTGATGATGGGGTCCCATAATACCGGCCACAAATAACGCTGGATGACGGCCTGCATTAAGTTGAGGCTGCCTCTGTGCAGCGCGAACCAATAATCGCCCAGGGCGGTGAATTGAAAGTCACCATCGGACCCTAAACGCGTCAGGTCATAGCCTAAAAGCAATAAGCTGGCGGTGAGAAAAAAGAATCCGATGGCCCATAGTATCATATGTCCACCACGCAAAAAACCGCTGCCGCGCGCTCACACGCGAGGCAGCGGAATGACATTTGTCCTAACTCGAACGCGGCGTTCGAAATTAGTGGCGAATCCTAAAAATAAATGCCAGCAACAAACCGAGCAGGCCTACCGGAATCCAACCCGGCAAAGCCATGATCGTCGAAACGGCAGGCGATGCGAATTCGGGCAGGCCGCTTTCGGAGAAGCTCTGCACGGTACCGGCTATGCCGGGACTGACCAAATCAAGCGCTTCGGTGAGCGACCGCATGGTCATTTCGCCACCTTCCAAGGACGATAACGCGTCAGCGCCAAGCAGCATTAATGCCGCGGCAATTGTTATTAGGGCAATGACTCTGAATATGAACATGTGCGTTAGCCCCCCAGCCACGCTAGTTGATCTAAAGACGCCCGTTGCGTCTGAGCTGATCGTAGCCATTTGGTAAAGATTTGCCAAGTCGGATTGGGCGGATTTTGTGCGGCAGATTTGTCACAGCACCCCTTAAGGTGTGGGACAGAAGCCACAACCTGCAACTTGAGGCTGTTAACCCCCTGATTCTGTTGCCTCAAGCGGGAGAGGGGGTATAGTGCCGGCCGCCCTGATGCGGATCGGAGGGGTGGCCGAGTGGTCGAAGGCGCACGCTTGGAAAGCGTGTAGGCGGGTAACCGTCTCGAGGGTTCGAATCCCTCTCCCTCCGCCAGACTCTGAAAGCCGCATAAACCCTAGGTTTTTTCACGAAGTTTTTACCTGACTATGTGCTAACTCTATGTGCACATGGCTAAGGACACGAAATATCTACGAAAACGC
>SMVB01442288.1_pt1 | contig 10721 bp, 6 predicted proteins | sample 2456461 | NCBI WGS metagenome assembly SMVB01 (sample SAMN11095934, study PRJNA526329) | marine sediment metagenome | biome: Marine sediment; feature: Surficial sediment; material: Deep marine sediment; isolation source: Hadal surficial sediment | place: Pacific Ocean | collected 2014-05 | depth 0-1...
AAGGGGACACCGCCTTCGCCCGCCGGCAGCGCCAAATCGTCGCCGCGACCTTCCGCTTGATTCGCGACCGCGCCCGGTTCAGCGACCGCGAGTATGAGAGCGATCTCGGCACCTTGGCGGTCAACCAGGCGCGGCTGCGCGAGCAAGTCGAGCTGGTCCTCGGCCGCACACAACAGCGCGGCGCCATGATGCCGGGCTCCGATTTCGAGAAGATGGCCGACAACATGCGTAACGCAGTCGCCCAGATGATTCCCGCCGAGACCGAGCTCGGCCGCCTCGACGCCGAGGCGGCCATGCCCCCCGAGCAGCGGGCCCTGAAGTTCCTGCAGCGCGCCGAGGCGCTCATTCGCGAGGCTCAGGTGAGCTTCGGCGGTGGTGGTGGCGGCGGCGGCGGCGGTGGGCAGGACTCGCTCAACGAAGACCTAGCGGACTTGCTCGACCTCGAGATGGAGAAGCTGCGCAACCAATACGAAGCGGTGCAGCGCGGCGAGCAACAGCAGCTCGATGAGGAGATCGACGAGGCTCTCCAACGCCTCGAAGAGCTCGCCCGCCGGCAGCAGAAGGAAAACGAGCGCCAGCGTCGTCTCGCCGGCCTGCCGCAAAACCAACAAGGTGGTGGCGGCGGCGGAAGCCAGCGCCAGCTCGCCGACGAGGCCGAAGAGCTCGCCCGCCAGCTGGAACGGTTGTCGCGCGAGAACGCCGAGCCCGAGATGCAGGAGCTCTCCCGCCGTTTGCAGGAGGCCGCCGACGCCATGCGCCGGGCCGCGGCGTCCAACGATGATCGTGCCCTCGCCGAGGGGATCCGCGCCCTCAACGATCTGCGCCAGGCGCAGGACGATCTCCAGGGCGAGCGTAGCCGGCGACTGCAACGCGATATCGAGGACATGCAGAATCGGATCGACCGGCTCCAGGAAGAGCAGCAAAAGATCGCCGAAGACGTCCAGCAAATCGGCGCCGACGCCGCCCGGGGCGGCAATCAGCAGCGCCTCGTCGAGCAGATGGAGCGGGTGTTGGAACGTAAGGATGAGCTCACCGCCGAGGTCGCCGACCTCGAGCAGCAAATCGAGACAACCGCTCGCGAATCACGCCGCGACGAGCGCGAGGCGGCGCGCAAATTGCAAGAAACCTCGAACTGGATGCGGGATTCGAAGCTCGCCGACAAGATCCGGTACTCCAAGGGCGTTGCCCAGCAGCGGCTCGGCGCCTACGCCGAACAATTCGAGGAGCAGATCACCAACGACCTCGAGCGCCTCGGCGAGATGATCGACGAAGCCGCCGACCTCGTCGAGGGCTCCGACCGCGACGATCTCACCAGTTCGCTCGACGACACCCGCGGCCTGATTCGCGGCCTCGAGTCCTTCGCCGATCGCGCCGAGCAGGGCCTCGAGCGCCAGCAAGGCCAGCAGGGCGAGCAAAGCGAACAGGGCGAGCAAGGCCAACAGGGCGAGGGGCAACAAGGCCAAGGACAGCAAGGGCAACAGGGCGAGCAGGGCCAGGGCCAGCAGGGTCAACAAGGTCAGGGACAGCAGGGGCAACAAGGCCAGGGCGGCCAACAGGGCGGCGGGCGCGACCAAGGGGGCCGCCTGGGCGGTCAGCGCGGCAGCAACTTCGGGGGCGGCGCCAACCGGGGCGACACCTGGGAGGACGAAATGCGTCAGCTCGGCGCCGAGTGGGATCGCCGCGTTGACCAGGCCGAAGCGCTGCGCGACCGGCTCGCCGACGAGGGCCAGCAAGTGACCGACCTCGACGAGATCCTCGACGGGATGCGTGACTGGCAGTTCGACGGCACGCCGCGCGGCATCGACGAGCTTCGCGATCAGGTCATCGAGAACCTCAAGCTCTTCGAGTACGCCCTGCGCAGGCTCGCCGACGCCGACGGCCGGGCGCGCCCGGCACTGGCCGACTCCGATGAGGTGCCCGCGGGCTACCGCAAGCAGGTAGAGGAATACTTCCGTGCCCTCAGCCGCCGCTCGGGCGGGCAGCAACGCTAGCCCGGATATCTCAACGCCCTCCTGCTGCGGCGCGGCGGACCTACAACCTACTCAACGGGTTACGGCTAGACGATCTCGAAATCGGTCGTGACCTCGATCGCCCGATGGATCGAGCGGTACACGGGGCAGTGCTCGCGGTGCATTTCGTGCACCCTCTCGACGGTCTCGCGAACTTCTTCGGACGCCTGCAGCTTGTAGGCCGTGTGGATGCGTCGTAGTACGAGCACACCGTCCTCGGACTCGACCTCGCCGCGGACCTCTGCGATCAGCTTGCCGTCGCTGGCGTCGATTTGACGCGCCTCCAGCGCGCCTCCGAAGGTACCGAGCAGTCAGCCGCCGGCGGCGGCGATCAGGTAGTCGATTGTCGTGGCGCGCGGCGATGAAACCTCCGGCGACACGCCGTAGTGCTCAGCAATTGCGCCATGGACGCCGAAGACCACCGCTTCGTCTTCGGCCGGCAAGTACGCCATGCGCAACACCCCGTTCACCCGTTCGATGCGAATCTTTGCTTCGTAGACGACGTCGGACACAGCGCCTCCTCTCGTGTTCCTGAGGGAACGCCGCCGCCTGCTCGCGCACGCCGCACCCTGCTAGAATCCACCAACCGAAAGCGACCACGGTCCCGGTGGGCCGGCCCGTTCGCCGCTTTCCTCTCGATCCCTGATGAGCAACCGAGCCGACGTCCTCGAAGCAAACCTGCGCACGCTCTTCCGTGAACACGACGAGCGTGCGCCCGCCGGCCTGGCGCGATCCGTGGACCTCGCACAGCCCGTCAACGAGGATACGACCCTGACGGGGCATCGTTTCCTCGACCTGCTCGAGACCCTCTACGTCGTGCGGCGCCTCGACGTAGAGGCGCGCGCGCTCAAGGATCGCGATGAAGGCTACTACACGATCGCGAGCGCCGGCCACGAGGTGAACGCCGCGGTCGCCGCCGCCCTGCGGCCGACTGACCCAGCCTTCCTGCACTACCGGTCGGGAGGCTTTTTCGTCGAGCGGGCGCGCCAGGTACCCGGGCAGACGCCGATCTTCGATATCCTGCTGTCGCTGACCGCCTCTGCGGACGACCCTATTTCCGGCGGCCGGCACAAGGTGTTCGGCAGCATCCCCCTGTGGATCTACCCGCAGACGAGCACGATCGCGTCGCATTTCCCCAAGGCCGTCGGCCACGCCATTGCGATCGAGCGGGCCAAGCATCTCGGGCTGCCGTTGCCGTTCCCCGGCGATTCGATCGTCGTGTGCAGCGCCGGCGACGCGGGCCTCAACCACTCCACCGCCCTGGGCGCGGCAAACGCGGCGCTGTGGGCCCACTACCAGCACCTGCCGGTGCCGATCCTGTTCGTGTGCGAGGATAACGGCCTGGGGATCTCGGTCCACACGCCGAGCGGCTGGATCGAGAAGCGCTGGGGCGCGCAGGCCGGCCTGGAGTACTTCCATGCCGATGGCCTCGACCTGGCGGCCACCTTCGACACCGCGCGCCGCGCGGTCGAGCACTGCCGCCGGCGGAGAGCGCCGACGTTTCTGCACCTCGACGTGGTGCGCCTTCTCGGCCACGCCGGCTCCGATGTCGAGCTCGCCTACCGGGACATCGAGGAAATCAAGGAGGGCGAAGCCCGCGATCCGCTGGCCCTCAACACCCGCCGTGCGCTCGAGGCCGGGCTCGCCACGGGATCCGAGCTCGAAGCCCTTTACGACGCCTCGCGCGACCGCGTGGAGCGCGCCTCGCGCGAGGCGGCTTCACGCCCCCACCTCGACAGCGCCGCCGAGATCATGCGTCCACTGGCGCCGTACTCCGCCGCTGAAGTCCGAGCCGAGGCCGAGCGTGACGACTACGCGGCGGCCCGCGCCGACCATTTCGGTGGCGTCGACCGGCTGCCCGAGCTCGACAAGCCGCGCCCTCTCGCCCAACTACTCAACTGGGGGTTGCACGATTCGCTCGCCAAGTATCCCGAGATGCTCGTCTTCGGCGAAGACATCGCCAAACGCGGTGGCGTCTACGGTGTCACCGCCCAGCTCGCGGAAAAAACCAGCGCCGGGCGAGTGTTCAATACCCTACTCGACGAGCAGAGCATTCTCGGGATGGCCCTCGGAGCCGCCCAGCTCGGGTTCCTCCCGGTCCCCGAGATCCAGTACCTCGCCTACTATCACAACGCTGAGGACCAGATTCGCGGCGAGGCGTCGACGCTGCAGTTTTTTTCGAACGGCGAGCTCAGCAACCCGATGGTGATCCGCATCCCCGGTTGGGGGTACCAACGCGGCTTCGGCGGCCACTTCCATAACGACAACAGCATCGCCGCGCTGCGCGATGTTCCGGGCGTCGTCATCGCGTCGCCGGCGCGAGGCGACGACGCGGTCGGGATGCTGCGCACGGCAATGGCCCTTGCCCGCATCGACGGTCGCATCGTCTTTTTCGTCGAACCGATCGCCTTGTATCGAACCCGCGACCTCCTCGACGAAGGCGATGGCGGCTGGCTCGACGTCTTCCCCGCCCCCGGCATCGCCGTCGAGCTCGGCCGCGCTCGCGTCTACGATGACAACGCCGGCGACAACCCGGCGCTGACGATCGTTAGCTGGGCGAATGGCCTGTGGCGGTCGTTGAGAGCGGCGCGCGTACTGCGCGAGCAACACAGCATCGGGGCCTGCGTCGTCGACCTGCGATGGCTCCTGCCCCTCGACCTCGAGACGGTGTGTGAGCAGGCGTCGAAGACCGGCCGCGTCCTGATCGTCGACGAGGGGCGGCGCACCGGCGGCGTCAGCGAAGCGTTGGTCACCGGGCTGGTCGAAGCCTATGCCGATCGCACCGCCGGCGCTCTGCCCCGCATCGAGCGCTATTGCGGCGAGGACACGTTCATCCCGCTCGGGCCGTCGTCGGGCCACGTGCTACCGGACGAGGACGGGATCGTGCAGCGCGCCCTGGCGCTGGCGGCGAAACCGGCCGCCACGGCAGGCGTGGCCACCGCGCGCACCGACGTCCGCGCCGACGACAAGCATCTCGCGGAGGGGTCGTGAGCAAGGCTGTCGTGGTTCTGTGCCCGGGCCGCGGCAGCTACACCGCGAGCGAGCTCGGCTACCTTTCTCGACCGGCGCCGGCAGCGGCGCTCGTCGAGCTCACCGCGGCGATCGATCGCTCCGACGGCCTGCGTACCGCCAGGGGCGACCAGACGATTCGCGCCATGGACGGGGCCCGCAAGTTCAGCGCTGAGTTTTTCCGCGGCGAAAACGCCGCTGGGCTGACCTTCGCGTGCACCGCCTTCGACTTCCTCCGCCTCGACCGCACCGAACTCGATATCGTCGCCGTCGGCGGCAACAGCATGGGGTGGTACTCGGCGCTTTTCGCCGCCGGCGTCTTCGGCCTCGACGATGCTTTCGATCTGGTCGAGACGATGGGCGGCATGACGCAGAACGGCCGCGTCGGCGGGCAAGTGATCTATCCGCTCGTCGACGACGAGTGGCACGCCGAACCCGAGCGCGCCGCCGCGGTGGCGACCGCACTCGAGCACGTCCGCGCGGCCGGGCACCAGGCCGGCTGGTCGATACGTTACGGCGGCTACGCGGTGCTCTGGGCGGACCAAGACGGGCTTGCGCCGTTGCTCGAGGAGCTACCTCCGGCGACGAGCGGCACAACGAAATACCCGCTCGAGCTCCCGGGGCACTCCGCCTTTCACTCGCCGCTGATGCTTCCCATCTCCGAGCGCGCCCTCGACCAGCTTTCGAGCCTGCCGTGGCGGCCGCCCGAGGTTCCCTTGATCGACGGCCGTGGCGATCGATGGACCCCCCTCGGCACCGATCCCGCGGCGCTGTGCCGTTACACCCTCGCAGCCCAGGTCCTCGAAGCCTACGACTTCGGCGCCGCCGTGCGCGTCGCTTTGCGCGAGTACGCCCCCGACGCGTTCGTCTTGCTGGGCCCGGGCGACGCTCTGGGCGCCGCCGTGGCCCACATCCTGATTGCCGAGCGATGGCAGGGAATCGACTCACGCGACGCGTTCATCGAGCGCCAGCAAGACGACCCCCTGCTGATCTCGCTCGGGCGCACCGAACAAGCGGCGTTGGTGACCCTCCCCGCGGATTAGGCGGTTATTCTCAGCGCCCGCCATCGCGAGGCTGCGGGGAAAGGTCCTGTTGCGGGCGTCATAGGGACCACTCGCGCGCTCCGGTACTTCAAAAACGCCGGGCGCGGTATGCTAGCGGCACATTCGTCCACCCGTAGCCAGACCACAAGCGGAGGCATGCTCATGGTGAACCGACGACAGTTCCTGGGCGCCGTGGGGTTGCCCGCGGCGACGGCCATGGCGCCGGCGCTGATCCCCATGAAGATGGAGCGGGTGCTGGAGGCTCTCAACGAGCTCGCGACCAGCACCGCCACCCCCCAGCAGCTCGCCACCGATGAGTCCATCTGGCGCGTCGTACAGTCCGCCTACAGCGCCGATCGCTCGATCGTGAACCTGAACTTCGGCGGCGTCGGCGCCTCGCCGATCATCGTTCAGGACGCGATGAAGCGTTACCTCGACTACTCCAACACCGCTCCCGTGTACACCATGTGGCGCGTCCTCGAGCCCCAGGCCGAGGGCGTTCGGCAGCGCTTGGCGAGACATTTCGGCGCCGACGCCGAAGAGATCGCCATCACCCGCAACGCCTCCGAGGGCCTGCAGATCTGCCAGTTCGGCATCGACATGGAGCGCGGCGACGAGATCCTGACCACGACCCAGGATTACGGCCGCATGATCAACACCTTCAAGCAGCGCGAACGACGCGAAGGGCTGGTGCTGAAGCAATTCCCGATCCCCGTGCCGGCGGAAGACGACGACGAGATCGTGTCGCTGTTCGAGGACAACATCACGCCGCGTACCCGGATGATCCTCATGTGCCACCAGATCAACTTGACCGGCCAGATCCTGCCGGTAAAGGGCGTCGTACAGATGGCACGGCGGCACGGCATCCCGGTGATTGTCGACGGCGCCCACGCCTACGGGCAGTTCGCGTTCAAGCACGAGGATCTCGACTGCGACTACTACGGCACCAGCCTGCACAAGTGGCTCAACGCGCCCCACGGCACCGGCATGCTGTACGTCCGGCGCGACAAGATCGCCGACCTCTGGCCCTTGATGGCGGCGCCCAAGAGCCAAGAGGACGACATCCGCAAGTTCGAGCAGATCGGCACCCATCCGGAGGCCAACTTCCTCGCCATCGGAGACGCCCTGACGTTCCACGAGGGCATTGGCGACGACCTCAAAGAGGCCCGCTTGCGCTACCTCCGCAACTACTGGGCCGAGCGCCTGCTGGAAAACGATCGGGTGCACCTGAACACCAGCCTCGACCCGCGCTTTTCCTGTTGCCTGAGCAACGTGTACATCGACGGGATCGACGCCAGAGGCCTGGGCACGTACATGTGGGATCGGCACCGCATCATCGTGACGCCGATCAGCCACCCCGACTGCACCGGCCTGCGGGTCACGCCGAACGTGTGCACGACGCTCGAGGAGCTCGATCGCTTCTGCGACGCCATGGAGTACGTCACCGAGCACGGCCTCCCAGCGTAGGTTTCATGATTGCCTGAGTTTGCGGTCCAGATGACAGACACTCCCCGCCAACATGTGGTCTCGCGGGGTGATCCCCCGGGTGTTCCTCGACATCCCCGTACCGCCGCGACTGAATCCGTTCCCCATAGAATGGAGATCTTCTTCTATGTCCATCAGAGCCCGCCGTTTCACCGCCCTGCTGCCGACCGTAATCCTCGTCGTCGGATTCACCATCGCGCCGGCCGCGGCGCCCGCCGCGACGGCGCAGGAGCGCGTCACGACGCCGTTGCAGGAGTTCGGCAACAGCATCGGTGACGACTACTTCCTCGCCAACTACCAGCAGCTCGTCGCCTACTGGCAGAAGCTCGCGCAGGAATCCGACCGTATGACGCTCGAGGTCATCGGCGAGACCGAGCAAGGCCGGCCCATGTACATGGCGATCATCACGTCGCCCGAGAACCACCGTAACCTCGATCGTTACAAGGAGATCTCCGCGCGCATGGCGCTCGCCGAGGGGGTCGACGAGGCCGAAGCTCGGGCGCTCGCCGCGACCGGCAAGTCGGTGGTCTGGATCGACGGCGGCCTGCACGCCACCGAGGTGCTCGGCGCCCAACAGCTCATCGAGCTCGTCTATCAGATGAACGCCCGCCAGGACGACGAGACGCTGCGCTTTCTCGACGACGTCATCCTGCTGGCTACCTGCGTCAACCCCGACGGCATGGATCTGGTCTCCGACTGGTACATGCGCAACCCGGTGCCCGAGGAGCGCAGCACGCGCGGCATTCCGGTGCTCTACCAGGAGTATGTCGGCCACGACAACAACCGCGACTTCTACATGTCGACGCAGAGTGAAACCATCGCGATCAACAACATCCTGTATCGTGAGTGGTTTCCTCAGATCGTCTACAACCACCACCAGACCGGCCCGTCGGGAACCGTCCTGTTCGCGCCGCCGTTCCGCGGCCCGTTCAACTACAACATCGACCCCTTGCTGATCCTCAGCATCGACACCGTCGGCACGGCGATGCATAGCCGCTTCCTGCGCGAGAACAAGCCCGGCGCCACGATGCGATCCGGGGCGAGCTACTCGACCTGGTGGAACGGCGGCTTGCGCACCGCGCCCTACTGGCACAACCAGATCGGCCTGCTCACCGAGACCATCGGCAACCCGACCCCGACGCGCATTCCGTTCAGCCTCGCCCGCCAGCTTCCCAGCAACGACTTGCCGTACCCGATCGCGCCTCAGGAGTGGCATTTTCGCCAGTCGATCGAGTATTCGATCACCGCCAACCGCGCCGTCCTGGACATCGCCAGCAAGCTGCGCGAGGACTTCCTGTTCAACATCTGGCGCATGGGGACGAACTCGATCGAGCGCGGCAACCGCGACCACTGGACGTTGTCGCCGGCGCGCATCGCGGCGGTCGAGGAGGCAATGGCGGCCGCCGCCCCCGACGAGGCCAACGCTGCGCCGGGCGGCTTCGGCGGCGGCCGTGGTGGTGGAGGGCGCGGCGGACGCGGTGACGGCCCGGATCCGATGGACTTCTACGAGAGCGATTTCCGCGATCTCGAAGCCCGCGATCCACGCGGCTACATCCTGCCGGCCGACCAGCCCGATTTCTCGACCGCAACGAAGTTCGTCAACGTGCTGATCAAGAGCGGCGTGACCATCCAACGCGCCACCGCGGACTTCACGGTAGCGGGTAAGAGCTACCCCGCCGGGTCGTACGTCGTCTCGTCGTCGCAGGCCTTCCGGCCGTTCGTTCTGGACATGTTCGAGCCCCAAGTCCATCCCGACGACTTCGCCTACCCGGGCGCCCCGCCGACCCGTCCGTACGACGTCGCCGGCTGGACCGTCGCCTACCAGATGGGGGTCGAGTTCGACCGCATCCTCGACGGCTTCGATGGGCCTTTCGAGCGCCTTGCGGGCCTCGCAGACTCTCCGACCGGCACCGTGACCAACGCCTCCGGCGCCGCCGGATACCTCTTCAGCCCCGAGGTCAACGACTCGTTCAACGCCGTCAACAAGCTGCTGGCCGCCGGTGAGTCGCTGTTTCGCTATGGCAGCGCGGTGAGCGCCGGTGGCACCGAGTTTCCAGCCGGCGCGTTTTACGTCGCCGCCGGCAGCGACACCGCCACGCGCCTCACCGCGATCGCCGCGGGGGTCGGTGTTTCGTTTGTCGGCGTTTCGTCACAACCCGGCGGCGACATCCGGGCGCTCAAGCCGATGCGCGTCGGCCTCTGGGACCGCTACGGCGGCGACATGCCCTCCGGCTGGACCCGCTGGATGTTCGAGCAGTTCGACTTCGACTTCGAAGTCGTCTTCACGCCCGACCTGGACGCCGGCGACCTCAACAGCAAGTACGACGTCCTGGTGTTCATGGGCTCGGCGATTCCGGGCGCCGGTGGTGGCGGCGGCGGGGGCCGCGGCGGCCGCGGTGGAGGGCGCGGTGGCGGTATCGACGACGCCGACCTGCCGGCAGAGTTCCGTGGCCGCCAGGGATCGGTCAGCGCCGAGCGAACGATCCCGCTACTGCGCGAGTTCGTCGAAAACGGCGGCACCATCATCGCTATCGGCAACAGCGCCATGAACCTCGCGGCTCACTTCGATCTGCCCGTTGAGAACCATCTCGTCGAGCGCAGCCCCACGGGCGCTGCCCGACGTCTCGGCAGCGACAAGTTCTACGTGCCGGGATCGATCCTCGAGGTCAACGTCGACAACACCCATCCGCTCGCCTGGGGCATGGGTGAGACCGCCAACCTGTTCTTCCGCAACAGCCCAGTGTTCCGCCTCCGTCCGAACGCCGCCGCCCAGGGCGTCGTGCCGGTGGCCTGGTTCGGCCCCGATTCGCTGCGCAGCGGCTGGGCCTGGGGTGAGACCTTCCTCGAGGACGGCGTCGCCGCGGTGGCGGCCAAGATCGGCGACGGCAATGTCTTCCTGTTCGGCCCCGAGATCAACTTCCGCGCCCAACCGCACGGCACGTTCAAGCTGCTGTTCAACGGCATCTACGCCGATACCGAGTCGGGAGGGGGGAGGTAACCCTTGCAGCGCCGATCATGCCGGCCGGCGCGCCGGCCGGGCAACACGTTCAGCGGAGCGCCTTCTTGATCCACTCGCGCACTTTCTGCGCCGCTTTCGCGACGCCAGCGGCGATCTCGTCGGTGTCGTCGAGGTCGTCGATCTCGAGCTTCTCGCGGTGCATGGCGTCGTACCGCT
>SMVB01119047.1_pt1 | contig 10720 bp, 8 predicted proteins | sample 2456461 | NCBI WGS metagenome assembly SMVB01 (sample SAMN11095934, study PRJNA526329) | marine sediment metagenome | biome: Marine sediment; feature: Surficial sediment; material: Deep marine sediment; isolation source: Hadal surficial sediment | place: Pacific Ocean | collected 2014-05 | depth 0-1...
CCGAAAAGTCATTGCAACTGGTATCACCCCGCGCGTCAACACCGGCATCGCTCACAAGAAGGCCGGCATTGGCCAGATCGGCGCCGGACTCGTGCGGCCGTCGATGAAAATTTTTGAGGAGGCGTTGATGGCTTTTGCGGAGAAATATGGCATTTAGACTCTGCGAACCGCTGAAAGCCCCGGAGTACGCAGGGAAATATATTGAGCGCGAGGATGTGCAACAAAATTTCAAGATATGATAAGGGTCTGAAATTTAAAACGTTTGTTTTTATATAGTTATTAAGAATATTAGGAATGTAAACAAGGCCGGCTCCTGCTGGTGTCCGAACAAATGCGAGCTATCGAGACGGAGCACCCCGACCTCAAAGACGTACTGCCAAATGACATATCACTTGGACACTCTTCCAGTTTTTGATCTCATAAAGAATCTTCAAATTAAAACGCTTGGGCTACGCCAAACTCGGACCTGTTGCTGCCGCGCCTCATCTCTGGCGAATTGGAAATCTCGGACTTGGAAATCAAAACCCCATCTGAAAATGATAAATGAAAACATATTTGTACGGGCGACCCTGCGTGGTTTCTCTTACCGGTCCGGCCAGGCGAAAAACGGGATTGGGCACCCACACAGGGGCGCGCCTACGGAATGGATTGGGGGATTCGGGCGGGCACACAGGCCCGCCCCTACGCCATCAATTGGCCGCACATAGGCCCGCCATACGGAATTAATCATGTTTGTCGGTAAATAAAGGATGACATACGATTCCGAAAAACACCACCGGCGGTCCATCCGGTTACCGGAATATGATTATTCCCAACCCGGGGCCTATTTTGTCACCATCTGCACACAAAATCGGTTATGCCTGTTTGGCGACGTGGTGAATGCAGAAATGGTGTTGAATGACGCGGGGCGCATGGTCTGGCAGTGGTGGGAAGAATTAAATAATAAATTCCCGAACGTGGAAACAGATGCCGGGAGGATCATGCCGAACCATTTCCACGGAATTCTGATGTTCCATGAACCCGTAGAATCCGTAGGGGCGACCCTGTGTGGTCGCCCAGGTGGTCGCCCGGGTCGCGAGGAAACCGATGACCGTGTTGATTCGGATGAAGGGCACCCAAACAGGGGTGCCCCTACAATTGATGCCCCGCCCTTGGGGGACGTGGCGGGTTGGTTCAAAACCATGACCACCAACGAATACATTCGCAGCGTGAAACAACACGGGTGGCCGCGATTCCCCGGCAAATTGTGGCAACGCGATTATTACGAACATATTGTCCGCGATGACGATGAATTAAATCGCATCCGCGAATATATCATTAACAATCCCGCCAATTGGGATGAGGATGAAGACAATCCGGACAATTGGCAATGAAACATGTAGGGCATGCCTATGTGCCTGCCCCTGGGGCGACCCACGCAGGGTCGTCCCACCAATCGATGGGGAAGATAGGTGCTGGGGCAAATAAAAATGGGCAAGCGTGCCGATTGGAAAACCAAGACACACCCATAAACCGAAGACGCGCTCGTCGAGCATTTCATCGGCCGCGGCTTCCGCGGCAAAGCCATGGTGAATCAGCATCGACAAGGCGTCAGCCGTGCGCATGTACGACAAGGTCAAAGGCATTGTGACGAGCGCGTCAAACGGTTGCGGTATGAAAAGCACTCGACAAAAGATGCTCGCTGTTTTCGACGTCTTGACCAAGCCCGAAATGGAAATGAAACCAGCTGAGATTAAGCAAATCAAAAAGGTGGCCCAAGACTTGTTGCGAACGTTGAAGAAAGGCAAATTGGTTCTGGATTGGCGCAAACGTCAGCAGGCCAGGGCAGCAGTGCGGGTAGCAATAGACGATGTACTTGACAAAGGCTTGCCTAATTCTTTTACGCCGGACCTTTATCGGCACAAATGTGATTTGGTCTACCAGCATGTCTATGAGGCATATTTTGGCGGCGGGAAGAGCATTTATGAATTGGCGGCTTGAGGAGTTGAGTGTTTTTTTTCTAGCAGCAGGAGGTCAAAATTGCCGACCTGGAGTTTGCCCTGTCCGAGGCGGAGTACGAGGCCACGCGGCACTAAAATTAGTTGGTTCGAAAAATGAAATCAAGCAAATCTAACCTAAACGATCTCGGCGCCATCTCCTTCATACGAAGCCATCGCGCCCGTCATCTAAACATCCGCATCAAGCCGTACAAGGGTGTGCAAGTCTCGGTTCCCAATGGCATGAGTATGTCGGCGGCAGAACGAATCGTTCTGGAAAAGCGCGATTGGATTCTCCGAAATTTGCAGAGAGTTAAGGAGTTTGAAACGGAGTCATTGATTTATGACGGAACGCAAACCATTCACACGCGGTGGCACCGCCTTCAAGTTCAACCTGGCCGTTCAGGAAATGTTACCCGCAAAATACGTAATGGCGTGATACTTGTCTGCCACCCGGCAGATATGGAGATCAGCGCCCCCGAAGTTCAAAGCCAAATTCGCAAAGGGCTGATTGAAACCTATCGCAGAGAAGCAAAAGAATTTTTACCGGGCAGGTTGGCAGTCCTCGCACTGAAACATGGATTTAAATACAACGGCGTTTTTATCAAAAATCATCGTTCCCGGTGGGGAAGCTGCTCGGTCAAAAACAACATCAACCTGAGCCTGCACCTGATGCGGTTATCCGACATGCTCATCGACTATGTGATGCTTCACGAGCTGGTGCATACGGAAGTCAAAAACCACAGTTCGGCTTTCTGGGATCGATTAGCGAAAGTTTGCCCCAATGTGCAGTTATTAAGAAAGGAACTGCGGCGAAAAGCCAAAGAACTCAAACCTTTGCACTAGTGGAGCGTTTTCGAAATAACGTTGTATGTGGGTAAAAGTGTTCTCGTGTTTGGGTGGCTAGCGTATTAGGGTGTTAAGATATCTTGAAATTAGTCAACTTGATAAACACTTAAACACTTAAACACTTAAACACTTAAACACCTGAACACTTGTATATTGCCAGGTTGTTTAGGGATCTATCCTCGATAACTCACTTTACTTTTCACGCTCATTCATCACATCAGATTGGACCTTGATTGCATAACTGTGCAGAATGTCGTAGATTTCTTTAACAAACTTTTTTTCCAAACCCAATTCACTGCCAAGTTTGAGTCTGTCTTCAATAACTTCATTCCAGCGTTCAGGTTGCAGCACGGCCATGCCGTGCCGTTTCTTGTGCTGTCCGATCCGTTTGACGACATTGATTCTCCTCGCCAGGGCTTCGAGCAGTTCATAATCGACAGCATTGCTTTCCCGACGCAGGCTGTCCAGCGTCTCATCGCTGAACTTACCAAGGTTGACCCGAATTTCCAGGCTGTTCAGTAGATCCCCTAAGGCAGCAGGTTCTATTTGTTGCTGTGCATCACTCAGGGCGCTGGCGGGATCGGGGTGGGTCTCGATCATGAGCCCATTCATGGTGAGGTCTAAAGCGGTCTGAGAAATCTCTCGCAGGTATTGAGATTCTCCGGCAATATGGCTCGGATCGCAAATGAGAGGAATTTCAGGGATCAGTCTTTTGAGCTCAATCGGGATTTGCCATTTAGGAGAATTGCGATAGTGGGTTTTTTCATGCGTTGTAAAGCCGCGATGAATGGCCCCGAGCCGGCGGATTCCGACGTTGTTAAGCCGTTCTAGAGCGCCGACCCAGAGCTGTAAGTCAGGATTTACAGGATTTTTGACCCAAACCGGCACATCCACACCTCGCAGGGTATCGGCGATTTCCTGAACGGAAAATGGATTTGCCGTTGTGCGTGCGCCAATCCAGAGGACGTCAATTCCAAATTTCAGAGCTTCATAAACATGCCCTTCGTTTGCAACTTCAACGGCCGTCGCCAAGCCGGTCTCCTCCTTAAGGCTCTTGAGCCACTTCAGGCCTTCGACGCCAACACCTTCAAAGCTATTTGGACGGGTTCTCGGCTTCCAGATTCCTGCCCGAAAAACACGCACTTGCGGAATCTTCCGGAGTGCCAATCCAGTTTTCATGATTTGCTCTTCTGTTTCCGCACTGCAAGGACCGGCGATTACAAAAGGACCCTCGCCGCCACCCAGCCAGTCGCCATTAGAGACCAGATTCAATATTGGTTTTTTATCACTCATCTTTTTTCCACTCGGTTGCTAGTAATATTTCTGAACTTGTGCACTTTTTTGCAAGAAATTGGCTTAATGACGCGAAGCGAATGACAATTACTCGTCATTAAGTCATTAGGTCATTTGCCTTCGGCGTCATTTCAGACAGCAGCAAAATTCACCCGTGTCAATGACAGCGAATGTTTGAATCACGACAAAGCAGGTCATTTTAAAGATTTGCCGCTTCGCCGCGCTATTTTTTATTGTAGCTACCGGGTTTTGCCCCGGCCTGATACTTGCCCAGTATCTTTAGTTTGGTTGTGACTTTGCCAACCTGTTTTAGAGCAGCAAGAAAGTCGGTATAATTTTGAAAGTTTATGTCCACATGAAACGCATACTCCTCAGGCCGGCCGAGCATCGGAGTTGATTGAATGAGCCCAAGGTTAAGAGAATAGGTAATGAAAATATTTAGAACTTCGGCCAGCGCGCCGATCCGGTCTCTAACATGAAAGGTTAGCGAGGCCTTATTGGGCAATTTCGCCACCTGTTTATCATTTTCTTTTTCAAGAATCAGGAACCGGGTATAATTGGCTCTATTATTCTCGATTGACTCCGCCAGAATGACTAACCCGAATCGTTCGGCAGCCAATCGGCCGGCGATGGCGGCAATACCCTGGAGCTGGTTTGCCGCAATTTCTTTGGCGCTGGCGGCGGTGTCATGAGACTCTATACTGTGAATTTGCGGTTGTGATTCGAGAAACTCGCTGCATTGCTGCAAAGCAATGGGATGGGAGCGGACGCTTGCAATATCTGCGAGCCTCTGACCGGGCAGCGCCAGCAGATGTTGTTGAATCCGGATGTACACTTCGCCGGCAATTTCAATGGGGAATTCTTCGAGCAATCCATAGTTTGGCAAAATGCTGCCCACCAGCGAATTTTCAATGGCCATTAAAGCATAGTCGGATCCGTCCGCGACTAATTCCCTACACTGTTGCCTAAAGGTACGGCATTCCACAAGATCAATGGCAGACCCAAAGTATTCACGAGCCGCCATATCATGAAAGGATGCCTCGGTTCCTTGAATTGCTATTTTTTTATTCATCGTGACATGTTCTTTGAACAAAAAAGGCCCCGACTTTCGTGAGGGCCTGTTTTTTTGATGTATTATTTAAATACAAAATCGCTAAGGCCCCAATAGTGGCCGAGTGAGGAATCCAATAGACAAAAACTGTGTACAGAAACTCAGCTTCATAAGCTGTAAAATTTGAGCCGTATTTTACTAAACCTTACCCTTAATGTCAATAAGATTTTAAAGTTTTACGTTCGCAATTAGTGTCAATCATGATTGAGGGAAACAAGACGTTTGCGTTAAAGCAGGCGGGATAGTTCCGGCAGCCCTATCGGAAAAGCTTCCTGAAGTAACCTGGCAAACGTCAATACCGCCTCCTCTCCCACCGGCTTCCCAACGACCTGCATCCCAACCGGCAGCCCGTTTGAATCGCATCCGCATGGAACCGAGGCAACTGGTAAACCCGCCAAACTAAGCACAAATGTCGGAGCTAGCCAGTCGATGTAGGTTTCCATTTTTTTACCGGCAAGCGTCTCTGGGTAGTTTTGTTCTACCGGGAAGGGCGGCACAGCCATGCAGGGTGTTAACAAGTGATCATACTTGTCGAAAAGGTCACGGAAAATATTCCAGAGTTTAGTCCGGGCTTGCTCGGCGGCGCCCAATTCTTCCGGAGTGACTTTTAAGCCCGCTTTTAAATTGTTTGAAACGTTAATGCCGAATTGGTCGATATTATCCAGATATTTAGCAAAATGCGCAACGAAATTGTAGCCGCGTAATGTCAGGAAAGCTTGGCGAGCAAATGACAGGTCAAGGTCGATCTCTTCAACTTCGACCCCGGCTTGAGAAAGCTCAAAGGCAGCATTGCGGCAGACTATTTCAATATCTTCATCAATGCCGATTCCGGCAACATCCTTACAATAAGCGACTTTCAAACCTTTCGGTATTCCTTTAGAAACAGCGTCAACGAAATCTCTGTCCTGCGTTGGCTGGTAGAGTGGGGATAGAGGACTCTGGCCGCAAACAGCCTGCAACATCAGGGCGACATCCTCCACGGTGCGCGCCATTGGACCCGGGATATGCAAATTATCCCACAGATAGTCAGAAGGATAACCAGGAACCAAACCCGGTGAGGGTCGCAGTCCGACAATTCCGCAAAAAGAAGCCGGAATGCGCAAAGAGCCGCCAAGGTCTGTTCCATCCGATAAGGCAATCATGCCGGTGGCCAGTGCTGCAGCACCACCACCGGTTGAGCCACCCGGACTTAAATCCGGGTTCCACGGGTTCCTTGTTACCCCAAACACATCGTTCCAGGTATGTCCACCGGCAGCAAATTCTGGGGTATTGGTTTTGCCGATAATGATTGCACCGGCGACTTTTAATCTCTGAACAATCAACGCATCTTTGTCTGGAGTATGATGGTTAAACAGTAACGAACCAAAGGTAGTACGCAGGCCTGCAGTCGGGGTCACATCTTTGATGCCGACCGGTAGTCCGAAGAGCAGTCCCGGTTCACCTTTTTGAGATTGCAGTTTTTTGGCATCGTCGAGTGCCCGTTCATTTAAAGTGACGACAGCATTGATTTTTTTGTTGTATTTCTCAATTTGCTGGAGCGAGGCTTCGATGACTTCGACCGGGGAGAGGTCTTTTTTGGCAATAAGATTACGAATCTCGGTTGCGGAACGGCGGATGATTTCTTCGTTTTGAGCCATATCAATTTTGAATTAGGTCGGCAACGATCGCGATCGTTGCCGACCTTCAAACTACCTTCTTTGATTTAAAATTCTCAATGTCTTTCTTCAAGTATCTCAATTCGGCCAAAATTTCCACAGTATGTTCACCCAACATGGGCGCCGGCCGCCGGTAGGTCACAGGGGTGTTGCTAAAATTCATCGGATTGCCGAGCATTTTAAACGCGCCAATCGCAGGATGTTCAAGTTCAATAATCATTCCGCGCGCGAGTAAGTGCTCATCAGATAAACTCTCTTCCGGTTTGTAGATCGGCGCCGCCGGAATGCCTGCAGATTCGAGTTTCTTAAGCCAGTCTTTCGAGTTTTTTTTCTTAAAATGTTCAGCGAGTAAATTCACAAGTTCTTCTCGATGCGCCAACCGGTCAGCATTCGTCTTAAATTTTTTGTCTTCACTCAGTCGCGGAAGGTCGATGGCTGCAACAAAACTTTTCCACAGCCTCTCACTGCCGACCGCCACAATGATCCAGTCATCTGCAGTCGGAAAAGGCTGGTAGGGAACGATGGACGGGTGTGCATTGCCGAGTTTTTTTGGTGATTCTCCGGCAGTTAGGAAATTGCTTGCCAAATTAGAAAGCCAGGTGACTTGCGAATCCAGTAAGGCCGTGTCGATGGCTTGACCCTTTCCGGTTCGTTCTCGCACATAAAGCGCTGAGACGACAGCCAGCGCGGTATAAATTCCAGCGGTAAGATCAGCAATTGGAGTCGGAAAACGAATCGGCGGATGATTCGGCTCACCGGTTACATACATGGTGCCGCTCATACCTTGAGCGATGATATCGTACCCGCCTTTTTCGGCATAAGGTCCGGTATTCCCAAATCCGGTAATACTCGCCCAGATGAGTTTCGGGTTTAATTCAAGACACGTCACTTCATCTAAACCGAGCTTTTTTCGGGAAGACTCACGGGGGATATTGTGCACGAGCACATCTGTCTTTTGCAGAAGCCGACTGAATATTTCGCGGCCTTCTGTGCTGGCTAAGTTCAGCGTCATGCCGCGTTTGTTACGGTTGGTACCGAGAAAATAGGCGCTTTCCCCCCCGACAAATGGCGGCCCCCAGCCGCGTGACTGGTCGCCGCCGTCCGGGCGTTCAATTTTAATGACGTCAGCGCCGAGGTCGCCAAGAAGCTGGGTGCAATAGGGTCCGGCCAGCGCCGTTGTATGATCAATGACTCTGATGCCGGAAAGTGGACCATTTGTGAGAGATTCGTTCATTCCGTATGCTCGTTTATTCGTCTATTGGTTTATTCGTTTAACCCTGTATTTCGGAATTCGAAGTTTGACTTCCAGGTAACCAATAACGATTAACGAATTACACTTCTAAAAACGCGACCGCCCGGCAGAACGCTGCTTCCCCGCCTTTGAATTTCCACGGAAAGACACCGAGGGTCAAACGTTTGTTTTGCAGCTCCGGGGCAGAAATATCGCCGCCAAGATTTTCCACATGCATGCAATGGTGTGGAAAGAGAGCGTTGTGAGTTAACTGATACGCGGAATCCGGAAAAAGTTCTTTCGCCTTTTCTTCGCCAAATTTTTCCGCGCATTTTGCCTGAACTTTGTCGCAGTAGCCGTGCGTGTCTTTCCCTAAAAACCGGCCAATTGGCAGATTCATGGGATGGTCGGTAGAAACTTCATCGACGCCCCAGATGTGGATTTTCTTTTCGAGCAGCCAGGGGACCATGTCCGGATGAGCACCCGGGTGCATGTGAATGTATTTTATCTCGTCAGCTTCCGGGCCATCCTGGGCATATTTGTGCCAACCGGTGTGCAGCAGCAGAATATCGCCCTCCTTAATCTCCACGCGCTTTTCAATCATTTCCGGCGTGTAAACATCCAGCTCGTCGAGCTCGTCCGAAAGATTGACAATCACCCCCGGGCCATATAGCCACTCAATTGGAATTTCATCGATGGTCATGCCGTTGGTGACGAAATGGCGCGGCGCATCTAAATGCGTCCCCATGTGGTTGGAGGTTTGGATATACTGCGCATTCACCCCATGCTCTGCTTTACGTTTTATGTATTTGACTTCGAAAGGCGGGTAGTACGGCCAAAACGGATAGTCTTGATTCAGTGGTTGAGATAAGTCGTAAGGTTTCATTGTTCCTCCGGTTTATTTTATAGAGATTTGATCACGAATTAACATAAATATAGAGGAATAAAAACATTAAATACTTATGTTTCAAGATTAATTCATTTTTTCGGAATATAATTTATTAACTAAGGTCAGTTCGACGTAAGGAATAAAATGAGGATCAAAGACCGAAAACGACCCGTCCAATATCATTCCGGCGGATTGCAGGCAGGAATCTTTTCGTTATTACAGCTAGATTCCGGCTTAAAGATTGCCGGAATGACGGTATATGTAAGTTTTTTGCCCATGATCCTTATATCGAACTCAGGTTAACTAACATTTCTCACTTCGTTTGAGGCTAAATCTCAAGTATTTGTGCTCAAACGTGGACATTGGCTTTGGCAAAGGAGACCGAAGTGCAATAAAGAAAAATGTTATTTTCGACAGCTTTTACTCAGATATTCGATTAAGTCATTATATAATCGTTCAAAATACCGAAACATCTGCACCCGGGTGTCAAGCTGGTAATCGCCCAGCTCAGTGTTTTTGCTTGCTCCTGCCACATTTCAATACCGATTTCCTGCACTGAGACACTTCGGATTAAGCTGTTCTTCAAGAATTGCAGCCATCTCATTTTTATTAAAAACATCGGGGCCGCTCAATTCGTACAACGATCTGCCCGATGGCGAATTCGTCAGGGTGCCTATTCGGACAAATATGGTAAATTCCGCGGACATTCGCAACGGCTTCGTTGACCGATTCCTGACTCAGCATATTTCCAACCACAACTTCTTTAACACCCAGTTGCTTCAGGAGCGCAACCTGATTGTGGCGGAAAACCAGCGCCCGAACTGATTCTCCTTTGGCAACCAAAGCCTGAATAATGGCCAGCCCCGTTTCGCCGGCGACGCCCCCGTGACTAGTAGAAGGTTTTCGAAATAACGTTGCAATGTGGGTAAAGTGTTTGTGTGCTAATATATTGAAATTAATAAATCCGTAAACACTTTAACACCTGAAGACGCTAACACTGTATATTGCACTGGAAACATGTTGTTTCCCTCACTCTCCCAAAGAACGGCGCATCACCAATCTATGGGAAAATAGTCTTTAAGAAATTTACCACACCAATGTTTGCCGGTCAGGATGCCATCAAAGAAAGGATCACAAACTCTCGCCGCGCCATCGATAACATCTAATGGCGGCTGGAAGTCATGCACTCTTTGTTTAAACTCGGAAAGTTCTGCGGGATCTTCGTCCGTGACCCAGCCGGTATCAACGGCATTCATGTAGATGCCGTCTTTAGCCAAATCTTTAGCGGCTGTATGCGTCAGCATATTCAGGGCCGCCTTTGCCATATTCGTATGGGGATGACGTGGCGCTTTCTTAAATCTTAAGAATTTACCTTCCATGGCGGTGACATTAACGATATGCTTTTGCCCGGTGCAATCCCGCTTCATCAGGGGTACCAATCTATTGCACAGGACAAATGGCGCCACAGAATTCACTAATTGTACTTCGAGCATTTCTGTCGTCGGTATTTCTCCCAGACGTAAACGCCAACTATTTGTCTGGCGCAGGTCGACCTGTTGCAGATCGGCATCGAGGTTTCCCTCCGGGAAGATTTTCTCCGCACTTAGGGAGCTGTCTTGACTATATGGAATCTGCGAAAGTTGAGCTGATTCACGCAAACCCATTCCCGGCTGCGGAGTTTGCCAGGTTAAAGCGAGGTTCTTTTCTTGAGCGCCA
>SMVB01222154.1_pt1 | contig 10718 bp, 11 predicted proteins | sample 2456461 | NCBI WGS metagenome assembly SMVB01 (sample SAMN11095934, study PRJNA526329) | marine sediment metagenome | biome: Marine sediment; feature: Surficial sediment; material: Deep marine sediment; isolation source: Hadal surficial sediment | place: Pacific Ocean | collected 2014-05 | depth...
CGGCTCCCGCCGAGGTCGCGGCGACGGAGGAATAGCGCCTTGACGGAGGCGATCTACCTGGCGGTAGCGCGCTTCCGTAAGCCACACGGGCTCAAGGGAGAGGCGTTGATCTATCCGCTGACGGACGAGCCAGATGCGGTTTTCGTTCCCGGTCGGGTGTTGGTGCCGGTGGATGAGGAGGGGCGGCCGACGGGTGTGGAGGTAGTGATACAAGAGGCGCGGTCATATCAGCGCCACTGGCTCGTCACATTCGAGGGGATCACCGAGCGGGCGGTGCTGGAAGCGTGGGGCTCGCGGGTGCTCGGGGCGGTGCAGAGCGAGCTCAGCCCTCCGGCGGAGGGAGAGATGTACCTCCACGAGATCCCCGGGTCGATCGTTGTGGAGGCCGGTGTCGAGATCGGCATTGCCAAGGAGATCGTTGGAGTACCAGGCGGAAGTGTGTTGGTGGTCGAGCGGGATGGTAGGGAGCACATGATTCCTTTCCGTGATCCGATCGTCAAACGTCTCGATCGCAAGAACCGTCGCATTGAAGTTGATTTGCCTCCCGGGTTGCTGGAGGTGTGAATGTTGCGGGTGAATGTGGTCACATTGTTTCCGGACCTCTTCCTGAACCCGCTCCAGACCAGCATCCTGGGTAGGGCAGCTTCGTCCGGGTTATATGACGTTCGGTTGGTAAATCTGCGAGATTACGCCCACGATCGTCACAGAACTGTCGATGACGCGCCGTATGGCGGTGGCGCGGGCATGGTGCTCAAGCCGGAGCCCTTCTACGAGGCGTTGGACGACTTGACGCCGAAGCCACCGGTGGTGTTGCTGTCCGCGCGGGGCAAGCTGTTCACGCACGACGATGCGGTGCGATATAGCGTCGCTGAAGAGCTGACACTGCTTTGCGGTCATTACAAGGACGTGGACGAGCGCGTCGCCCACCGTGCGGATGAGGAAGTGGCGATCGGAGAGTTCGTGCTTTCCGGTGGCGAGATGGCGGCGCTGTGTATCATTGACGCGGTCGTCAGACTGTTGCCGGGTGCGTTGGGAGATCACGACTCGGCAGCGACTGACTCATATTATGACGGACTTGTGAGTCCGCCGAGTTACACACGGCCGGCCGAGTATCGGGGGCAGCTGGTTCCCGAGGTCTTGCAGAAGGGCGATCACGCAAAGATCGAAGCCTGGCGACGAGCCGAGGCCGAACGTTTGACTGAGAGGCGGCGCCCGGAATTGTGGGCGCGCTATTTGGATGACCACCGGCCGGATGGGGCCGAGCGCAGAGGATAGAATCATGGAGAAATTGGCAATTATTGAACGCGAGGGACTGCGGACGGACATTCCCGATTTCGGTCCGGGCGATACGGTCCGCGTGCAGGTTCGTGTTCGTGAGGGCGAGAAGGAAAGGCTGCAAGTGTTCGAGGGCGTGTGCATAGGACGTCGGGGCGGCGGGATGAGCGAAACCTTTATGCTGCGGAAGGTGTCTTCCGGAATCGGAGTAGAGCGCATTTTCCCGCTGCATTCGCCCGGCCTGGCGGAAATCAAAGTCGTCCGTCGCGGCCGTGTACGGCGCGCAAAACTCTATTACCTGCGCAAGCTCTCCGGCAAAGCGGCACGTATTCGGGAGCGTCGAGATTCATAGGTGATTACCCCGACGCTGGCGCGCGAGAGCGTGCTGTGGGCGAAGGGGTGTCGATATGTAGCGGGCCTGGACGAGGTGGGGAGAGGTCCGCTCGCTGGCCCGGTGGTAGCTGCGGCAGTGGTGTTACGGCAGAACGCAAAGATCATAGCGGGCCTGCGCGATTCCAAACAAATGACCGCCCGTCAACGCGACCGCGTGGCTGGCATTATTCGTGATACCGCCTCGGCCTGGGCCGTAGGCGCTGCGTCTCCGCGCGAGATCGACCGTCTAAACATCCTCGGAGCGACGGCGCTGGCGATGCGCAGGGCCCTATCCCTGCTATCCCAGACGCCTGACCATGTGTTGGTTGATGGCCAGCCCTTTCCCGAACTCCGTTGCGAGCACGAGGCGATCATCAAGGGCGATGCTACGTGTCTTTCGATCGCTGCAGCGTCGGTGCTTGCCAAGCAAGCCCGCGACCGGCTCATGGTCTTGCTGGCTAGCCGCTTTCCGGCATTTGGGTGGGAACAGAACATGGGGTATGGCACAGCGGAGCATTTGGCCGCCATCGACGCGAACGGTCTCACCCCCCATCACAGGCGCTCGTTCGGGCCCGTCTCCCAGCTGAGATTGTTCTCCTAGGAGGAGCGGTGGTCAGCCCGAAGCCACGAGCTTGCCGATGCGTCGGCGCAGCCGGTCCGCACGGCTCTGAGCACCCATCTCCGCGTAGGTTTGGATGGCGGCCGACAACTGGGTGCGAGCCTCGCCGGGCCGGCCGGCAGTAACCAGCGATTCGCCCAACTCCTCCCGTGCCTTTGCCGTCATCCACTGGTTTTGCATCGTTATGGCTATCTCCAACGCCGCTCGTCCTGACCGCAGCGCTTCCCGGTAGAGCCCGTCCGCGCGCGCTATGAGGCCCAGCACCCTTAGCGCATGGCACTCCGTCAGCTTGTCATCGTTCTCCCTGGCGAGGTCTAGCGCCCGTGTGGCTTCGGCGTTGCCGAGGCGTGTGTCACCGGTCAATGCGTTCGTTTCCCCTCGCCCGGCCAAGGTCTGCGCTATCAGGCGCACGTCACCAAGGCGCTCGGCGGCATCCATGGCGCGATCGGTGGCCTTGCGCGCCGCATGCAAGTCTCCTTCTTCTCGCCAGGCTATGCCCGTGTTGTGCCACGCCTCGGCGATGCCGCGCAGCGAACGGCTGTGCTCGAAGAGATTGGTTGCGTTGGCGTACAGCACCAAGGCGTCGGCGTTGTTCCCAAGATAGAAGTCCACGTTCCCTATGTTATTGGTGCAGCGGGCCATCATCAGCGTATCCGACAACTGGCGGGCCAGGTAGCCCGCACGTTCGAATCCGGCTCGAGCTTCCCGCAGCTGGCCACGGGCGAACGCTCCGGCAGCTGCTACATTCTGTGCGCGCATCTCACCGTCCGTGTCGCCTCGGGACCGGTACTCGATGCGGGCGTAGTCCGCGAGACGATAGCTGGAGGCAAAATCACCTAGCCGCCACCGCGCCATCGACATCAGGAGCAACCACTCTGGTGACGACCCGAAACGGTCGCTCACCGAGGTCAATTGATCCACAGCTTCGCGAAACCGACCGCCCTGGACCGCCAACCGAGCCTGGCGCAGAGGGTCTTCCAGACGCGGGTTAATCTTCATCGTCTTCACCGTGCCCTATCAGCCGCTGGAGTCTCGCCCGCGAGATTTCGAGCTGCCGCGCCGCTGCACTCTTGTTGCCGTGGTGGAACTTCACTGCAGCGTTGGCAGCAGCCGCGTTGATCTCCTTCAGTGTGGCGGGAAAGGGGAGAGCCTCCGAGGTCGTTTCTCGCGGCACTGTTGAGTCCAAGGCTAGCTCTGCGGGATCGAGGGTCCCGGGCGGCGACAGCAGCAGGGCCCGCTCGATGGCGTGCTGCAGCTCGCGCACGTTACCAGGCCAGTCGTGGGCCCGAAGGGCCGCAATGACCTCGTGAGATAGCTCAGGAACGGGGACCCGATACCGTGCGGCCAGTGTCTTCGTGAATTCTCTGGCGAGCAACTCTATGTCCCCGCCCCGGTCTCGCAGGGGCGGCAGTTCCAGGGCAACTACATTCAGGCGGTAGAATAGATCCTGGCGGAACTCGCCACGGGTAATTGCCTGCGGGAGGTCAACGTGGGTGGCGGTGAGAATCCGCGTATCGATTTTGCGATCCCGTGTTCCGCCAACACGACGGATGTGCTTGTCCTCCAGTGCCCTCAAAAGCTTGCCCTGGAGATGGAAGGGAAGATGCCCCACTTCGTCCAGGAACAGAGTTCCCCGGTCGGCTTCCTCGAACAGTCCGATGCGCGTCTGTTTGGCGTCGGTGAACGCGCCCTTTTCGTGGCCGAAGAGTTCGCTCTCGAGCAGGTTTGCCGGAATGGCGGCGCAATTCACGGTCACGAACGGTTCGTTTGCCCTAGGGCCGCCATCGTGCAGGGCTCGGGCGATGACTTCTTTGCCCGTTCCTATCTCTCCTCTTATCAGTACGGTGACATCTCCATAAGTCATGATTCGAGCCGCCTTGGCCAGCGTGGCTTTGAGGGCGGGACTGTCGCCGATTACGTGCTTGAAGTCCGTGCCGACCTGTGCCAGCTCACCTGATCGTCTCTCGCGTGCGGCTTCGGCGTTTGCCGCCAAGGTCCGCCGGAGCAGGTCCAAATCGTGTGGCAAGACGAAGTAATCCGCCGCGCCGCGCCGCACTGCTTCCACGGCAAAACGATGGGATGCGTTGCTCCCAATCAGATACATCGGTGGCTGGACGACGTCGTGCGCGAGCAGATAATCCAACCCCCGTTCTTCTTCACCGCCGGCGGCAATCAGCAGAGCGATCATTTGCCCAGCACCGACAGGTGCGTCGGGTCCTATTGTTTGGCACACCACGTCTAGCTCGTCCGCGAGATCCGTCCACAGTGATTGAAAGGAGTCCGAGAGGTTGACTATCGTCAGTGCGGGTTCGCTGGTCACAATGCCGGCCGGGTGAGTGTAATGGAATGTTGCCGGGGCGGCCGGACCGCAAGCAACCGTCCAGTCCAGCCGCCCCCAATCACCTAAGAACTCCGATCGTCCTCGCCGTCGCGGTCTTTATCCTCGAAGGCCTCTATGGAGTTCTTGATGTTCTCCTTGATCAGACTCTCGTTCTCCCCTCCCTGGTTGCCGGTTTCGGGGTTGACGGTTTGTCCGTTGGCGTCCAGGAACCAGCTGTCCAGGCCCACCGCGATCGTGATGTTGGTCGAGGCCGATCCACCGATCACGAGGGGAGGGAAGAGGTTTAGCTCCTGCTCCACGTTCAGATCGGTTTCGAAGACGAACGCCTGGCCGTCGAAGGTGCCGACAACACGGATGCTCAAGTCTTCAAAGGCGGGGTTTTGCGCCAGGAGTTGGGCGTCCGCCGGGTCCCCTGAGCTGACCTTGTGGATATCGAACTCGATTTCGTCGTAGCTGCCTGCCGGTACGGCAAGTGAAAACTCTTCCGACACGCTGCCGCCCACTGGTATCGACACCAGCACCGGTCCGATTGCGAATTTCTCGCAACCGTCGTCATTCTCGCCCAGAAGGTCGCAATCGGTAACGTCCGCCCGTTTGAGCTCGATTTCACGCAGCACGAGTTCCGCGCTGGTTATTATGAGCGCGTTCACCGCGGTCGCCTCGGCTCGTTCGAATAATGCTGCCGTTGGCCCAGAGGTGCCCCGGGTAAACGAAACCGCGCCGTCTGCAAGCTGAGTCGGGTTCGTCGTATTGCACGCGGCAAGCGTGACGAGTATTCCTGCATAGAAGAACCTGTACCTCATTGGTGCCTCCCCAAATTCGGCCGGACTGTCATTCGTTGAAAGGCCGTCTCGTTTCGCGGTTGCTTCGAATCGGCGACTGTTGCCATCTCCTCACTTGCAAGGTCGGTGCCGTTTCCCACCGTCGATCTCAGATTTCCAAATGGTTGTTATTTAATGGCTTAACGTGGTGTGACGAACGTCACAATAGGCCAGGGTGATCTATGGCGAGGCAGGCCGCTGTGTTTTGGAGCAACGGATCGCTGAACGCTATAATGGTTGGTTTTGGATTTTGCAGGGGCCGTTGGGGGCCGACGAGCGCGCCGTGCCCCCTCACGGTTCCGGGGCTGGTACTGCGGTACTCCTGTACAACGAGGAAGCTAGTCTCGCCTACTGCATGTGGCGGGACACAAGCTTCGTCATTTCGAACATGCTGACCTGAGCCTTGCCGTTGAATACGACCTTCAGCTTTTCGTCCGCATTGATCATACGGCGGTCGACGCTGTCCTGTAGGCCATTCTTACGAATGTAGACCCACAGCTGTTTGGTAACTTCGGTCCGCGGCATACTCGTGCTGCCGACCACCGCGCTCAGAGCTGCATCAAGCTGCAAGGGCCTCATGAACGCTGGGTTGGGTTTCCGCTTGGTCTTCTTCTTAACTTTCTTCTCGGCCTTCTTCTTGGCCGGTTTCTTCTCGGCCTTCTTCTTGGCCGGTTTCTTCTCGGCCTTCTTCTTGGCCGGTTTCTTCTTGGTCACCTTACGCTTGGTGGCCTTCTTCGTGGCCTTGCGCTTGGTCGCCTTACGCTTGGTCGCCTTCTTCTTCTTCGTGACCTTGCGCTTGGTCGCTTTGCGCTTGGTGGCCTTACGCTTGGTCGTCTTGCGCTTCGCGGCCTTGCGCTTAGTCACCTTCTTCTTGGCTTTCTTCTTTCGTTTGGCAGCCATTTACCCCTCGAGGAAAGAGTGATTTCGTTCGATGAAAGCCAGCCCCAATCGCAGACCAAAGTAAGTGTTTCTTCTGGGAGAACAAGCTTTTGTTGTCAATTTCTCCTATGAAACTTGGAATGATCGCACGTGCGGGACGTACGAAACTCAATGGTAGTTGCGTCTGATCGTTGCGTCGCCGCCGGTCCCTAGCGATGTTTTCCCCCTACGACCGGGTAGCTCAGCTGGCAGAGCAACGGACTTTTAATCCGTAGGTCGTGGGTTCGAAACCCACCCCGGTCATGGAAGATTCTCCTGCTAGCCATTTCCCCGCTCGCGGTTTTCGAGGAAGCGATCATTCAGTCAAAGAAGGAACTGGAGGTTCGGGTTTATCGATCTCCCCGAGCCATGTTGACGGGGGACGTCTCGGTACCACACCAAAAAAGGCGGCTGACCCTTTCGGGCGCCGCCGTGACTAGACAACCAGTTTCTTTGAATGCAGCGAGTTGGGCCGGGCTTGCGTGGTCCCGCCTCGTCCCCTCCGACGAGGCCCCTACCCGGCGGCAGAGTACCCAATCGCTACATATTTCCTAAGTAGTTGGAGGACAGCGTTTGCTGTCCGCTTAAGAACGGGGTTCCCGACCCCGCGTACGGCATGAGAACACTGCCGCTCGCCGGGAGGTTGCACCCCAACTGGTCTACTGAATAAGACGCATGACTACCGTCGATCGTTGTGTCCAACCTGTCGCGCCGGGGTGATGCCGGCGGTGGATTCCACTGGCTGCTCTTGGTTTAACTTGTTATAATGCATGAGCTTACGGTGCCATAGTAGCCTCGGAGTGGCGACTCTACCCGCTCTCAATCGCTGGTGGTTTCGCCCACCCACACGGGGCATTAGGCACACTGTGCTCAAGCTCACGGAAGGAATACGCTCGATGAGCGAGATTGATTTGGGGTATCGGGGTAATTGCCGATGAGAGGGCGCACAGGATCTCGACGACACATGGGGGACCGTTACATAACAGACGTCGACGAGATGGTCTTGGTGCCGGGCTCCGCCTGAATGGAGAAAATTGACCGCCTCGGGTGGGCGGCAGGGATCGCGTTCGTCTCCTATGGGTTACGGATTGGGATCCGCGCGAGCAGTCCGCAAATCTTGGATCGGCTTCAAGAACTGCTTCCGCCCAATGCGAAGCCGACTCGGGGGCCACGGGTAGAGTGTATGTATTCGTTGATAGTCAGGGGAACCAAGGTCGGCTCCAACGTTCGGCGTTTCAACATTCTGTACGGTGACGCGGTACCGCTGGTACGAACGAAGAACACGGACCTGGTGCTGGAAGCCCTGGAAAGGGACCTGCAGATATACGTTGCCGAGCGGGCCCGCCGCAGGGTGTTCGTCCATGCCGGCGTCGTTGGCTGGCGTGGCAGCGCAATCGTCATCCCAGGGCGTACTATGAGCGGCAAGACCACCCTGGTCAGGGCGCTGGTGAGGGCCGGTGCGACGTACTACTCAGATGAGTATGCCGTTTTGGATGAGCGTGGTCGGGTGCATCCCTATCCCAAGCCTATGTCGATACGGGAGAACGGGGGTGGACGCCCGAGGAAGATCCTCCCGGAAGCTTTTGGGGGGACAACCGGTGTCAGACCGCTCCCAGTAGGTTTGGTCGTCGCGACGAGCTACCGGGAGGGTGCCCGGTGGCGACCGCGCCGGCTTTCGCCCGGGCGAGCGGTGATGGAACTCTTGGCCCACACCGTCTCCGCCCGACGCGATCCGGAGCGGGCCTTCGCGACGCTGCGGTCGGCCACTGGCGAGGCGACAGTGATAAAGGGGGCGCGTGGCGAGGCGGAAGAAATCGCCGAAGTCCTCTTGGGCCGGTTAACGGAACAGGCGGGCCAAGGTTCGTGAAGCGGTAGCTCGGGACGAGTTGTGGCTTGTGCTTGTTGAATCAATAGGTGGTAGTGTCAAAACGCGCCGCCGATTTGGAATGAGGTAGCTGATGGAAACGACAAGAGCGCTGATGCCCCGCGCGAGGGAAGACGAGCTGGTGGTCGAAGAGCTACCGGACGAAACCCTGGTATACGACCTGAAGCGTCACAAGGCCCGTTGCCTGAATCGTACGGCCGCCCTGGTGTGGCGGCACTGCGATGGACAAACGACCGTACCCGAACTTGCCGCGCTGCTGGGGGAGCAATTAGCAACGCCGACAGATGAGGCGGTGGTGTGGATGGCGCTGGATCGCTTGGGCAGGGCACACCTGCTGAGTGAGCCGGTGACCCTGCCGGCAGATAGGGCCCGATACTCGCGGCGGGAAGTGCTACGAACCCTGCGGCGGGTTGCAGGGATCTCGCTCCTCCTGCCGGTGATCGAATCGATCGTCGCGCCACGTGCGGCGGCACAAGCATCGTGCATTTCTGCGACCGCCTGCACCGCCGGTTCGCCTCCTTGCATCAGCCTACCGATCTGTGGGCAACCAGGCCAATGCTGCGTTCAGCTCGGGTCGAAGTGCAGAGTGAGGACCTGCTGACAGGCCTACCCTGGTGAAATACAAGTGTCGTGGCACCGTGCCATCCGCCTCCACAAGCTGACCGGGACCCGGGGCCGCTCGGCAAGCTAGTAGCATCGGTCCTCGCCGGCGCTTGGCGCGCTTCCCCCCCGCCCCTGCCCCCGTCTCTCTCGCCCGCCGCCCTCATCGAGGTCACACCCCTGCTGCTCCGCACGGGAGCGGGGGGGTTGGGGTGGTGGCGGCTGCGGTCGTCCGAGTTACGCACCTCCGCCGCTGCCCTCGAACTTCGGCAGGCCTACCGCCTCTACACTCTCCAGGCTGGCCGCCAGGAGCGCCAAATCGTCCAGGCCATCACGCTGCTTCGGTCGGCTGGTGCGGAGCCGCTGCTGGTCAAGGGCTGGGCAGTCGCGCGGCTGTACCCCGAACGCGGGCTGCGACCTTGTGGGGACATCGACCTGTGTGTGCGGCCGGAGCAGCATGCGGCCGCGGTGGCCGCACTCGCCGCTCCGGCGGCCGAGTCGGTCGTGGTCGATTTGCACAAGGGTCTCCCGGAACTCCACCGCCCTTCGCTGGATGATGTCTACGAGCGTTCCCAGTTGGTACCGCTGGGCGATGTAGACGTGCGGATATTGGGACCCGAAGATCATCTGCGATACATATGCATACACATGTTGCGCCATGGCGCGTATCGCGCCCTGTGGTTGTGCGACATCGCCGTCGTGCTGGAATCTCTGCCCCAGGACTTTGATTGGGAGTATTTGCTGTGGGGAGACCGGCGGCCTGCGGATTGGGTGGCGTCCGCTGTCTGTTTGGCACACCAGCTTCTCGGAGCCCGTCTGGACGGCATTCCCACGGCAGAGAGGGCCAGACACTTGCCCCGGTGGCTCCTTCCCTCAGTGCTACGCCAGTGGTCGGTAGAGGAGCATTACATGGATAGTCCGTCGATGGCGTACTCCTTCCGGCATCCCGCCCAGCTGCTAAAAGCGCTTCGGCAGCGTTGGCCCAATCCGATACAGGCTACGGTAGGCGTCGGAGGGCCGTTTAATGAACTGCCGCGGTTGCCGTTTCAACTGTGGGAGTGCGTCTTGCGAACGATGCATTTCCTTACCCAGGTACCGACACTGATCCGACAGAGATCGTTGCGGCCGGTTGGGCGCGGAGAACACGCCTCGGTAGCGACGGGCGGCACAGCGGAAAGACGGAAAGACGGAAAGACGGAAGGCGGTGCGGTAGACACGGGCTGAAGCCGGGAGCTTTCCGTCCTTCCGTCTTTCCGTCTTACCGCCCTTAGATACCGTCGTACCGCCTTACCTTACTCCGGGAACCGCCTCGACAAACGATATGTTTCATTGACCACAATGACGCCGTTCGACCTGATTGCCATCGGTGGAGGGACTGCCGGTCTCGTCACCGCCGCGGGAGCGGCGAGCCTCGGTCTGCGAGCCGCGCTGGTCGAACGGGAGGCGTTGGGCGGTGATTGTCTGTGGACCGGGTGTGTGCCGAGCAAGGCGCTGATCGCCTCGGCGAAACTCGCCCATCAGATGAGGCACGCGGCCGCGCTCGGCCTGGAGGGGGCATCGCCGAGTCACGCGTTCCGGACGGTCATGGAGCGTATGCGGAGTGTGCGTGCGAGGGTGGCGGAGCACGACGATCCCGAGCGTTTCAGGAAGATGGGGGTGGACGTGGTGTTCGGGTCTGCGTGTTTGGAGGCGCCGGACAGAGTCTCGGTCGATGGCCGCGTGCTGCAGAGTTCGCGTATCGTGATCGCGACCGGAGCATTACCGAGCGCGCCACCTATCGAGGGTTTGGAGACGGCGGGCTTCTTGACCCACGCCAACGCGTTCGACCAAGACGACCTTCCCGCCAGGATCGCGATGGTGGGCGGCGGGCCGATCGGGTTGGAGTTC
>SMVB01119619.1_pt1 | contig 10717 bp, 9 predicted proteins | sample 2456461 | NCBI WGS metagenome assembly SMVB01 (sample SAMN11095934, study PRJNA526329) | marine sediment metagenome | biome: Marine sediment; feature: Surficial sediment; material: Deep marine sediment; isolation source: Hadal surficial sediment | place: Pacific Ocean | collected 2014-05 | depth 0-1...
CCAACAGGGATGGCAGTGTGCTGTCAGAATCCCTGGCAGAGGCGCTGATGACGGATGATGCCAAGTTGCTGTACCCCGTCAACGACGGCATACCGGTCCTGCTGGAGGGCGAATCGATCGGCCTGGAGCAGTTGTCCTGACGTGAGACAGACCGCCCGTGACACTCAACACATGTTTTCTGCGTGAAAATCCCTGCCAATAATCTCTCCCGCCATCTCGAACAGAATCTGTTGCCCTGTTACCTGATCGCCGGTGATGAGTTACTGCTTGTCCAGGAGGCTCTCGATGCCATCCGCAAGTCGGCGCGTGAGAATGGCTTCAACAGCCGCGACCTGCATGTGCAGATGCAAGGATTCAATTGGCAGGAACTGGCCGACGTAGATAACAATTTATCGCTGTTCGCACAGAAGCGCATTGTCGAGCTAAGGTTGACCACCGGCAAGCCTGGAATTGACGGGGGTGCCGCTATTGCAGAACTGGCCGAGAAGGCGGGCGGCGACCTGCTGTTCCTGATCAGTGCACCAAAATTAGACAAGCGCACCACGAATTCAAAATGGGTCAGGTCACTCGAGGCAAAGGGCGCGTTTGTGCAGGTCTGGCCGGTGGCTTTGCGTGAGTTGCCCGCATGGATCGCCGCCCGCATGAAAAAGCTGGGCCTCCAGCCGGATCGGGAGGCGGTGCGAATTATCGCCGACCGGGTCGAAGGCAATTTGCTGGCCGCCCAGCAGGAAATAGAGAAACTGCGTTTGCTGCTGGGTGCAGGTACGGTGACCGCCGATGACGTCAATAAGGCGGTGGTCGATAGCAGCCGATACGACGTGTACCAACTGGCCGATGCGGCACTTGGCGGCGATCCAAAGCGCGCCCTGCGGATCCTGAGTGGGATACGCGCTGAGGGCGTCGACGCAGTGGTAGTCATCTGGGCGCTGACGCGCGAACTGCGCGTGCTGGCCAAACTGCAAGCCAGCGTTGAGGCGGGTCAAAACCTGGCTGCCGCCTTGCAAAAAGCCAGGGTCTGGCGAAGTCGTGAAAATCTGTTCAGAACTTGCATCAACCGGCATCGAGCCAGGGATGTCTATTGGCTGATCCAGGCGAGCCAACATGCGGATGCCGTGGCCAAAGGACAAGCGGCGGGTGACAAGTGGCAACTGGCAACCAATATCGTCTGGCAGTTATCGGCGGCCCGGCAATCATGAACCAGCAAGTTGCAAGCCCGCTGGGTATTTTTGGCGGAACCTTCGATCCGATTCACTACGGCCATCTGCGCACGGCTTTCGAGATGCTGCAATCGCTGCGCTTTGGCGAGGTCTCGTTCATGCCCTGCGGCGACCCGCCGCACCGTGGTGCAACCTGCGCGGATGCGGATTTGCGTCTGGCAATGGTTCGCGCCGCTGCCGACGGTCAGCGTGGGTTCAGCGTGGACGACCGGGAACTTTTGCGCGCGGGCCCGTCTTACACAGTGGACACGTTGTCTGCCCTGCGTAGCGAATTTCCGTTACGGTCCATCGCATTGATTATCGGCATGGACGCCTTCCTCGGCCTGCCGAAGTGGCATAAATGGCGCGAGATTCTGCCACTGGCTCATATTGTCGTAGCACATCGCCCGGGTTGGCGGGCGCCCGATATGGGAGCGTTGGGTGATATGCTGGCGGACTGTGGCACGCATCGGATCAATGACCTGCACAAGACCCGGTCAGGCCATATATTCGTGCACGACGTGACACAGCTTGAGATATCGTCGACGGAAATCCGCGAGTTGATTGCCGCGGGTCGCGACCCACGATTCCTGATGCCGGACGCGGTGCGCCAGGTTATCGAGGAGAGCGGCTGCTACCAGGCGGCCGCGGGGTCCACAGACCCGGATGAGTTGCATGCAAACCCATAAATACGGAAGAGTGAATGAATAGCCAAGAACTGTGCGATCTGATCATCGAGACGCTGGACGATGGAAAAGCCACGGACATCGTCAAACTGGACGTGCGCGACCTGACGACGATGACGGACTACATGGTGGTCGCGAGTGGCACGTCGACCCGGCACGTGCGTGCGCTGGCTCATGCCGTCGCTGACAAGACGCGTGAGGCAGGTCACAAGCCGATCGGTATCGAGGGTGAGGAAGGCAGCGAATGGGTGCTGCTGGATCTGCAGGATGCGCTGGTGCATGTGATGTTGCCGCGCGTACGGGAATTCTACAATCTGGAAAAATTGTGGTCGTTTCGCCCCAGTCCCAAGGTAGCTGCGACAGACGCGTGATTCGTGCATATCCGTCTAATTGCAATCGGCGATCGCCAGCCGGGCTGGGTCGACGAGGCATTTGATGAATACGCGCAGCGGCTACCGCGGCAATGGAAGTTTCGCTTGCACGCCATGGCGGGCGGTCGGCGCAGCAAACATCAGGATGCGGCCTCTGCCGTCGAAGCAGAGGGTCGAAAGATTCTGGCCGAGATCAGGGATGCCGAGTTTGTGGTCGCTCTTGAGGAACGGGGCACACAATTCTCCAGCGTTGAACTGGGGCACAAATTGAACGACTGGCAGACTGCCGCGCGCGACCTCACGTTCCTGATTGGCGGTCCGGATGGGCTTGCGAAGTCCTGTTTGCAGCGCGCAGACCTGAGCTGGTCACTGTCCAGATTGACGCTGCCGCATGGGCTCGCCCGGGTTCTGTTTGTGGAACAACTGTATCGGGCATGGACCGTGAGTACCGGGCATCCCTATCACCGTGCCTGATTCATTGAGTGGCAGAGTAATGCATGACGGGTAACGTACTGCATCTGGCCTCGGCATCGCCGCGGCGACGGGAGATTCTGCAATCACTGGGTCTGCATTTCACCTTCGCTGGCGTCGATGTTGACGAGCAAAGGCTCGACGGCGAAGCGGGCGATACCATGGCATTGCGGTTGGCAGTCGCTAAAGCCAAGGCTGCTGAGCTCGACATCAGTCATGGCACCGTTATCCTGGCAGCAGACACCGTGGTCACATTGGGTGAGGCAGTGTTTGGCAAACCCGGCTCCCAACGCGATGCGCTGCACATGCTGGCCGAGTTGTCTGAGCAGAGCCACTCGGTGGTGACCGCGGTCGCTGTGTTGCACCACGGCGAGGTCAGCACGGCAGTATCCGAGTCCATCGTTCGATTTCGCGCAATCAATCCGGACGAGGCCGCGCAATACTGGCAAAGTGGGGAACCTCGTGACAAAGCAGGGGCCTACGCTATTCAGGGCAAGGGTGGTATTTTTGTTGAGTCCCTGTCCGGAAGCTATTCAGGAGTGGTAGGGCTGCCGGTTTTTGAGACCGCCAGGCTGCTCCGTGAATCGGGCATCCATGTATTGGCACCCACTGGAACAGAAACACAGTGACAGAAGAGTCGTCAAAAGAAGAAATCCTGGTGAATATCACGCCACGGGAGGTGCGGGTGGCATTGCTGGAGAACGGTGTTCTGCAGGAGGTATTCGTGGAACGCGCCGCACGTCGCGGTCTGGTCAGCAATATTTACAAAGGGTCCGTATCGCGGGTTCTGCCGGGCATGCAAGCCGCATTCATCGACATCGGCCTGAGCCGTACCGCTTTTCTGCATGTATCGGGAATCGCACAGCGAAATTCAGGTCTCACAGATAACGACGAGGCCGAGTCACTGCCAGAGATCCGCGACCTGATCCGTGAAGGTGAAGAGGTCGTGGTCCAGGTCCTGAAAGACCCATTGGGCACGAAGGGCGCGAGGCTGACTACTTTCATAACATTGCCATCGAGATTTCTGGTGCTTTTGCCGAACGGCGTCGGTGTAGGTGTTTCGGCTCGCATCGAAGATGACGCCGAGCGCGAGCGTTTGCGGGGTCTTGCCACGGAGCTGCTTGACGAAGAGGATGCGCAAGGGGGAGTCATCGTCAGAACGGCTGCCGATGGCGCGAGCCGTGAGGCGCTCCGAGCCGATCTCAAGTTTCTGCGCAAACTCTGGTCGGTCGTTCAGGTTGAGTGCAGCAAGGGCAAGGTAAAGTCATTGATTCATGAGGATCTTCCGTTGCCAATGCGTTTGCTGCGGGATCTCGTCACGAGTGAGGTGGAAAGAATTCTGGTGGACTCGAGCGATGATTTTCACAAAATGAAAGCGTTCGCCGCGAGTTTTCTACCCGAAATTGAACCGATGATCGAGCTGTATACGCGGCGCCGCCCGATTTTCGATCTGCACGGCACAGAAGACGAAATACGCAAGGCGCTGGACAGGAGTTTCCCCCTGAAATCGGGTGGCTACCTCATTTTCGATCAAACCGAGGCCCTGACCACGGTGGATGTGAATACTGGCGGATACGTCGGTCATCGCAATCTTGAGGACACCATCTACCGGACGAATCTTGAAGCCGCCGTAGCGATTGCGCGGCAACTCAGACTAAGGAACCTGGGCGGTATTATTATCATTGATTTTATCGACATGGAGGAGGCGGGGCATCGCCAGCGTGTCATGGAGGTATTCGAATCGTCCATGGCGAGTGATCATGCGCGTCACCAGATCATGCCGGTGTCACCACTGGGCCTCGTGGAGATGACGCGCAAACGTACGCGCAGGAGTTTGCAGCAGATATTGTGTGAAGAATGTCCAAACTGTGTCGGGCAAGGCTTTGTGATGACGGCCGCATCGGTTTGTTTTGAGATTTTTCGGGAAATCCTGCGACAACACCGGCAGTTCACCTTTGATGAGGCCCTGGTGCTGGCACATCAGGATGTCATCGATTTGCTGCTCGATGACGAAGCCAAGGGATTGGCGGAAATTGAAGAGCAAATAGGCAAGACCATTCGGTTGCAGCCGGAGTCTTTGTATCTGCAGGATCAGTTTGACGTAGTACTGATATAGAACACTCGCCGATGGAGCCCGGTTTTTCGACATGAAGCAACTGTTACGCCGCATTTTAAAGTTTCTGGCCTATACCGGCGCCGGATCGGTCATTGTGCTTGCGATTGCGGTCGGTTTGTTTCGCCTGTTGCTGCCGAAGCTCCCGGAATACCAGGAAGATATCAAGCGTTGGGCGGATCAGGCGATCGGGATGCAGGTCGAGTTCTCGGCGATGAATGCGCGTTGGCGCCTGAGCGGGCCCGAACTCAATTTTTACGATGCCGCACTGACCTTGGCGGGATCGGACGAGCCCTTGATCGAAGCGAGCGAGATCAGTGTGGGTGTCGGCCTGATTCGCTTGCTGCTGGATCGCAAGCTAGTGGTCGATCGGATTGTCGTGCAGGGCACGACGCTCGATTTGCAGCATTCCCTCGATGGTGACCTGCTGATTCAAGGCATGACGATTGAAGATCTTGCCGCGCTGGTGCCGGTACGGACAGAGAAAGCCGGTGACATGGAATTTATCGGCCAGGACATAACGATCCGTTATCAGCGGGAAGCCGGACAAGCGCAATCGTTTCGTATCGGCCTGGTCGAGATATCGCGTGACGAGGATGAATTGCGTATCGAGGCGTCACTGGATTTACCCGATGATTTCGGCAATCGGCTCGACATATCGGCAAGCCAGCGTATCGGTGATGGTCAGGGTAAGACAATCTGGCAGGTGTTCGTGGATGGTCGTTCGCTTGAATTGCCCAGTTGGTCGCGGTTGGGACTGTTGGACATGGCAACGATTGCCAGCGGAAGAGCCGATATCAGTTTGTGGATGGAGTTGACGAATGCGGGTCTGGACAAAGCGACCGCGAACCTGGCTATCGACGATCTTTCGGTCGACGGCACGCATCAGGGCATTCCTTTTGACGTAGAGGGACGCATTGAGTATTCACGCGACGACGACGGCTGGCTGCTTGCGGCAGAGAACTTCCGCATGCGGACCGTGGACAATGAATGGCCGGCCTCCAGTATCCAGATCCAGGTGAGTCCGGGAGAGGACGAGAATACGGTTGCAGCGATCGTTGCCAATGCTTCCTACGTCAGGTTCGACGATCTTCGTTATCTTTTGCCGTGGTTGCCTGAAGAGACGCGTGCGCTCTACGAACGTTTCAGTCCTACCGGAGAGCTGCGCGAATTGCGGGCGGACATTGTTGGTCTGGGATCCGAACAGTATCGATTTAATGTCTCGGTTCAACTCACAGATGCCGGCATGACGGGCAGCGACAAGCTCCCGGGTATACGCGGTTTCACGGGCAGCCTTCGCGCCAACCGCACGGGCGGAAGACTCGAATTCGATTCCAGTAACCTGAGGATTGACGTACCGCAATACGTATCCGAAACGCTGGTCTTCGACGATGTTATGGGTACGGTCATTTGGCGCAGAAGCAGCGACGGCATCATTATCCTGTCGGACAGCGTGCGCCTCCGCAATGCGGACTTTGATAGTCAAAGCAGCCTGCAGGTTCGTATTCCGGCCGATGGGTCGGCCCCCGTGGTGGATTTTGAGAGTCGCTGGAGCATTAATGATATCGCATCGGTCAAGCGTTTCTTGCCCGGCGAAATAATGAGTCCTGCGTTGTACCGATGGCTGAACGATGCACTCGTATCCGGTGTTGTTACCAAGGGGACGACCGTGCTGACGGGCCCTCTGGACAAATTTCCTTTCGATAACGGTGAGGGGCGTTTTCGGGTTGACGCGCATCTTGAAAACGCGATCCTGAAATACCACAAAAGCTGGCCGGCAGCGGAGTTGAGAAGCCTGGATCTGGTTGTTGATGGCACGCATCTCTTGTCCGACAGAAACATAGCGATCAATGCGGGCAACAAGATCGCCAATGCACGCATCGAGATACTTGATTTACGTGATCCTGTGTTGACGATCGATGCGTTCGCGACCGGCACGCTCGCCTCAATCCGCGATTTTTCGCGCAGGAGTCCCATTGCTGCCGTATTTGGCGGGCAACTCGACAACGTGCAAGTCAGCGGTGACGCATCATTCCATTTGTCGCTGCGATACCCGATGCGGGACCGCGATGACTACGAGTTCACGACGCGCATTCAATCCAGTGGCGGTTCCATCAGCGTCGCCGGTTTCCCGGCAGCCGTGACCAATCTGAATGGCATCGTGACCATTACACGTGATTCAATCAGTTCAGAGTCCCTGTTTGGCCAGTTTCTGGGTCAACAGGTGGATATTGAAGTGACAAATGCCGGCGAGGACATGCCGTCAAACAGTGTCGTCGTCAGCGTGACGGGAACGGTGACCGCAGCAGGGTTGAGCGAAGAACTGGGTGTGCCGCTTGGCGATATGGTGAGTGGTTCGAGCGAGTATCGGGCAAACCTGCTTTTCCCGCGAGCCGGCTTGACTGAACCTGCGCCACTGCAAATTGCGATTAGCAGCAATCTCGTCGGCATCGGCATTGATTTACCCGCCCCCCTGACGAAGGCATCTGAAGAGGTTCGCCCGTTGGCGGCGCTGATCGAATTCGTGGCGGCAGGTCATATCGCGTCGCACGGCAGCCTGGGTGACGATCTTAAATGGAGCATGGATTTCCGTGCTGACAGCGCCGGCTGGGACTTCGATCGTGGTGCCCTTTCGGTCGGCGGCGGATACCCGGATTTGCCTGAGACTCGTGGCATGCACATTCTGGGTCAAACCGATGAAATTCGCCTGCATGAATGGCTGTCCATCGCCGGGACTGAGGGCGATGCCGGCAGTGTGCGGATCGGGGACCGCATCCGTTCCATCGATCTGGCGATCGATAATCTGTATCTCTTTGGTCAGCATTTGCAGGATCACCGCGTGATTGTTGACCGCGGTGCTGACGAGTGGCTGGTGCAGGTTGAGGGGGCACAGGTGGATGGCTCAGTGACAATCCCCTACAATCTGCCCGGTGACCGGCCCATCGTGCTGGACATGAATGTTCTGACGCTGCCCGGCAGTGATGAGCCCGGCGGTGTCGCCGATCATCTTGATCCACGCACGCTTGCCGCTATTTCGATAAAGGCAAGTGAGTTTGCGCTCGGCAACCGTCATCTGGGAGCCGTGGAGGCAGAGTTCAAGCGCACAGCAGATGGTTTGCGTGCAACCGGGCTGACAGTGACGGACGAGAGTTTTTCGATCGTAGCGGATGCCGGTTGGGTCGTGGATTCGCAAACGGAAGCCGGCCAGAGCAGCTATCTGACGGGCAAGCTGAAGAGTCGCAACGTCATGGAGACCATGCGCCGTCTGGATTATACGCCGGGCATCGACAGCGATGACATGGAAATGGACATCGAAGTCAGCTGGCCGGGTGGGCCGCGGGAAGATTTTCTGGATGATCTTGAGGGTGAGGTTGTGGTTCGCTTTGGCGCGGGTCAGTTGATCGAAGTGGAGCCGGGTGCGGGCCGTATCTTCGGCCTGATGAGTGTTGTCGCTTTGCCGCGGCGCTTGGCGCTCGATTTCAGCGATGTGCTGGAAAAAGGTTTTGGCTTCGATGCCATACTCGGAACTTTTCATATTGAGAACGGAAATGCTTATACTTGCAATCTGTCGCTTGACAGTCCGGCTGCGGATATCGGCATTGCCGGGCGAGTGGGTCTGGCGACGCGGGACTACGAACAGACGGCGATAGTGAGTGCGAACGTCGGCAATACCCTGCCACTTGTGGGCGTTGTGGTCGCCGGTCCGCAAGTTGCTGCCGCATTGCTTATTTTTTCGCAGATTTTCAAAAAGCCGTTGCAGGAAATGGGACAGATCTACTACGGTATTGAGGGCTCGTTCGACGATCCCGAGGTCGAGGTGACCAATGAGGCCCGTTTCGCCGCAAGCCTTGAGCTTGCGGGCTGTTCGGCAACGCAAGAGTGATCCGGCAGGTCCGGTAACAGGAAAACGACATTGTCACAGAGTAACGAAAACGCACTGACCACGGTCATGTCATCCGTACTGGCTCCGTCAGGACTCGACGAGGGGGACTTGAATCGCTCGCTGGGTTCACTCTACACACGCGGTGTCGATGCTGCCGATCTTTATTTTCAGGTGAGCCGACAAGAGAGTTGGTTGCTTGAAGATGGAATTATCAAGGAAGGCAGTTTCAGTGTTGACCAGGGCGTCGGTGTCCGCGTGGTCTGCGGGGAGAAGACCGGCTTTGCCTATACTGACGAAATGATCCTGCCGGCGCTTGAGAAGGCAGCGAGTGCGGCACGGGCGATTACGCGCCAGGGGCAATCCACCTCTGTACAAATCGCTTCATCGGGACAGGTTGCGAGTCTGTACCCGGCGATCGACCCAACCACCAGCATCACGGACGAACAAAAAACGAAACTGATCTCGGAGATCGACATTCGCACGCGACAACTCGACAAACGGGTTGAACAGGTGACGATCAGCCTGAGCAGCAATCAGGATCTTATTTTGATTGCTGCGGCAGATGGGACGCTGGCTGCCGACATACGGCCGCTGGTGCGGCTCAATGTGAGCGTCATTCTGCTGCAGAACGGGCGCCGCGAGCAGGGTTATGCGGGTGGTGGAGCGCGTGCCGGACTCGATTACTTTCTCAACAGCGACCTGCCCATGGAACTGGCCCGCGAGGCCGTGCGACAGGCGAGCATCCAGTTTGAAGCGGTGCCGGCACCGCCGGGTACGATGCCCATCGTGCTGGGTCCCGGCTGGCCGGGAATCTTGCTTCATGAGGCGGTAGGACACGGACTTGAAGGTGACTTTAATCGCAAGGGCGTATCCGCTTTCTCAGGACGGATCGGCGAACGGGTTGCATCCAGTTTATGCACCATTGTGGACGACGGTACGATGCCGGGCCGGCGCGGTTCACTGTCGGTTGATGATGAGGGGACGCCGGGTCAATACAATGTTCTGATCGAAAACGGTATTTTACGTGGCTATATGCAGGACAATCTGAATGCCCGACTGATGGGCGTCAAACCAACCGGCAACGGCAGAAGGGAGTCATTCGCACATATACCCATGCCGCGAATGACCAACACCTACATGCTGGCCGGCCCGCATGATCCCGAGGAAATTATCGCCTCGGTTGAACATGGGCTGTATGCGCCGAATTTCGGCGGCGGCCAGGTGGACATTACATCCGGTAAATTTGTCTTTTCGGCCAGCGAAGCCTACATCATTGAAAAGGGCAAACTGAAAGAACCGGTGAAAGGCGCCATGATTATCGGCGATGGCCCCGACGTGCTGGCCCGCATCTCGATGGTGGGCAATGACCTCGAACTTGACCGTGGTGTGGGTACTTGTGGCAAGGAAGGTCAATCAATTCCAGTGGGCGTTGGGCAACCGACCCTCAAAATTGATGAGATCACGATCGGCGGTACCGCATGACACAGGCAGATTCTACGGCCATTGATGTTACATAAGTCATGACGCGGTGTGCTGTCAACTTTGTGATTGGTTTCACTGCAGATCGATATCAGTCAATGTAACGTAGTCCATTCTCAAAAAGGCTGATGGGTGAAGGAATTGGAAAACACAATAACAGAGCATGACATGGATCCGGCAGCGCGGCAGTTTGTGCAGGGATTTCGTAACGATAGCAGCGATATTGAGCCGGATCTGAGTGTGGACGGGCTTTCAGAGTCTTTTTTATCCAGGCTTTTTCATCTGTTTACATTTGGCCGTAGCTGAACGCGTAAGCACCTCCCGGACAATATATCGTGCCAGGTCTGCCACCGTCAGGCACGGTGGCTGGACTATTACGCAGTGAAAACGGACAATTAACGTCCTGATCCGGAACAAGAGGCGCCGCACCATGTGGGTGTCCAAACCGATATACGAAAGTCTGCCGTACTTCTACCTGTTAGTGGGTGCCATATCGCTGGCAGCGTCCATGTATCTGA
>SMVB01209204.1_pt1 | contig 10716 bp, 15 predicted proteins | sample 2456461 | NCBI WGS metagenome assembly SMVB01 (sample SAMN11095934, study PRJNA526329) | marine sediment metagenome | biome: Marine sediment; feature: Surficial sediment; material: Deep marine sediment; isolation source: Hadal surficial sediment | place: Pacific Ocean | collected 2014-05 | depth...
AAAATCTCTGGGGCATCACTCCGTTATACACAGCGGTATTTCAGGGACATCTTGATCTGGCGAAAATTTTAATAACCAAAGGCGCGGATATCAACCTCGCGGATAACGAAGGTCTGACACCGCTTCATGTGGCGGCTTTGGAAGATAGGCAGGAATTGGCCAAGCTATTACTCCATCACGGCGCAGACATTGAACAGCGTGATAAATACGCCTACACGCCTTTGCATCTCGCCGCCGACCAGAATAGCGCTCGCGTCGCAGGGGAACTAATCGCTTCTGGCGCAAGCATCAACACGCAATCGGAGTGGGGCAATACGCCGCTCCACGCTTCAGTTGCCAAAGGTAATCTTACTTTGGTAAAAACTCTGCTGAAAAAAGGAGCCCAGGTAAACACGGGCGACCGCTTGGGTCGGACATCTCTGCATTGGGTGGCAGAAAAGGGATATCTCATTGTAGCGGAACTGCTCGTCGAAAACGGCGCAGACTTGAACGCAAAGGATAACGATGGGGAAACAGCTCTACACGAAGCCAGCAAGTATAATCACCAAGACATCGTCAAGTTTCTCATCGATAAAGGAGCGGATGTGAACGCCAAAGGATCGGACGGCAGAAAACCGATCGAGATTGCCATCGCTTCAGGAAATACTGAAATCGCCGAATTGCTGAAATCCCACGGCGGGGATTGGTAGGCGGACAACGCCCGCTGGAAATATAGTATCTGAATTAATTAAAGCTGTCTTGCGAACCATCTGCCACTAGGGAACCGTGCTCCCAATGGCCGGAAAAAACCTCACCCGTATGAGAAATGAAAACGCCCTGGCCATGATATATATCGTTTAAGAATGTCCCCATATAGCGATCCCCATTGGCGAACGCCATTTTCCCCTGACCATAAAAATGACCTCCAGCAAAACCGCCAGTATAAACATCGCCATTGGCAAACACCATCTTTCCCTGGCCGTCCATCTTGTCGAATCTAAATTGCCCATTGAAGACACTTCCATCGCCGAAGGTGAACATGCCCTGACCATGCATCATTTCATCGAACGCCATGCCTTCATACTTGTCGCCATTCTGCCAAGTGCGAGTGACAAATTTCGGCAAATCGGGTGAAAAATCATCATGCCAGTCATTGTCCTCAGCGCCTTGCGGACCCTCAAATGGGGAGTATGACGGTTGGTCTTCGGCATATTTGCCGTTCTCCCGGTTGGAGAACCAAACTTCCAGCCGACTATAAGCTTCGTTGATCTCGTGGAACATCTGACTGGCTTTTGCCTGCTGTTTTTCATCATCCGCAGGGAAGCGGTCGGGATGCCATTCCATCGCCTGTTTTTTGTAGGCCTTCTTGATCTCCCGAAAACTGGCAGAAGTGTCGACCTTTAAAATATCGTAATCACTGAGCTTCATACTCTCTCCAGTTATTCAATAAGGGTTCAGCTATGGCAATTGCCTAATCCGCGTTTTTCCAAATATTTTTGATGATAATCTTCCGCTCGGTAATACGTCGGCGCAGAAACAATTTCGGTGACGATATCGTTTGGAAAACGCAACGATTTCTGTGCAGAATCGCGCGAGGCCTGGGCGATTGTTTCCTGTTCCGGGCTATGAAAAAATATGGCCGAACGGTATTGGGTGCCGACATCCGGCCCCTGCCGATTGAGCGTTGTCGGATCGTGACTGGACCAAAAAGTCTCCAGCAGATTTTCGTAGGAGACACGGGCGGGATCAAACTCAACCTCCACCACTTCCGCGTGGCCGGTCCCGCCGGTACAAATCATCTCATAGGTCACATCGGGAACATGGCCCCCGATATACCCTACACTGGTCGATTGGACCCCATCGATTTTACTGAACGTCAATTCCACGCCCCAAAAACAGCCAGCGCCAAAGGTAGCTTTTTCCATGATAATTTCCATTTGCAGTTGGTTATGAAGTAAATATAATATTTCAGTTGCCGCAATAAAGCAAAGAAATACTACTATTCCTAAAAGGTGCAAAAATGGAACTATTTAAGGCCCACCAGGAACACATTCATCCGCTGGTCACTTTGTTTGACCAATACCGCCAGTTCTACCAGCGGCCCTCGGATATACCCGCCGCAGAATCATTTTTGCGCGACCGGTTTGAAAAATCGGACTCCGTCATTTTTGCCGCCGGTTCCAAAAGCCGCATAAACGGATTCATCCAGCTCTATCCCAGCCATTCTTCCGTAGCGATGAAACCCATCTGGATATTGAACGATCTCTTCGTAGAACCATCTCACCGGAAGAAAGGCATCGCCCGGCAACTAATGGAAAGAGCTAAGCAACACGCACAAAAAACCGGAGCGGTACGAATCGCTCTGGCCACGCAAGTCCATAACGGCGCCGCAAAACATCTATACGAGAAACTAGGTTATATCCAGGATGAACTTTTCCACTACTATTCACTGGCGGTGAAATAAAAAGGGGGGAGTCTTAATTAGAGAATTATTATTGAGGAGTTTTGTTTTCGGAATCTTCCTGCGAGTCTTTTACCAGATCGCACATCCCTTCAACGCAATTGCAAAAACACAAAAAATCTTCGGAAAAACTTGCTTCATCTATTTTTGCCAGGATTCAACCAAGGGAGTGCTTCGCGTCGGTTCAGCGAGAATGGTACTGATGGTCGCTTCCCTGAACGTGTTCTGCATGTGGGCGATGGACTCGTTGATCCTTTTATGCAGAGGACACAGGTTTATCCCGTGGCTCTCCAGCTTTAATGGACAACTGACTATCTTCTTGATCGGGTCGACCGCATCGATCACATCCAGCAGGACCAACTCGTCTGGGGAATGAGCCAAAATGAATCCGCCGTGCAGGCCGCGTTTGGAATGGACGATTTCGCCTCGGGCCAATTCTTGTAATACCTTCGCCAGGTAGTGCTCGGGGACTTTGGTAAGCTTGGCGATTTCCGTGGCGGTCAATGGTTTATCCGGATTTTGCGCCAGGCAAACCACAGCTCGCAGGGCATATTCGGCAGTTTGGGAAATCATGGGGTGTTTGAAAACCTCAAGAATATTTTTAAATTGCTTACGGGGTATTCTATCTTGGAATACGGCACTTGTGGGGCCTAATATTCGGCGATCCCGCCATTTTCCATTAAAAAGACCTTGACATCCATAATAGCAGATTCTATATTATAAGCAATAAAGAGATAACAATATCGTTTTATCTTCTTAATGATTTAAACGGGAAACTGACGCAAAAATTTTTAACTTTTACACAAGGATCAATTCACAATGAAACCACTAAAAAAATTCTCAAGTCTATTTTTCGCTGGACTCATATTAATTTTTGCTATCAGCGTTTTGCCTCAGGCCCACGCGATCGAAGTCGCAAAGCTGACCACCGCTCCCAAGGTCCCGGATGCTCTCAAGCGACAGGCACCTACCACGGTGACCATTCATCTGGAAGCCAAGGAATATATCGGTAACTTGGATGAAGACGTGAAATATGGGTTCTGGAGTTTTAACGGCACAGTTCCGGGTCCCATGGCTCGGGTGCGGGTGGGCGACACAGTCGAAATTCATTTGAAAAATGCTAAGGACAACACACAACCGCATAACATCGATATCCACGCGGTGAACGGTGCCCACGGTGGTGCGGCATTGAGCACTGTCTCTCCCGGAGAGGAAAAAGTTTTTACTTTTAAAGCCATGGCTCCAGGACTTTATATTTACCATTGCGCCGCCGGATCTATCGTCGACCATATTTCCAACGGCATGTACGGAGTCATTTTAGTCGAGCCGGAAGGTGGGCTTCCTCCTGTCGACAAAGAGTTCTATGTCATGCAAAGCGAATTTTTTACCAGCGAACCGGTGGACGGTCTGGCGAGTTTTGATATCCAGCGCGGCTTAGATGAAAATCCCAGTTATGTTGTATTCAACGGCAAGGTCGGGGCGCTATTGGACAAAAACGCGCTTAAAGCCAATGTGGGTGATAATGTTCGTATTTATTTTGGCAACATCGGTCCCAACAGCGTTTCTTCTTTTCATATAATCGGCGAAATATTTGATTCGGTTTATGTTGGTGGAGGCATTGGTGGTCCGATTAGTAAAAATATTCAAACCACTTTGGTACCTTCCGCTGGCGCGACCATCGTTGAATTCAAAGTGGACTATCCCGGCTCCTACGTTTTGGTGGACCACAGCATTTTCCGTGTCGCCAAAGGGGCTATCGGCCACTTGATGGTGGAAGGCAATCAAAATCCGCAAGTTATTCGCCAAGGAAAATAGTGGAGTAGCCTGATGGACCAAGAGCAGATGGTTTTCTCCCCCTTCTCCAAAGGGGGCCGGAGGACATTTACATCCAAGGGTTTTGTAATAAGTGAAGTTTGCTTATGAGGTGTAATGATTTTATAGAATCCCGCATCACACAGCTCGTTCCCTAAACAATCAATTGCCATTATCCCGGTAGAGGGATATGCTATCTAAAATACTTAATTTTTTAGATACCCTTAAAAATGTTACCACTAGCGCGAAAAAAATCCCATCTCCTGACATCAATTTTCATGGTGATGATCGCGGTTTTAACCATTCCATCTCCCGCTAAGCCTGCCCCCAATACCGCCTCTCATCACGACCATATAAAATCTGTGGGACCGGGGGAAGCGCCGCATACCCATGCCATCGATCTAAATAAATTGCTGAAGGTAAAAAGTGTCGCCAAAAGTCCTAAGGAGATTCCTCCACCGGTGAACAGGACCTCGGCAAAAATCGTCCACGTTAAATTACAGGCGCGGGAGCTTATCTCAACTCTGGCCGACCAGACGGAATTCAATTTCTGGACTTACGGTAATACCGTCCCAGGCCCCATGTTGCGGGCCCGCGTCGGCGATACGGTTGTACTGACTTTGAGCAATCATGCAGACAATAGCCATCAACATTCTATCGATTTGCATGCCGTAACCGGACCGGGCGGAGGGGCTTCCCTGACTCGAGTGGAACCCGGCGAAAGCAAAACTATTTCTTTTAAGGCTCTGAAAGTCGGCCTGTTTGTCTACCATTGCGCTTCTGGAAATGTGCCTACACATATAGCCAACGGCATGTATGGAATGATTTTGATTGAACCCGAGGAAGGTTTGTCTAAAGTGGATCGAGAATTTTATGTCATGCAAGGGGAGATTTATACCGAGGGTCCTGTCGGTGAAACAGGATTTCAAAAATTTTCACCGCAAAAAATGCTGGATGAAAAACCGGAATACATCGTCCTGAACGGCCAGGTAAAAAGCTTGACGAAAGACAATGCTTTGCACGCTCGCAAAGGTGAAACGATCAGGATATTTTTCGGCAACGCAGGAGTGGCCAAAATTTCCAGCTTCCACATCATTGGGGAAATGTTTGATCGTGTGTATCCAGAGGCTTCGTTAAAAACTCCCCTATATTCCGTGCAAACCACGCTGGTACCTGCCGGCGGAGCAACGGTTGTGGAATTGAAATTGGAAAACTCCGGGACTTATATTCTTCTCGACCACGCGATCTCCAGGATCGACCGAGGTGCTTATGGTTTATTGCAAATTTCAGGAGATGCAGAACCTTCTTTGCTTCAATCCACTCAACCTTAATTCATTCCCTTTTTTCATCCTTCCAGATAAAAAAAACCAGGCCCTCTGCGAGAACAATTTTTAACTCGCGGGATTTGGCGTTTCATCGCAAAGCACACAGTTTAAAGTCTGGCCCAGCATGGACGCACGACCTTTTTCAGTCAACACCCAAGGGCGTTGGATTAGCGGTGGGTTGTTGCGGACATGTTGATTATGTCCACATTCTAATCTGGCCACCCAATGGTTTTCCTCGTCAAGCTGAAAGTGGGTGATTCTTTGTTTCAAATGAGGGAACCTGAAAAAAAACAAAAAAAACCGGCAAAGGAAAACCTCTGCCGGTAGTAGAATGCCGAGTTAAATTTTTTACAGCGGAACTACTTTCGTGGCTTGTGGACCTTTCTGTCCCATGCCTTCTTCAAATTCAACGGATTGTCCCTCCCTAAGAGTTTTGAACCCATCTCCTTGAATCTCGGAAAAGTGAACGAACAGATCTTTTCCTTCAGACTCAATAAAACCATAACCTTTACTCTCATTAAACCACTTAACAGTGCCTTGTGCCATACTCTTTGATCTCCTACAAATTGGCGGGAAGGCTTTCCGGTGAAACCGAATACTCATTCCCTCATTTTATTGGGGTTGGTAACTCCAAGGGGCCTTATAGGTAGCTCGAGTACAAAAAAAGCCATCCTAGGGATGGCGGGAAAAATAAAACTTTCTGTTTTACTCTTTTTCTACCCTGAGCTTACATCCAACTGGAACCCGATACCCTTTGATTCTCATCAACCCATCTTAACTTCCTTAATCTACCATAAAATTTGACAAATTACATATAAAGTTAGTTCGGGCCGGGGATTTTCTCTAGAAAATAACCGGAACCCCCATTATTACAAACTTTTATCAGGCAAAAAATAGTTCTAAAAAAGTGGGCTACAAGGCGACTAGAGCTCCATAAACTCCTAACCAATGGGTCGGAGTTCCAATTCCCACCTTTTTAATCTTCCAAAACTGGTTCTTGGACCAGACTTCAATTTTTCGATTTTAGTGCCAAATAGATGATGCCTCCCAATATCCCTGATAAAACACAGCCGCGGTGAAGGGCTTCAATCGAAATCAGGGGCCGGAACGGGTTGATTTGCGACCAGGGAATGAACGGGGTGACATCCCAATACATTAGAGCGTCCAGGAAAACATGCGACCAAACACCGATCAGTGCCGAAACCAAAATCACTCGCAAACTTGGAGTGGTCACGGGGGATGCTTGCTGTCCAATATATTGCGTTCGAGTTATAAAGTTCACTCCCCAAAATAAGGGTCGCGCGAGCAAAATGGTGATCATCCCCGGAATCAACGATCCCATGAAAGAATGAAAAATAGTATGCAAACGCGGCTCATCCTGCATCATATTCCACAAAGTCTCCAGGTCGATAATGACCTGGCTGACAATGAATACCGTGAAACTAAAATGCTTGCGTAAAATCGACTTGAATGAACGACCCCGCCGCAAGCAGACGGGGACTCCTGGAAGGATTTTCATTTAAAAGCCGTAGAAAGCCACGGGGAATTAAACCCACTGGTGGGATTAAAAATCCCGGACCAAAATGGTGCGGCGTAAATGGCATCGCCTTCCTTTACGGTTGAGCGATTTTCAGGCTAACCCGGTTGCCTTAGAGCTTGCACAACAACTCAGGCACCCACATGAGCTTTCAGGATTTTCGAATCTTTTATTTTTGGATTTTCCGGTGCCAGTTCCAACGCTTTTTTAAAATGCTCCGTAGCGTCTCCATGGTTCCCGAGTTTGTCCAGCGCCAGGGCTAAATTGTAATGTGCTTCCGCAAGATTGGCATTGAGCTCTAAAGCTTTGCGAAAAAGTTTTTCCGACTCCTCCCAATGGCCTTCTTTGAAATGCCCTATTCCATCGCTATTTTCCTTCGCTCCGGCTAAGGTTTCCTCCGCCATCAGCGCACCGCCTGTAGCTAGAACAGCCATTTTGGCGAGGCTTTTCTCTCCTTCTTTCGCTTTTGTTTCTTCGGTTCTAACCATAGGTTCAGCCGAAGATTCAGCAGAAGGTTTTTCAACTTTATTTTCACCATCCTCTTTTCCACAAGCTGACATTAAAACGGCAAAAGTGATGCACAAAATGAACGATAATAAAATTTTAGTTTTCATTGTTCTTCCTCCTTATTTTTAAGAAAAATCAATTAAATAATAAAAGCTAAAATCAGAGATGATTCTAGTAATTATTTTGCCAGATTATTTACTCAATGAAAATGGAATTGTGGCTTTTTGAAAATAGCCTTTCTTGTCGGCGAGGCTGTGAATGTCCTGGATTCGAGTGGAGCCGCTAGGATGCGAGGCCAGGAATTCATCCCATAGTTTCGGATCGCCCTGTTGTTTCGACATCATGGAAAAAAAGTCTGCCGCCCCGCCAACGTGACCATAATAACAATTTAGGGCATTCAAGGCAAATTCATCGGCCTCGGACTCTTGTTCGCGGGAAAATTTGCTGTTCGCTATGTTGAGGGAGCCAAAAATAATGTCATTTAGCGCATTGTCCGGCCCGAGAACTAAGTTCGATAGTACCAGCAATATGACTCCGCGTCCCAGCCCCTTCAAATGATCCTTGTTTTTAAAATGACCCAACTCATGCCCGAGTACAAATACCAACTCGTTTTCCGATTTCATTTTATCCAACAGGCCGGAAAAAACTAAAATAGTCCCTCCCGGTAAAGCTCCGGCATTGATGGTTTTTTGGTCGATGACAAAGGCTTTGGTTTGGTAGGAAAGTTTGGCGCAATCGGATTGCAATTTATCCAGCAGAACTTGCACCTTGGCCGTTTCCTTTTTTAAATTACTTTCCCAATTAGATGAAAAATGTTTCGCCAGGGCCTGCTCGTTTTCCGGCGATAAATATTGAACGGAAAAATCTACCAGGAATCCCAAAAGAAAATACAGCGCCACAATAATTCCCAAGGCTCCAGATAACAGGAGGAGCAGTTCCATGAGTGGCGACCGGTCAGTGACATTGACCTTGCCATCGGGAACCTGATTGGAAATTTCCATGAGGGGATTTTCCTTTAGCGATAAGTGAGAGCCGTTCCGTACGCCACTACCTCGACACTGCCGATGGTTCCCTTTTTAGCATTTTGCGATATGGAAGCCGTCTCAATGCGGACATTTATGATTTGCGAAGCGTTGGGACAACGCTCTTTCATTCGCAGAATGGCCTCCCGCCGCGCCCGATCCAGCAGAGTTTCGTAGGAGGTGATCCTGCCCCCGAACAAGTTTCTAAGACCGGCCAAAAACCGTTTGAAATAATCAATTGAAACCACAATTGAACCGCTCACTAATTCGACTTTTTGCAATTCTCCAGACATAGGCAATGGAGTTTTCCAATTGCAGGTAGGCAAGTTGCGCAACTGTTCTTCGCGTTTCACAATCGAGCGATAGTGTTTCTTTTCCGCCAAGCGGCCAAAGACATATCCCAGAGCAAGCAAGATCAGGAACGACCCTAAATTAAATATTATGTCCATAATATCTCCTCACTCCACCGTCACGGCGGTTCCATATACATAAAGTTCAGCCGCACCTGCGGCTACGGATGATGTGGAAAATCGGACATTAACGATGGCATTGGCCCCCAGCCCAGTCGCCTGTTCGATCATTCTATCGATGGCTTCCTCCCTGGACTCGGCCAACAACTCGGTATATCCCTTGAGTTCGCCACCGAAAATATTTTTAATCCCTGCCATAATATCGCGACCGACGTGTTTGGCACGCACGGTACTTCCAGAAACCAGTCCCTTCAAAGCAATGATCTGTTTTCCAGGAATGGTTTCCACATTGGTCATGATCATGCAAACCTCCTTAAAAAAATTAATCTTCTATTGATTTTGTTAAAGGAAGGAAAAATGTTTTTACTAATGGGCTTGACCCAAAGCTCCATTTTTTTGGGTGGTTTAAGGTTCGGAAAAATTATTCCGTGGAGATTCGATATTCACTGCCGGGAAGTTCATTTTCCTGTTCCATTTCCATTGCTTCATGAATATGAAAATGATTGTCTTCCGGAAAACCAAAATCATCCGGATTGACTGCGTGCAAATACCCGTGCATTTGAAACAAAAAGAACATGGCGCCTGCGGCAATCAGACCTCGATTGGACACTGCGCTGAAATTCTGGAAGACTCTGTGCGGCGCCATTTATAGAGCAATGCCACCATGATGCACAAGGCACTGATTTGCCCCAACTCAATTCCCAGGTTGAATGACAGGATTTTGAGGACAATCCCTTCCTCCCCAAGCGGAAGTTCCTGTAGACGGGTAGACAATCCGAAACCGTGAATAAAACCAAATAAAAAAATCACCAGCAGAAGGTTCGGAGGTTTTTTAAAATATTGTTTAAATCCTCCCAAATTTTCATAACCAATGTAGCAAACACTGATCGCGATAATAGCATCTACAAGATAATAGTTTGCTGTGATTCCCATCAGGGTAGCGGTAATAAGAGTGATGCTGTGCCCAATGGTAAACACAGTAATATATTTCACCACATCCAGAACGGTGGTCAGGAAAAACACAATCCCGAATACAAAAAGCAGATGATCATAACCAGTCAGCATATGGGTTGCGCCCAACCATATAAACTGCAAATTACCACCTTCCACGATGGCCTGTTTATCGGCTTCCGACATTCCATGGGAATACGCCAATTGCACAAACAGCAATAAGGAAAAACTAACCAATAGATTAATTCGAGTTTGTAGTTTCATCCGGTAGTCGTTATTTATTGGGCTGAGTGACCAAGCCAATAGAAACAACTTAGTCGAATAGGAAAATCTGCGTTTAACTTACTTAAAAAACTTTAAATTCAAATGGTTACAAAACTTACTACCAAGTTGAATCCACCTTATATTTTAACCTAGTTCCATTTTAAAATGAAATTATCGCGACTGAAATAGTGCAAGGAAGGTTCCGATCACTAGAGGATTGCAAAATATTCCAATAATGTTACAATGAATGTTAAAATAAATATATAATCGAAATGAAATTTAGAAAGAATTTTCAAAGATTTTCAACTATCAAAGGGGAAATGTTGGTTAAGTTCGTTTTTTTCAACTCGCCCTACTGATCCTTTCCTCAATCTAGCAATTCGGATAG
>SMVB01372230.1_pt1 | contig 10716 bp, 6 predicted proteins | sample 2456461 | NCBI WGS metagenome assembly SMVB01 (sample SAMN11095934, study PRJNA526329) | marine sediment metagenome | biome: Marine sediment; feature: Surficial sediment; material: Deep marine sediment; isolation source: Hadal surficial sediment | place: Pacific Ocean | collected 2014-05 | depth 0-1...
GGGGCTGCAGTGGAGCAACCCGCGGGAACCTCGGACCCTGGACCCTCGAGACCCACCCTTGGACTCCATAGTCGCCACACGATTCCCTGAAGAGGCAGAAAAGAAAAGGCCCTCCGGAAGGAGGGCCTTTTGGTAGCAGCCTCTTACGAGGCCGGGGACGTTGCTTAGAAGCGCAAGCGGGCGCCGAGGAAGTACCGCCGCGGCTGGACGAAGTTGACTCCCTCGAGGTAGGCGAAGCCGTCTCCGCCGCTCAGCAGATCCTGAATCCGGATGGTGTCCTGGTCGTCGAGGATGTTGAAGACGTCGAGGAAGAAGTCGACCTCGACACGATCACCGATCGGCCAGAGATAGGAGCCGCGGATATCAAGGACTCCGTACTCGGTGCCGTCGATGAAACCCAGCGCGTCTGCGGCGACCCAGGAGTCATCGAAACCGCCGCCGGGCCAGCCACCGTACGCGAAATCGGTTTCCACGCGGTCTGGGAGGCTGCGACCGAAAGCCTGGCCCTGGTTGCGATTGAGCAGGAAGCCAGAGTTCCAGCGGTAGCTACCGCCGACCTGGAAGCCGCTGTCCCAGCTGTAAGAGCCGTGGACCTTGAACAGATGCTCCACCAGGCCCGGCTGCGGACCTGTACGGTTGGGAGCACGGGGATCGAGGAAGATCACGTCGCCGGCGCCGTCGAAGTTGGCGTCGGAGTTGCTGTTGCCGTCGGCGTCAGCGAAGTTGTACGACGCGAGCAGCTGCCAGTTGTCGCTGTAGCGCTTGCGGAAGATCAACTCCACGCCCTGCCAGTCCCGGAAGTTCCCGTCCGGCAGAGTGCCGATCAAGAAGTTGAGGTTGGTCGGGATGTCGCTGAAGCTGGAGAAACCGAAAAACTGCGGTCCCAGAAAGAACGAGTTCGGATCGGTGAGATCTCCACCGTACTGCGTCGGGTTGTAGTAGAAGGAGCCGTAGTCCTCGCCGATGTCAGTCGTCGAGCGGTCGATGAGGTTCACCTCGAACATCATGTTGTTGCCGAGGTCCCTCTTGTACTGGAGTTGGATCTCCTCGGTCACAGGCGTCGCGATCTTCGGAGCGAAGAAGGCGTCCTGAACCGAGGTGCCGCCACGAAAGCGGTAGTTGACCCACTCGCCGAGCACATCGACGTAGACCTGCTCTTCGAGCACACGGCCGGTCAGAGAGCCGGCGAAGTCGATCGCGTTATCGCGAAAGGCGTCGTAGTACTCGCCGTAGAAGAAGCCGACACTGCTGCGGCCGTCGCCCTTCAGGTCGTACGAGACGCTGATCCGCGGAGCCACTTCGGTGTCCCAGGTACCGACATCGTCGCCGTTGTCGGCGATGAAAGTGGTGTCTTCGGCGCGAACGCCGGCATTGACACTCCACTTGTTCCACTGCCAGGAGTCCTGGATGTAGTAGTGGGTGGACTCCGAGCCCTTGCTCGACAGGCCGTCTACAGTCTGCAGGGTGCGTGTGTAGTTGATCATGCCGTGCGGGTTGCCCGCGGTCGAGCTGAACCTCATGTTGTTCAGGATCTCGTCCTGGTCGAGGGTTCCGTTGCCGTTGTCGTCCCAGAGCGCCAGCAGCGTCGAGCGCTGAGAAGCGGAGAGCATTGTGTTGAAGTTGTTGGTCTCGTCGGTCGAGACGCCGAAATTCACCGTCGACCAGGCGCCGGCCGAGCCGCAGCTACCCACGATCTCGCACAGCGTGATCGTTCCGCTGGTGCCCATCGGGTTGAGCGAGATGAATACGGCTGGCGGGTCGCCGGTGAGCTGCGGGTTCTCGAAGAGAGTACTCGTACCGTCGACGATACCGAACTTCAAGGCGTGATCGCCCCAGCTGGAGTCGAAGAAGTACTCGAACGAGGCGCGCACCGAGTCGGTGGCTCGGTTGATGATGGTGTCCTGGCCGTCGCCGCCGAGCAGCTCCTGCGCGGAGGTGAAGCTCACCCCTGGCGCGAAGGTGATCTGGTTGCGGTGCTCACGGTTGGCGGCTAGCTGGTTGAGGTCGGCCTCGTGGTCGGTGGCCGCCACCTCGAGGGCTGCTGAGCCCCAGACCCGGTTGTAGCCAACGCTCCAACGCTCTCCGCCCCGCTCCAGGGTCACGTCGGCAGCGTTCGGGATCGAGCGGTCGAAACTACCGTCCTGCTCGCGCGGATCGGTGAGGTAGGTACCCGAGAACACATCGCTGTCGGTGATCGCCCAGGTTACCTTGCCGAAGATTTGATCAGCAGTGAGTTTCGGGCTCCGCAGGTAGGCGTCCTGCTCGTCGACGACGTCGCGCTCGTTCTCGGTGGTGCGATAGCTGGCGAAGAACCAGGCCTTGTCGCGCGCGATCGGGCCGCCGAGAGTCACGGCGGCGCCGGTAGCGGAGAAGGTGTCATCGGCGAAGTGGTCGTTGTCTGAGACAAGACTGTCGTTCTGGAGGTAGTAGTTCACCGAGCCGGAAAACTGGTTGCCGCCACTCTTTGTGATGACATTGGAGATGAGGCCGGGAACGCCGATGAACTCGGCCGGGATGGCGCCAGTGATGACACTCTGCTCCTGGATGATCTCGGTATTCAGATCGGCACCGTTGGTACCGGTCGTCTTGTCGGTGACGTTGATGCCGTCGAAGTAGTAGAGGTTGTCGGTCGAGAACGTGACGTCTCCTCCCAGGCGGTGCGCGTCACGATAGTTGACGCCGGAACGCGAGGCCGGGTTGTCCATTCCGTCTACACCGATCGTGTCCTGAACGCCAGGGACGAGCTGCAGGTAGCTCTGATAGGTCCGTGCCGTAGGCAACGCTTCGGTGAGCCGTAGGGTGATGTTCTGACCTGCCTGCGTCCTGGTGACGTCGACGAGGGGCGATTCGGCGGTGACGATCAGCTCCTCGGAGACCTCCACCAAAGTGAGTTGAACTCGTAGCGGTGTATCTTGCCCGGCGCGTATCGCAACGTTCTCGATCCTCGCACTCGCGAATCCGTCGAGCTCGATCGTGACGACATAGTTGGTGGCCGGAGACAGACTGACGAGCGAGGCCTCTCCCGCGTTGTTGGCGATGCGGCTTCTTCCGGTGAGGGACTGATCAGAGGTTGCCGAGATGGTGGCGCCCGCCAGGGCTGCCCCATCGGTGTCGGTGACAGTGACGCTCAACGTCCCGCGCGAGGCTTGGCCTAGAGCGAGGGTCGGTAAGAGCAACGAACCGATTGCGAGTACCAAGAGTGCTTTTCGCATGATGCTTAATTCCCCGAGGTTGTGAGAGTGCCCAGCGAGTCCGGGCGGGTTGACTCCTCGTGTCGCAAGGATTGTGCCCGACAGGTCTCGGGCTCTTTTGCCGTTCGAATCGATGTCAAGTGAGTGGTTCCGGCGGCTCTGGCCACCGACTTCGGGCACCCGCGCGCTGTTTACACTCGAAGAAACCAAAGTTTTGAAGTTGCGAATCCAACGGTTTGGAGCGTTGCTCCTGCGGCCCTCGTTTCAGGGTGCCCGGATGGACGGCGCTCGGTGGCGGTGACAGTGAGGCATCGAGAGATGTAGCTGCGATTTACACGAAGTGCCGAGTCCAGAGCGCGGTGCGGACCCGGTGGAATCAGCGGCAGGATCGCCCGAGGGCTTGCAGTCGGGCTGACGCCGGAGAGTCGGGTCGGAGCCTGGCCGAGGCACAGTACTGCGCTACCGCCTCGTCGACTCGGCCGGAACCCTCGAAGAGCAGACCGATGTAGAAACGCGCCTGCGCGTCGTCCTCATCGGCAGCGAGCGCAGCTCGGAACTGCTCCAGAGCTGCATCGAGCTGGCCGTTCTGGGCCAGGGCGCTACCCCACTCGTTGCGCGCCCACCCTGGTACTTCGCTGCCCGCCTCCTCGGCCTCTTCGAAGGTGGCGAGAGCCGCGCGCGGATCACCTGCCAGCATCTGCGCGCGACCCAGAAGCCAGCGGGCGTCGGGGTCGTTCGGATCCAGATCGAGGATGCGCCGCAGGTGTTTGATTGCCGTTGTGGGATTGTGCTGATCGAGGTATACGGTGGCGAGCTGGATCAAGGCGTCGACGCGATCGGGCACCAGGGCGACGGCTCGTTCCAAGTGATGACGCGAGCGGCTCAGATCACCCAGACTGCCGTGGGCGACGGCAAGCTGCTGATGAACGTCGGCGTTTTCGGGCAGGAGCTCTACGACCAACTCCAGGCCTAGAGCGGCTTGCTCGTAGTTTCCGTTGTCGAGATAGGCCTTGGCGCGCTCCCACAGCAGGACCGAGCTGGCGCCTTCGGCTACGACTGGCGACATCAGAGGGTCGGCGTAGAGATTGTAGAGGGCCGCACCACGCGCGCGCTGGGCGATCTCTCGGGCTTCGCTACGCCTTCCCTGACGCATGTAGACCTGGCCCAGGGTCGAGAGGGCCTGGGCGTGCCGCGGCTCGGTCCGAAGGATCTCTTCCAGCATCTCCTCCGAAGCCTCCAACTCGCCCTCGGAAAGCCGAATCTGGGCGAGGGTGACGCGCGCGGGTTGCAGGCCCGGCTCGATCTCGAGAGCGCGCTCGAGCTCCGTTGCCGCGGTCTTCGCCTGCCCCGCAGCCAGCAGTACTCTGCCGAGACGGAGGTGGGCGGGGGCGTAGTCGGGGCGCAGGGCCATGGCGCGGCGAAAGGCCAGGCCTGCTTCGGTGAGATCGGTTCCCACGGTAGCGAGGACGTCACCCCGGTAGTAGGGCCAGCGCTCGTCCATGGGGTCGAGTCGCTCAGCCTGCTCGTAGGCCAAGCGGGCTGGCTCCCAGAGCTCGTGGGCGTGGGCCACCATGCCGAACCGCCCCCAATTCGCTCCGGACTGCGGCTCGGCCACGACTGCCGCCCGGGTCTGCCGGAGGCGCGTCCTCACGCGCGCTTCCATGCCGTCCAGGTCCAGCTCCGGGATTCGAAGCGTCAGGTCAGACGCCGGCTCGGTAGCCTGCTGTCCACAGCCAAGCGGGGTCGCGATCGCCAGGGCGAGCGCGGCCAGGCCGAAGCGGGCCGGAGCCCGGAGTGCGGGCTCTGTCGACGTTGCCGAGGTGCGGCCGCCCGTGCGGCCGCCGCGGTCCCTCATGCCTGCCCCTCTCCTCGGCGGAGCACGATCGCCTGGTCAACAGCAATGTCTTCGAAGGTCTCCTCGAGGCCGTCCGGCCAGCGGACGACGACGGTGACCGGCGAGCCCAGACCTCCTAGACCGAAGTGGGCTCGAGGGTCGCTCGCGGAGAGGTAGCCCATCGCGCCCTGCACGGTTCGCACCTGGTGGAGCTCCCCTGAAGAAACCGTCACCCGGGCGCCGATCGCCCGGCGGTTCAGGCGAGGGTCGATCGTATCTACGAGGAGCCAGTGAGCCCGCGGCGGCTCGGCCCTGTAGAGGCGCGCCGGGCTCTCGATGTTGCTGAGCACCAGGTCGAGATCGCCGTCGCCATCGAGATCGCCGGTGGCCAGCCCGCGGCTGACCTCGATCGCGCTCGCGAAGGCCGCTGCCGCCTCATTCGCCAGATGAAAGGAGTCTCCGTCATTGAGGTACAGGAGATTCGGCTCGGCGTAGACATTCCAGGGCGCTGGCAACGCTTCGGTCAGGGGCTCGCCCTGTTTCACGCGACCGTTGGCGATGATCAAGTCGAGGTCGCCGTCGAGATCGATGTCGACGGGCGCCGTGCCGAAGCCCGTGTAGGGGGTGCTCTCAGCGGCCAACCCTACCTGGGTCGTCTGGTCTTCGAATCCCAGACCGGAACCGAGGTTGCGGTAGAAGGTGTTGGTCTCGTCGCGAAGATGGGTGAGAAAGAGATCGAAGTCGAGGTCATTGTCGAAGTCGGCCGCCACGACTCCCATCCCGGCCTCCTCGAGCCCCGACGCGTTGACGCTCGATCCCATGATGAGAGCATCGTCGATGAAGGTGACTCCGCCGTCCGCGCCGACCCCCTGGTTGATCCACAGCTGATTGGGATCGCCATCGTTGGCTACGTAGATATCCGGCCAGCCGTCGTCGTCGAGGTCCACGCAGACGATGCCGAGCCCGGCGCCGGTGACCACGTCGATGCCTGCTTGAGAGCTGATGTCGCGAAAGGTTCCGTCTCCCCGGTTGTGAAGGAGGACGTCAGTTCGGTCGACGAAGTTGTCGGGTCCGCAATACTCCCGCCGGCCGGCTTTGTCGGTGCATCGCACGTTGCGGTCGAAGACAACGTAGCGAACTACATAGAGGTCCAGATGGCCGTCCCGATCCACATCGCAGAAGGCGGCCGAAGTCGACCAGTCGTCGTCGGCCTCCCCGGTGGCTGCGATGCCGGCGGTGTCAGTCACGTCGACGAAGGTGCCGTCGCCTTGTCCGAGAAAGAGGCGGTCGGGACCGAAGTTGGCAACGAAGACGTCTTCGTGTCCGTCGTTGTTGACGTCGCCTATCGCTACCCCGGTTCCGAAGCCGGGATCGCCGAGGCCCGAGTCGTCGGTGGCGTCTACATAGAGGCCGTCGGCGCCCTGCAGAAAGAGCCGGTTTACCGAGTCTCCCGGCGCCCCGGATCGGCCGAGCCGCGGTGCTCCCGAGACGAAGTAGAGATCGAGGTCGCCGTCGGCGTCGGCATCGAAGACGGCGACGCCTCCGCCCATCATTTCGGGAAAGAGGAGCTCGCCGCCAGCGCCGGAATCGTGTGTGAAGCGCACGTTCCAGCTGTCGGTCGCATCCACGAACAGAGCCGCTGCCGCTACGCTCTGCTCCGCTTGGCTCTCGGCCACGACCGCGGTGGAATTCGCACTGTCGCCACCACCACCGCCACCGCCACCGCAACCGATGCTCAGTAGGATCCAGGGAGCGAGGACCACGCTCGAGCGGGGCAGCGACATCGACGAAATTCTAGCAGCGGCGGGTCTAGTGGCAGTGACCGTGCGCACTCGACCAGCTTTGACCCGGCGGGCAGGTTGGCACTGGGCGGCTATCGCCAGCAGAGCGGAACACCGAAACCAGCGCCAGGACGGCAACGATGGCACCCGCGCCGATGGCGAGCCAGGCGAGCTTCGACAGGCTCTTCTTCTTCAGGGCACAGCAAGTCTTGTACTTCTTGCCGCTTCCGCAAGGGCAGCGTTCGTTGCGTCCGACCTTTCTGTTACTGGCCATCGAATGGGTGCTTCCAGGGGCGATTGTCTCATGCGCACGTGGGTCGGGACGCCCCCGTGAAGGTCCGGTGGCGGCGACCGGGTTCTCGTGGGGTGCTCCAGCTTGACCGAGGACCTTCTGTACCGTAATAAGTGTAGGATCTTGGTTCCACAGTGAATCGGTCCGGAGGAGCTCGAACGGATGAAGAGCCGGCATAGAGAAGTGATGATGGCGGTCGCCGTGGCGCTCGCTGTGCTGTCGCCGGTGGGGTCGCAGGCAGCGGCACAGTCCTCCGACGTTCCACGCGCCTGGGACGGGCATCCCGACCTCAACGGCATCTGGCAGGTGATGGGCACGGCTCATTGGGATCTTCAGGACCACTCGGCGGGTCCGGGTCCACTCGACGTCGGGGCGATCGGCGCCGTGCCGCCCGGGCAAGGGGTGGTCGAAGGCGACGAGATTCCGTACCAGCCATGGGCCTTGGAGCAGAAGCAGAAGAACTTCGACGACCGGCTCAAGGGTGACCCGGAGAACAAGTGCTATCTGCCAGGAGTTCCACGAGCGACCTACCTTCCGTACCCGTTTCAGATTGTTCAAGGAACCGGGAAGATCATGATCGTCTACGGATTCGCCGAGGCGAACCGAACGATCCACATGGACATCGAGCATCCTGAGCCGGCGCCCATAGACAGCTGGATGGGGCGCTCGCACGGCCGCTGGGACGGAGACACCCTCGTCGTCGAGGTCGCCGGATTCAACGGCCAGGCCTGGTTCGATCGAGCCGGCAACTTCGCCAGTGACACGCTCCGTGTGGTCGAGAGGTACTCGCCCATCGGTCCGAACGCGATCCACTACGAGGCGACTCTCGACGATCCGAACGTGTTCACCCGGCCCTGGACGATCAGCATGCCGCTCTATCGGCGTCTGGAGGAACACGTCCAGGTGCTGGAGTTCAAGTGCGTCGAGTTTTCGGAGGAGCTCCTGTACGGTCATCTGCGCAAGGAGCCGAGGCAGTAGTGGCAGACCCGACCCGAAGAGTGAAGGAGTACCGCGTCATGACATGGAAACGTTGCGCCCTTACTGTGATGACGATCGTGCTGGCCGGCGCGGTCCCCGGCGTCGCCGCTGCGGCCGAGGCTCACCACGTTCACTTGACGACCTCCAACACGACCGAGGCGGTCAAGTGGTATGTCAGGCACCTGGGGTGCCAGCCGATCGAGGAACGGAGCAACGCGGTCGACTGCGGCTCTGTCGAGATCGTCTGGAAGGTCGGCCCGATCCTGGGCGGTAGCCAGGGCACCGGCGCCGATCACATCGGCTTCTCGTTTGCTGATCTCGATGCCAAGGGGGCGGAGCTCGAAGCAGTTGGAGTCCGCGGGTCGGGGGTGAGGCTGCAGAGATTCCCTGACGGCAAGTTGATTCACGACATTCCGGGCTTGTTCAAGATCGGCTTCATCTTCGATCCGTGGGGAACGCGCATCGAGCTGGTGGAAGACCCCGAGACTCTCGGTTTCCACCACATCCACCTGAGCTCCGCCGATCCGGATGCCGCCCTGGCGTGGTACCGGGACGTCCTCGGCGGCGAGTCGGCGAGCCTCATGGGGCGGATTGACGGCCTGCGTTTCGACGACGTCTGGGTGCTCGTGTCGCGGCAGGCTGAAGGTATTCCGGCGGCCACCGAGGGACGCTCCATCGACCACATCGGCTTCGTAGTGGCGGATCTCGGCGCATCGGCGGCGATCATGACCGAGCGCGGCGCCCACTTTCTGCAAGCCCCGATCGTTCCCGAAAGCGCTCGCGCCGACGCGAAACGAGGGTTCATCGCCGGGCCGGACAACGTCCGGATCGCGGTCGTCGAGCCGCAGTGGGCGGGGGTGATCAGCCATGCTCTGGCGGCAGACCCGCAGACGGCAGCGGCGCGGCAGCCCTATACAGTACCGCGTACACCCTGGGGAGAGCCGGACCTGCAGGGTATGTGGACCGGCAACAAGGCTCACGGTATTCCTCTCGAGCGACCCGAAGAACTAGCCGGCAAGGAAGCGTTGACGCCCGACGAGGCGGCCGCGCGGCGCGAGCGAGGAACGCTCGGCAGTATCTGGGGCTATGAGCGCGAATGGCGCGACACGACTCTCGGTTATGTGAAGTCGGCACCTTCGACTCAGGTTGCCATGGTGATCGACCCGCCTGACGGCCGACTCCCTGAGCTGACCGAGAACGGCAAGAGGCTTGCTGCCGAGGCTCGCGGCAGACGTGACTACAGGAGCAAGGCTGATGGCCCCGAGGACCTCACCTCCTTCGTGCGCTGCATTTCCCGTGGCCTGCCGGGCCAGATGATGCCGGGGATCTACAACAACGGTCTACAGATCGTGCAAAGCCCCGGCAACGTTGCCATCCAGAAGGAGATGATCCACGAGACCCGCGTCGTTCCGACGTCGCCGCGTCCGCACCTCAGCCCGAGCATCCAGCAGTGGCTGGGAGACTCCCGTGGCCACTGGGAAGGCGACACTCTGGTGGTCGAAGTGACGAACTTCAACGGCAAGGCGCCCTATCGGCTGTCGGGGCCGAATATGAAGCTTGTCGAGCGCTACACGCGACTCGGCCCCGACACGCTCGAGTACCAGTTCACGGTCGACGACCCGACGATCTGGACGAGTCCGTGGACCGGCAGGTTCGAGTTCGAGTTGGACAACGATCAGTACGAGCTCGTAGAGTATGCCTGTCACGAAGGTAACTACGGCATGGCGAACATTCTGAGTGGTGCACGAGCACGAGACAGACGGGCGGCCGAAGAAGCCGCGAAGGAGTGAGGTGAATCGGATGCGATCGACGTCAATCATTCTGTTGACCACCGCCGTTGCCCTCTTTGTGGCGGCGCCGACTGTGGCCCATCATGCTTTCTCTGCCGAGTTCGACGCTTCCAAGCCGGTCAAGCTGCGCGGCAAGATCACCAAGATCGAGTGGGTCAATCCCCACGCCTGGATCCACCTCGATGTCACCAACGACGACGGCACCGTCGACAGCTGGATGATCGAGGCCGGTCCGCCGGGAGCCTTGGTCCGACGCGGTTGGAAGAAGGACTCGATAAAGCCGGGCACCGAGGTGCTGATCGAGGGCTATCGAGCGATCGACGACGCGCTACGTGCCAACGGCCGCGACGTAACCTTCCCGGATGGCCGTAGGCTCTTCGCCGGCTCCTCAGGCACCGGTGCCCCGCGAGATGGCGCGGATCCGACCGAGCCCGAGTCGCAGTAGGCGCCTGCAGCCAGAGCCGCTCTCGGAGAAGAGAGAAGAAGAGAAGACAGTTTGCTCGCTTCGCGCCTACGAGTCATGGCGCGCTGTAGGAGAGGGTGTGTGCGAGAGGGGACGCCCTGGAGAGCGGAGGGGAGAAGAGGTAGTGGTGGCGGTGGTGGTCTTCTCTTCGGCTTGTCCGAGTGTCTTTGGATCGATCTGAAAAGAAGGGGCAGGGCTACAGGCCTCGCGCCATGCACGAACCTCGGACTACGAGCCTCTCGAGTCCATCTTTGGACTCCTTACTCGCCTCCCGGATCCCGCCGAGCCGGACCAGTAGGCGCACGAGAGCCGCGTCGAGTCAGATGCAGTCCTGACGTCAAGCGTGCGTCATATCGCCACAGCGCAGGAGCCGAGCGCGGAGGCGTA
>SMVB01445271.1_pt1 | contig 10716 bp, 8 predicted proteins | sample 2456461 | NCBI WGS metagenome assembly SMVB01 (sample SAMN11095934, study PRJNA526329) | marine sediment metagenome | biome: Marine sediment; feature: Surficial sediment; material: Deep marine sediment; isolation source: Hadal surficial sediment | place: Pacific Ocean | collected 2014-05 | depth 0-1...
CGCTGATCAGGCGCGCCAACTCTCCGGAAGAGACGAGTTCGCGACTGATATTGTCGTACCAGATACTCTGGCCAAAATCTTGGACCTTCCGAATCGGATTGCTCATTTCGCGTTAGTCCTCGTGCCCACCCCTTGGGGGGGGGCGGTGTCTAGAACCGTTGATTACGTTGCTCGGCGATCGATTTCGTCGCTCTGCGATTGATTTTACCGCAGCGCTATCGCGCAATCATAACGAGTGCGTCCGATAGATTGTGCGGGCAATTCACCCTCGATTTATCGGCCGGTACCGCTGAAATCTCACTGAAAAGTTGTCGGCTGGATGGATTCCGGAGAGGTGGATCGAGCTTCATCTCCAGAAGCCGCTGAACCTTCCACAGTCGATCTGGGGAATTACCCCGGGTGCCTCTACGGCGTTTTCCATCGGCACAGGCTCGCCGTCCCGGAATCGAACGTCGATCTGCCCGTCGAAGTCAGTGTCTTCTTCTTGCTGGACGACCCTTTGCCCCCGGTACTCCTGCACGACGTCGGGTCGTCCGTCTCCATTGGTGTCGGCTTCTACCCTCACCAACTCGCCGGCGCGATAGATCTCACGCCGGTCTGTCTTGCCCGTGTTGTCGCTGTCGATCAACGCGTAGGAGGCCACGCCCTCTGCAAACGTTAACTGCACCTCGAACACCCCGTCGCCATCCCGGTCGGTGCACTGGCGCTCGACCTGACCGGAACTTTCATAGAAGACTTTCTGGTCGGGCTTGGTCCGATTCGCGCCGGCGATCTCCTGGATCGTGAGCTTTCCCTGCCGATCGAATTCGTAGAGCAAATGCGCACGACCGCGACCCTCGGTATCCCGTGCCTGGCGAACCAGCCGCTGGTCTTCGTAGTAATTCCAGCTGTCGATCTTGCAGTCGCCGTCCGAGTCTTTCTCTTCGGCGGTGACGTCGCCCGCTTTGTCGAGCCAGCGGCGAAGCTCGACGCAGCCGCGAGTCACGCTGCGCATTTCGAGTAGATTCGCAGCCCCGTCCTTGAAGAACACAGTCCGTTCGCTCGTGCCGTCCCCGTCGCTGTCGGTCTCGCTGCGCACGATCTGGCCCGCTGCGAAGTGACGGGTGGTTTCAAAGCGCCCGTCAAAGTCGCGATCGCTCTCCTCGCGCTGAATCACAGCGTCGGTGTAAAGCCGAACTACGTCGAACTTGCCGTCGAAGTTGCTGTCGTATTCCTCGCGACTGGCCCGTCCCTCGGCGTCGAGATCGACCCAGAGGTCCATCGCGCCGTCCCCGTTGCGGTCGCGCTCCTGACGAACCTGGTTGCCCGCAGCGAAGTAGAGCGTCGAGTCGATCTTCCCGTCTCCGGTCGTGTCGACGTCTTGACGCACACGAACACCGGCCTCGAAGTGGATCACGACGTCGTAGAGACCATCCGCGCGTGTGTCTCGCTCCTCCAAGGTTTTGATCCCCGCCTCGAAGTGTTGACGCAGATCGAACAGCTTGTCGCCGGTGGTGTCGGAGCTGCGAAGGCTGATCGATGACCCGACGTAGGTTGTGATGAGGTCTTTTTCGCCGTCTCCGGTCGTGTCTTCTTCCGCGCGAATCTGTTGGCCGTCGCGGAAATAGAGCGTGACGTTCAGTTTGCCGTCGCCGTTGTCATCCCGATGCTCGAGCAGCCTGGTGCCGTCGAGATCGAACTCGGCGTGGAGGTCCACCACCCCGTCCCGGTCCCGGTCTTCTTCCAGCATGCTCGGCTTCCCGCCGAGGTAGTGGGTCCAGCGGTCGGAGCGGCCGTCGTAGTCGCGATCTTCTTCCCGCCGGGTCGCTTGGCCGTCGACGAATTCGCTGCGAATGTCTACCTCGCCATCCGCGTTGCTGTCGTCTCGCTGGAGTTTCGGCAGGCTGTCTACGTACTCGATCCAACGATCGATCCGGCCATCGCCCGTGGTGTCGAGTTCTCGCAGGTGAACCTGGCCGGTTGCGTCGTATCTGCTCCAGGAGTCGAGCCGACCGTCGTGGTCGCGGTCGCGCTCGGAGCGCACGGGTTTGCCGTCCACGTAGTAGACGAACTCGTCGTGGTTGCAGTCGCGGTTGGTGTCACTGCGGCGCTCGCTCAAGCTTTCGTTTTCGTCGTAGAGCAATACGATGGGGACGCACTCGGTCTCGCTTGCGCCGACCATCGAGGCCGCGCCGAGGGCCGCGGATCCAAGCGTGATGAGAGTGCGGAGCCAGCTGCGCGTTCTTCGCGTCCTTTGCGTCCTTCGCGTCATAGGGGGGGAAGGTAAAGAATCTCTCAGGGCAGTTCAGGATTGCGGAAGGTGAGCCTGAAAGTTTTGGTGCTGAGACAGCGATTGTGGTCGCCCAGGGGAGGGAAAGGCGCGGCGCTCCGGTAGGCAGCCATTGCGCTTGCGGCGAAGGAAGGGCTGGTGGATTCGATCAACTCGAGCTTCGCGATCGAACCCGAATGGTCGAGCGCGATGCGAAACTGAACGACATCGTCGGGGTGGGCGTCCAGCGGAAGTTCCCAGCGCGCGTAGGTGCGGTGCTTGATTTCGTCGAGGTACCGCTGAACGTAGGCACTCTCAGGCAGGGGGTCGTGGCGACGGTGCTGGGGTCGCCTCCCGCAGATCCCGCGGTGATGTCGTCGGCAGAAATCCCTGTCGCCGCCCGGCCGAGGCCGCTTTGGCTAGCGCGGACGGCCATGGGAGGGGCGACCGCCGCTCCCTTGTAGCGCGTCGCGTTCAACTCCGACGGTCTCTCGAAGGCGCCAGGGGCCGGGAGTCTCGTGGCCGTCCGAACTGCGGTCACACTGGGACTGGCCATTTCTACCCTGGGTGCGATCAGGTCGGCAGCGCTCGGGGCGGGTTGGAATTCGGCCAGGGTGGACAGCGGAGCACCGAGCAGTTCGGCCAGGTCGAGGCTCGGCGCTTCGAGCATGGGTGCGGGGACAGCGGCGAGTTCAGAAGGTTGCAGCGCCAACGCAATGGCCATCGGCGCCGGGAGTATCTTGGGAACCGGGAGGGGAGGCGAATCCTCGGCGCCCCGAAGTTCGATCCGTCCGTTCAGAATCTCCACCGGAATCACTTCTTCGACCGCCTGTTGAGCGATGTATCCCAGTGTGGCGATCGCTCCGATCACCAGGCTGTGGAGCACCGCCGACACGGCAGCTGAAACCAGAACTCGCGTGCGGTCCTCGGGTTCGGGCATGCTGAGACCGGGCAGTTCGGCAGGGTCCGAGGCGAAGACCCGCGCGTCGCTTGCTGGATGGGTCGCGCTAGTCGCGGCGTTGGCGAAGACACTTCCGGATGCGCCCATGCGAAGCCGCACGGCAGCGCGATTTTTTGATCGGCGCAGGTTCATCACTCGATTGTGTTCTCCACTGGCAGGCCGAGGTTCGCCGGGGAAGCGGGGCCAGCCGGTTCGACCGCATTCGCGATGGTTCACGAGATAGCGCACTCAGATCCGCTGCGCGTAAGACGCCGCGTCGAACTGCAAAGTTCTCGCAGTGTGTCTTCTCATCCACTGGCTTGGTGGCGCCGGGTCGAACCGGTGCTCGAACCGGTGCATGACACTTGTGCCTCCGTTAATCTCGGGTGCCGCATTTGGCGCGAGTTCTCGAGAAGGAACGCGATGTTTTCAGCCGAGCACTTTATCGATCTCCTCGTCATGGGCTGGTTGTCGAACATCCCGCTGGCGATCGGTTCGATTGTCAGTATCTCCGTTTTTTGCGAGCGACTGCTTAGCTTTCGCGGTCTCGAAGACTCGTCTCGTAAAATGGCCGGCAAGGCGATCGACGCCATTGGGCGTCGGGACCTCGAAGGCGCGAAGCGGATCTGCGCCAACTCAGAACTACCAGTGGCCGCGGCATTTCACGAAGCGCTGGGTTGGAACAACGTTGCGGCCGAAGACCTGGATCGCGTGTTGGCGACCCGGCGCGCCGAACTCGCCACGGGACTCAAGCGCGGCGTCTGGATGATCGGCACGGTTGGATCGCTTGCGCCGTTCGTCGGCCTGTTCGGGACCGTGGTGGGGATCATCCGCGCGTTCGGCGTGATGTCGGAAAGCGGCGACACCGGGTTTCAGGTGGTGTCGGCGAACTTGTCCGAGGCGCTGATCGCGACCGCCGCGGGCCTCGGCGTCGCGATCGTCGCCCTCTGCTTCTTCAACTATCTCCAGATCCGGATCGGATCGCTCAACGCGGTCTACGCCCGGGCGAGCGAACGGTTGGTTCAGGCGCTGATCTATGTTGAATCCAACTACGTAGAATCGAGGGCCAAAGCCAATCTCCGCGAAGGTGCGTCCTGAGATGGTCGCCAAGCTCATAGCCGGGGACGAGATCGAAGGCGAAGGCGGTGAAATCGTCGCCGAAATCAACGTGACGCCTCTCACCGATATTTTCTTGGTCTTGCTGATCATCTTCATGGTCACGAGCAGCGTGATCGTGGAGGAGGGCAAAAACATCGATCTTCCCGATGCTTCGGTGGCCGAAGAGACGACACCCAACGGCGTCACGGTTTCGATGCGCGCCGGAGGCGAGATCCTGATCAACGATCTGCCGGCCGAACCCGGAACGGTGCTTCAAATGCTCGAAGCCGCTCTCGAGCGGGCCGATGACAAGATTGTGATTTTGCGCGGTGACGCGAGCGTCGCGCTGGGGAGAGCGGTCAATATTTTGGATCTCGCGCAGCAGGCCGGGGCCGAGGGAATTGCAATTTCGACCGAGCAGCCATCCGCTGCACTCGAGATCCAGTAGCGCGCTTCCGCAGCCGCCTACAGGTCGTCCAGTACCTCGAAGAAATTGCTCCAGGTCTTCGAGACACAACTGGGATCTCGAATGCTGATTCCGGGAACCCGCAGGCCCGCCAATGCAAAGGCCATGGCCATGCGATGGTCGTCGTAGGTTTCAATGGTCGCGTCGTGAAGCGGGCCGGGTTGAATGCGCAGCCAGTCTTCGCCGGCTTCGGCGCGGCCCCCCATGCGACACAATTCGGTTTCAAGCGCCGCCAGCCGGTCGGTCTCCTTGATCTTCAGGTTCCAGATGTCTTTGATCACCGTGGGTCCGTCGGCGAACAGGCACACGACCGCATAGGCGAGGGCGGCGTCTGGAGAGTCGTTCATGTTGACTTCGCCGAGGCTTCGCAGGCCGTGTTTGGGCCCGATGAGTTCGATCGTATTGGCATCGCGACGCACGCTGCAGCCCATGGCTTCGAGCAAATTGAGAATGGCGAGATCTGCCTGTATCGATTCGGCCGGAATGCCTTCGATCTGGACCCGCCCCCCGGTGATCGCGGCAGCGCACAGGGGGTAGACCGCAGACGAGGCGTCCGGTTCGACTTGATAGTTCTGGGGTTGATAGCGTTGACCGGCCTTCACCAGCAGGGTGTTCTCTCCCACTGCGCCCGCGGTGGCGCCCCACTTCGCCTCCACCCCAAAGGCGCCCATGACTTCGAGGGTGAGATCGATATAGGGACGCGAAACGATGGCCCCGAGAAAGTGGATCTGGACGTCGCGCCGGGCATAGGGGGCCACCATCAGCACCGCCGAGACGTACTGGCTCGAGGCGGAAGCGTCCATGTACACGCTGCCTCCCGCGATCCCGCCGCCCATCACCTTGATCGGCGGGCAATCGTTGTCGCCCAAAATCTCGAGTCGGGCGCCGAGGCCTTCGAGGGCGTCCCGCAGATGAGAAATGGGTCGTTCGCGCATGCGTTCGTTGCCGTCGATCACGACCGGACCCGCTCCCAACGTGGTCACGGCCGTGAGGAACCGGCTCGTGGTCCCGGAGTTCATGACGTAGAGCGGGTTGTCGGCCGGGGGAAACTCCGGACCGTGGCCCGTGACGACAAACGTGGTGCCATCGACGTCCACGGCGCCCCCGAGTGCCCGCAGGGCATCGCACATGACCCGGGTGTCATCGCTCTTGAGGCAGCCCCGGAGTTCACTCTGACCCTCGGCGAGAAACGCCATCGGGAGCGCGCGGTTGGTGATGCTCTTGGATCCGGGAACCCGGACCTTCGAGTCGACGGGTCCGCGAGGCCGGATCGCGCGGGGTTCGAGAACTTGTCTCATCGAGAAAGCCGAACGTCGCACCGGCACCGACAATTTGGACCGGTTCCGGGTGCGCTGGGGGGCATGTGGGCTTCGTGCTTCATCTATCTCTCACTTGGGCGCGCTTTCAGGGTGGTTTAGCAACTCCCTCGCCTCTTGGCGTCGGTGCCGACACCTGGGCAAACCAGTGACGTTTTGGGTCCAACTGGGTGCTTCGCCGGGGCCCGGGTGTGGGCCTGGGTGGATTGGCGATTGACACCCCTCCCGGGCTCAGGCAGACTTTGTTACCGCACCAAAAATCGTTGCGTTGACGAGGGCTTAGCGCCTCTCGGCTGGCCAGTTCCGGCACACACACGCTCGGCGGCTCACTAGAACCCGTTTGCACGACCGAGCAGACTTGTGTCGAGGGCAATCATCGCGGCATTTGCGTGTTGGCCACGCGCCCTGGCCAAAGGCGCCTTGCGCGGGCAGACGCGCAGGCAATGATGGACGACAAGGAGAGACTCGTTGGTCAAGGTACTGGTATCCGACAAACTCGCTGCCGAGGGCCTCGAGGTCCTGCGTCAGGCTCGAGGCATTGAAGTCATCGAAAGACCGGGAATGACTCCGAGCGAACTGCTCGAAGCGATCAGGGATGTCGATGGTCTGGCGATTCGCAGCGGGACCACGGTCACTGCGGAGGTGATCGCCGCGGCCGACAAGCTCCGGGTCATCGGGCGTGCGGGCATCGGGGTAGACAATGTAGATGTCTCCGCGGCCACGGACCGTGGCATCGCGGTGTTGAACACGCCCGAGGGCAACAATATTACGACGGCCGAACACGCCATTGCACTGCTGGTCGCACTGGCGCGTCACATTCCTCAGGCCACGGCTTCGATGAAGGCCGGCAAGTGGGAGAAGGAAAAGTTTCAGGGCATGGAACTCTTCAACCGCACCCTTGCGGTCGTGGGCCTGGGCAACATCGGTCGCATCGTCGCCTTGCGGGGCAAGGCCCTGGGCATGAAGGTCATCGCCTACGATCCCTTCACGACGCTCGAACGCGCGCAGAAGCTCGATATCGAGTTGGTTGCAGACTTCGACGAAGTGCTCGCGCGTGCGGACGCCATCACATTGCACGTTCCCAAGACCAAGGACACCATTGGGCTCTTGAACCGCGAGACCTTCGCCAAGGCGCGCAAAGGCCTCTTGGTCATCAATGCGGCCCGAGGTGGGATCGTCGACGAGGAAGCGCTGCTCGAAGCTCTTGAATCCGGCCAGGTCGGAGGCGCGGGTCTCGACGTCTTCGTGGAAGAGCCCCCGCCCCCGGATCACCCCCTGCTCCGCCACGAGCGGGTCATCTGCACGCCCCATCTCGGCGCGTCCACCGAGCAGGCACAAATCAACGTATCGGTCGCGGTGGCGGAGCAAATCTGTGACTACCTGCTCAATGGTATCGTGCGCAACGCGATCAACGTCCCCTCGATCTCACCCGAACTGTTGAGCGAGGTTGGGCCCTACCTGCGCTTGGCCGAGAAGCTCGGTCGTTTTCAGGGCCAGCTGTGCCCGGGTGCCATCGAACGAGTCGAAGTCGAGTACGCCGGCGAGGTTTCGGATCTGAACGTCGCACCGATCACCATCGCCGTGCTCAAGGGCATCCTCGAATCGGTCCGCGAAGGCGTCAACATGGTCAACGCCACAAGCGTGGCCCAGGAAATTGGTCTCAAGGTGATTGAATCCAAGGTCACCTTGCCCAAGGACTTTGCCAGCCTGGTGAGCGTGCGGGTGATGGGTTGCGAAGATCGACTGATCGCCGGGACGATCTTCCACGGCGGCCAACCGCGCATCGTCCGCATCGACGACTTCATGCTCGAAGCCATCCCCGAAGGCCCGACGATCTTCATTCAAAACCACGACGAAGCCGGCGTTGTAGGCAACGTCGGCACGATCCTGGGAGAGGGCGGGCTGAACATTTCCCGCATGCAGCTGGCTCTTTTGCCGGACCGAAAACAGGCCGCAATGTTGGTCAACGTAGACGCAGTGCCGAGCGACGAGATCATGGAGCGGCTGCGCCGGAGCCGGCACATGATCACGGCACAGCTCGTGGAGCTCTAGCTAGAAAGTTTGAAAACCGGATCGAATCAGCGAATTCGAGCGAAGGACAGGAGCGAAAGAACATGGAAGCAATAGACCGATGACGACCGTAGTCGCGGTAGGCGCCCAATGGGGCGACGAGGGCAAGGGCAAGATCGTGGACTGGCTGGCCCCGAGAGCGGATCTAGTCGCGCGCTTTCAAGGCGGCAATAACGCAGGGCACACCCTGGTAGTTGACGGAGAGAAGACCGTCCTGCACATCGTGCCGTCGGGCATCCTGCACCCGCGCAGCATCAACTTGATTGGACCCGGGGTAGTGATCGATCCCGGCGCGCTGTTGACCGAGATCGCCGCGCTGCGCGACCGCAAGATTCTCAACGATCCCTCGAGGCTCCGGGTATCGGGGCGCGCGCACGTCATCTTGCCGTGGCACCTCGCCTTGGACCAGGCTCGGGAAAGCTCTGCATCCGAGGACAAGAAGATCGGCACCACGGGCCGGGGCATTGGTCCCGCCTACGAAGACAAAGCGGCCCGCCGCGGCGTCCGCATGGCGGACCTGCTGCACCCCGAAGAACTCGCGGCCAAATTGCGCGGCTTTGCCGAGTGGAAGAACTTCGAACTGGTGAAGTACTACAAGACCGAACCGATCGACGTAGAGGGGTTGATCAAAACGGCCGTCGAGTGGGGACGCGAACTCGAACCCTACATCGATCACACCGGAAGGATCCTCGACCGCACCCTGCGCGAGGGCAAGAGCGTGCTGTTCGAGGGGGCTCAAGGGACCTTCCTCGACATCGACCACGGTACGTATCCCTTTGTCACGTCCTCTAACTGTGTCGCGGGTGCAGTTTGCACAGGCTCCGGGATCGGTCCCACCAAGATCGACCGGGTGCTCGGGATCACCAAGGCCTACACGACCCGGGTAGGGGCGGGACCCTTCCCCACTGAACTCGACGACGAGATCGGGGAACGCCTGCGCAAAGCTGGCTCGGAATTTGGTGCCACGACGGGTCGCCCTCGGCGCTGTGGTTGGCTCGACGTCGTGATGTTGCGCGAGTCAGTCTGCGTCAACGGGATCACGGATCTGGCGATCAACAAACTCGATATCTTGAGCGGCTTCGGCGAAATTCAGATCGCCACCGCGTACCGGATCGACGGCAAACTCACCCACGATTTCCCAATGACCATGACTGAGGTGTCGCGTGCAGAACCGGTGTACGAAAGCATGCCGGGCTGGGACGAAGACATCACCGGGGCCCGGCAGATCGAAGATCTACCCGACAACGCGCGTCGCTACATCGAACGCATCGAGAGCCTGGTCGAGGTTCAGGCGTCGTTCATCTCGGTGGGGCCGGGGCGGGACGAGACCATCATGTGTGCCGATCCCTTCAGGAGTTAGGCCCGGAAGTTCTTCCAGAACCCGCGGATCTAAACTAGAGCTTTGATCCGACCGATGGAGCAAGGGTCGTTGGCGCGTTGCGCGCGTGTGCACAAAGCGGGCTTTGGCGGCGAATCGCATGGGGAATGATCGCTGTTGGGTAAGTCCTTTCGCATCCTGTCCGCCAATCTGAAGAACGGCGCTGCCGACCCCGACGCCTTCGCCAACCAGGTCGCAGCGCTCGCGGTGGACGTGTTGGCCCTGCAAGAGGTCAGCTTCGATCAGGCCGAACCTCTTACAAGGCTATTGGATTTCGGTGAGATCGTTCCCTCCGACTACTTTATTGGGCGGGGACTGCTGTGCCGTCATCCGGTCAAGATCGAGCGCGTCCCGCTCGTCTGGGGGTTCGCGCTGACGGCTCGGCTCGAGCCCGGAGACTGGAACCCGCTGACTGGACCCGTCGAGATCATGAATCTCCACGTGGCTGCGCCTCACATGCTGAGCCCACTACCCGGTCCCGTATTGCGCTGGCACCAGGGACGCGAATTCGACGCCTTCCTGGCCCGCGCCGATCAAGGGACGCAACCCGCTCCCGCAAGGCTGATGGTCGGTGACTTCAACTCGACGCCCGGTTGGCCCTGGTACCGACGCATGGCCTCGAGGTTTAGCGATGCTGCGGTGGAGTTCGCGGCAAAGTCGGGTGCCTCGACCGAGCCTACGTGGGGCCCACTGCCCAGCGGACCGAAGGTGTTGCGCATCGATCACGGGTTTACGCGAGGGCTAGAAGTAGAGGGATTCGAGGTTTTGGAAATCGCAGGTTCAGACCACAGCGCGTTGGTGATTGATCTCGCCTACCCGAGTTGACCGATCGCGCGCTCCTGGCGGATTAGAAGCGCGCGCTGAGAACCAGCAACAGAAGAGCGATGAACGTGAGGGCGGGGCAGGGTGCGCCAGCGCGCCCCGGCCCCGCTTGGTTTGAAAGGTACTTAGAGGAATAGTTGGAGGGTGACATCGACTCAACTGCCTCTCTAGCGGCGCTGGTGCCGCCGAATTGTTTCCCAGTTCACTGGTGCCGCGGTGACGACTGCGGTAACGCCAGCGGGAGTGACGGGGATGTGGGTCTGCGCAATTCTGACGGCGGATTGGGCAGCGATCGACCAGGTGGTTCGGTGTTCGAGTCCAACCGAAGTGGCGGTATTCATTCGTGCTGAATCGGTCCTATAGCGTTGTGTATTCATC
>SMVB01251493.1_pt1 | contig 10712 bp, 7 predicted proteins | sample 2456461 | NCBI WGS metagenome assembly SMVB01 (sample SAMN11095934, study PRJNA526329) | marine sediment metagenome | biome: Marine sediment; feature: Surficial sediment; material: Deep marine sediment; isolation source: Hadal surficial sediment | place: Pacific Ocean | collected 2014-05 | depth 0-1...
GTTCGATAACTGGAAAAATGCAGTCTAAAATATCAGACAAATACCCTGTTTTAAGTTTATGAATTATTCAGGCTAAGGTTGTTCACCAACCATATACCATCAGGTCGCAAAATTTTATGGAAGATCTCATGTCAAAAATGTTGAAACATTTTTGACTTTTGGATGTCAGTGTTGAAACATTGTTGAAACATAAAAAGTGCCTCTGAATTAAATGAAGCAGGCTTTTGTCTCCAAAAGCCTGCTCTGGTACCCGGAGTGGGACTTGAACCCACACGACCTAAACGGTCACAGGATTTTAAGTCCTGCGTGTCTACCAATTCCACCATCCGGGCCTGTCTGCCAACAGGCAGGCATCTGACTAATTATTAGCCATAATATTGGTATTTATCTTGGTTCTTGATTTACTGAGAAATAGAAATGTATTTTTAAGAGAAGGAAATAGCTTCAATAACTAAGACATTTAGATTTTACGGTATCCTTATGAAACCCATTAAAATCATTCAGATCAAGAAGTCAATAAATAAAAAAGAGCGAAAGACGGGATTCGGACCCGCGACCCCGACCTTGGCAAGGTCGTGCTCTACCAGCTGAGCTACTTTCGCTTTTTCCTTCTTTTTACAAAGGGAGTGCAAAGATAAATAATGGCTTCAATTATTCAACAATTATTTCAAAAATTGTTTACTAATTTATCAATTCTCATAGTTATTCAATTCCCTATTTAATATCTTGCAAACCGCTAACAGGAACCTTTTTTTCAAGTTTCGAGCGATTTAGGGAATAGCATTTAATTTATACTTTTTAAAAAAAAATAGCATAATGGAGCACACAGAATTCAAAAAATACATTGACGAAAACAAAGACAAATTTTTATCAGAACTTTTTGAATTGCTTAAAATTCCATCAATAAGTTCTGATAGCACAAAAAAAGAAGAAATTGTTCAGGCTGCGGAATTCCTTAAAGAAAAATTTGAACAGTCGGGCGTCGATAAAGCAGAGATTTGTGAGACGGCAGGAAATCCCATTGTTTATGCTGAAAAGATTATTGATCCTTCTTTGCCTACAGTTTTAGTTTATGGTCATTACGATGTGCAACCGGTTGATCCTATTGAATTATGGGATTCGCCACCATTTGAACCAACCATTAGGAACGAGAAAATTTATGCCCGTGGATCTGCCGATGATAAGGGTCAGTTTTATGCCCATCTAAAGGCCTTTGATGCCATGGTTGCTTTGGATAGCGTTTATTGCAATGTAAAATTCATGGTCGAAGGTGAAGAGGAAGTTGGTTCTGAGAATCTTGGGATTTTTGTTGCTGCAAATAAAGAAAAACTCGCTGCGGATGTGATATTGATTTCTGACACAAGCATGTTGTCTCTGGAGCACCCGTCCATTACCACAGGACTGAAAGGATTGAGCTACATGGAAGTGGAAGTGACCGGGCCAAACAGGGATTTACATTCTGGAACTTATGGTGGCGCTATTGGAAATCCAATCAACATATTGAGCAAAATGATCGCCTCGATGACTGATGAAAGTAATCGAATTACCATTCCCGGATTCTATGATAAGGTAGTGGAATTGTCTGAAAAGGAAAGGGTAAAAATAGCCAAAGCCCCATTTAGCGAGGAAGAATATAAAGAGGAATTGGAAGTTGACGCCCTGGCGGGTGAAGCCGGCTATACTGTGCTGGAGCAATTGGGTATTCGACCAACCCTGGATGTAAATGGTATTTGGGGTGGATATACCGGTGAAGGAGCCAAAACTGTGTTGCCTTCTAAGGCGCATGCCAAAATTTCCATGAGGTTGGTGCCGAATCAAAACAGTAAGGAGATCACTCAACTTTTTACAGATCATTTTAAATCCATCGCTCCCCCACAAGTGAAAGTAAAGGTGATGGCACATCATGGTGGTGAGCCTGCTGTAACTCCTACTGATTCTATAGCCTATAAAGCTGCTGAGAATGCCTATGAAGAAGGCTGGGGTAAAAAACCAATTCCTACCAGGGATGGAGGTAGTATTCCTATTGTCGCGCTTTTTGAAAAGGAGCTGGGCTTGAATTCTATACTTCTCGGTCTTGGACTGGATTCTGATGCGATTCATTCGCCAAATGAGAGTTTTGGTATAAATAATTTTCTGAAAGGTATTGAAACAATAATCCTGTTCCACAAGCATTTTGCATTGCTCAATAAGTAGAATTGAGATTTAGCCAATTGATTTTGGGAATATTAATGTCACTATGGTTACACTTCAGGGTCATAAAATAATTCATCTTTGACCCTTTATTTTTATGTGAGGATGGTTATGAAAAAGTTGAATATATTATTTTTTGTGGTGTTCATGGCTCATGGGCTTTTTGCACAAATTCTTGAACCCGCAAAGTGGAGTTATGATGTTTCAAATAAAGAAGTACAGATAGGGGACGAAGTTGAGCTTATTTTCAGAGCTCACATTGATCCGGATTGGTATTTATATTCTTCAGATTTCGATCCTGATCTAGGGCCGATGCTCACAGAATTTACTTTCGAGACTAATTCGAATTATGAGTTGGTTGGCGAGATTGTACCTGTAAACCCAAAGAAAAAGTATGATGAGATTTGGGAAGGAGAGGTTAAATACTTTACCGGAATTGGAGAATTCCGGCAAAAAATAAAAATTACCGGAGAAAACCCAATAATTAAAGGAAGCTATTCCTACCAGGTATGTTCTGATGTGGACGGGAAATGCATTCCATTCGACGATGAATTTGTATTCAATGATTTCATCATAAAAAACCAGAAAAGTGATGGAGGAATTTCATCAGTTCAATTTCAGGCTCAACCGTTGCAATTGCCAGGAACGGATAAGACACTTGCTAATGGTAGCCAGACCGGTATATTAAAGCCGACTACATGGACATTTAACCTTTCGAATGGTTCCGCCAAAGCAGATGACGAAGTTGAGTTGATATTTAGAGCCAAAATTGATAAGAATTGGTATTTATATTCTTCGGATGTCGATCTGGATCCAGGGCCAATTCCTGCAACATTTACATTTGTAGAAAATGAAAGCTATGAATTGGTTGGGGAAATTAAACCCATCGGCGCAGAAAAAAAATTTGACAAAATCTTTGAAGGGGAAGTTACTTATTTTACAAAAACGGCCGAATTTCGCCAAAAGGTAAGGCTCAATAAAACTAATTTCCATGTAGAAGGAATTGTGGAATACCAGGTGTGTTCCGATATTGATGGGAAGTGCATTCCTTTTGAAGAGGATTTTAGTTTTGGAAATAGCGAAACAGAATCAATTGTAGCTTTGTCAAAAGATACCAAGAAGGGACTACTCAAATCCAGAGATTCATATTCTCCTTATTCGTTGCTCAGTTTCATGATTATCGCTTTCCTTGCCGGATTGGCAGCTCTGCTCACTCCATGTGTATTTCCCATGATCCCGATGACTGTCACCTATTTTACCAGAAAGGCAAAAAACAGAAGGCGGGGAATTCGGAATGCATTGTTCTATGGATTATCGATCATTGTTATCTACACTTTAATTGGATCAATTGTAGCGCCGTTTATGGGCCCTGAAGTGGCCAATGAGCTAGCGACCAATTGGGTTCCTAATTTGATTTTCTTCACTGTATTTGTTGTTTTTGCACTATCGTTTTTTGGATTATTTGAAATAACACTTCCAAGTTCATGGGTAAATAAGGCTGATCAGCAGGCTGATAAAGGCGGTATAGCAGGAATCTTTTTTATGGCGTTCACCCTTGTCCTTGTGTCATTTTCATGTACTGGTCCGATTGTCGGAAGTATCTTGGTAGAGGCGGCCGGAGGTCAAATCCTGAAACCAATTTTAGGAATGTTTGCATTTTCCATGGCATTTGCCATTCCTTTTACGCTTTTTGCAATATTTCCGGAATGGCTCAATTCTTTACCAAAATCCGGAGGATGGCTCAATTCGGTGAAAGTCGTACTTGGTTTTTTGGAACTTGCTTTTGCCTTAAAATTCCTAAGCATTGCTGATCAGGCATATCATTGGGGCATTCTGGATCGGGAAGTTTATTTAGCGTTTTGGATTGTTATTTTCGTTTTAATGGGTTTATATCTGCTGGGGAAATTACGCTTACCAAATGACAGTCCTATGGAAACTATAAGTGTCCCCAGGCTTGTTCTGGCCATTTTTACATTCACATTTGTCATGTACCTGATTCCAGGTATGTTTGGAGCGCCGTTAAAAAGGTTAGCCGGATATCTTCCTCCGATGTCCACACATGATTTTAACCTGGTGCAGGTTGGAATATACGGACAGTTTGCAAACAATTCCGGTGAAGAAAAATTATGTGATAAACCAAAATATTCTGATTTCTTACATTTTCCGCATGGGATAAAAGGTTATTTCGATTACGATCAAGCAGTGGCTTGTGCACGGGAACAAAATAAACCGATCTTTATCGATTTTACAGGACATGGCTGTGTAAACTGTCGGGAGATGGAGGCCAGGGTATGGTCAGACCCTGAAGTGCTCAAGAGATTAAACAATGATTTTATCATGTTAGCTCTTTATGTCGATGATAAAACTGATTTGCCGGAATCGGAATGGTACACTTCTGCATATGATAGCAAAATTAAGAAGTCCATTGGAAAACAAAACGCGGATCTTCAAATTAGAAAATTTAATAATAATGCCCAGCCATTTTATATCCTCATAAACCATAATGAAGAATTACTGGTAGAACCCAAGTCTTACGATCTGAGTATCAGCACTTTTATATCCTTTCTTGAGGCAGGAAAGAAGAAATTTATGGAAGAAGATCAAGACTAAAAATTTCTTTACACTAAAATTATTAGCAATAGTCGTTGAATATTCATTTTTTTTATTAACTTTTGCGATCAAATATTACATTCATACAATAAGCTAGAAAATTAATTTTTACTCCCGCACATTTTTAAGGACGCAGTATGGCTAAACTCAAGAACATTATAAAGCAACTTTCAGAGGAAGACTTTGTAGCAATTTATGATTCTCTAATCGAGAGCAGTGCGGATAAATCAGCATTTCTCCTTCGCGCAATGCGTGAAAAGCAGCGATCAGACAACAAGATAATGGAAGAATTGGATGTTAACACCAATGCTTACTATACTCTTCGATCGCGGCTTAACATGAAGATTGAAGAATATTTGTTGCAGCAAATGGAAAATCCGCGAACGGATATTTTGAAAAAAGTTGCCAACATCAATGAAATAATATTTACAAAGAAAAGAGCTATTGCTGTCGCGACACTTAAAAAACTTGAAAAAGAATTATTGGACTATGACTTATCTAACGAGTTGACCATCGTTTATAAGTTTTTGAAAAAGCTTCATATCAATTCAGCTGATTACTTTAACTACTCTCAGCTTTACAACAAACACGTGGCATATACTCTTGCCGTTGATAAAGCCGAGGACCTGTTAGCTGATTATTTCAAGAAGTATGGAAATTATGCGCTTTCCGGAGATGCAACGATCAAAATGGAGCTTTCGTTGATGAGCAGAGAGATGAATAATGTATGTGCATTGTACAAATCGCACAGGTTATATGTATATCAGAGTTGTATCAACATCTATCACAGACTATATGTAGAGAAGGAAGAAACCATCGAGGATGATCTCGAACCCATTGAAGATATCATCGTGAATGTTCAAAAGATTTTTGAGGATTATAGCCTGGACTCAATTTATTATCATTTGAGAATTGCATTTGAATATCTCAAACTCGAGTATTACGATCATTACAAAGTATATCGCAAAGCTGAGAATTATTTCGAAGAGGTAAATGACTCTTGCGCAGATCTTCTTTCGAACTATACACTTTATACCTACCCCGCCCAATTTTTATTGACTAAAATAAAACGTCACGTTCGGGTAGGTTCTGTAGAAGAAATGTATGATGAAAATGAGGGGATATTTCATGATTTTGAACCAGATATAAATGATGTCCCAAATTATATAACCTATATTATTTACAGGGCTCTCTCATGTTATTATAAGAAAAGGTATAACGAAGCAGCCAGATGGGTAAATAATCTGTTAAATGAACTTAGCTTAAAAAAATACCCTGCCGCCCAGCTGGAGGTTAAGACTATTTTGGCGCTTCAATATTGCATGGTAAGAGATTACGATTTGTTTAATCAGCTAATCAATAGTATTCAAAGGCAGATCAGGCTTTTGGGCAAGGATGCCTGCGAACATGTGGTGATATTCACCAAAATGCTTAAAATTTCGATTAGTGATTCGAAAAAGAATAAAAAATCTAAGATTGAAAGTCTCGCGGAAAAGATAAAAAATATAGAATTAGATTATTTCACACCAACACTGTTGGTAGAAATAAACGAAGAATTTATTGATAAATTGAGTAGAGAATAATAAAATACTATAACTCTAATTTTTCAAGATTTTCCTGACTTAATGGCTTATTTATATACTTTTTAACATAAGTATATTCTTTTGATTTATTCACATCCTGGGGATTGATTGAGGAAGTGAGCATAACAATTTTACATTTATTCTTTGTGACTTCCCGGAGTTTCTCAAATTCATCAAGAAATTGAAATCCATCCATTAAAGGCATGTCAATATCAAGAAAGATTACATCAGGCAAAATCTGATCTGTAACACCTTCTAGTTTTTCAATATTTTTCAAAAACTCGATAGCGCTACGAGCACCAGTATGAGTATAAATGTACTTGGTAATGCTAGCTGCTTCTATCATTTTTTGATTAATCAAATTATCGATTTCATTATCATCGATAAGCATTACAGCATAAAAGTTACTTTCATTTGTATTCGACATACTATTTATTATTTACAAAATGCCACTGAATTATTAATATACACAACAATACTATCTAAAAAAAAATAGTCTTTTTTTAATTTTCTTCCAATTTGTGAGAGACTAATTAAAAAAAGTGTTTTCAAATCTAGAAGTTTATTAGATTTATTCAAACTGCTATATAGTAAGTATAAGTAAGTTTTACTCAAAATATTAAAGTATTACTAGAAGAAAATAGATAGAAATGCCTCATTTTGAGCTAAAATCAATTAAAAGAATCTATTATATTCGTTTAAAAAAATCTTGACAAAGCAAGTTTTAAATGATAATTAAGCTATTCGGAACCATGTTAACTTGATTTCAAGCCAGCTTAAATCCAATTTGAATCATTTTGACAAAAAAAAGAGGTTGATTATGTCTCAACCTCCGAAGTATTATCAAGCTCTTTTTTAAGCTTCGATTGGATCTACCGAAACGAAAGATCTGTTTTTTCTGCCTTTTTTAAATTTCACCGTTCCATCGATTAAAGAAAATAAAGTATGATCTTTCCCCATACCTACGTTAACTCCCGGGTGGTGTGTTGTTCCCCTTTGTCTTACAAGAATATTTCCGGCAATAGTAGCCTGACCTCCATAAATTTTTACGCCAAGACGTTTACTTGCCGATTCTCTTCCGTTCCTTGAACTACCGGCTCCTTTTTTATGTGCCATTTTTAGATTATTTTATGTCTTCGATTAATACCTTAGTAAGTTGCTGTCTGTGACCATTCTTTACTTTATATCCCTTCCTTCGTTTCTTCTTGAAAACAACTACTTTGTCGTCTTTCACATGTCCAAGAATTTTTCCTGTCACTTTTGATCCTTTAACACTTGGTGCACCAACTTTTACTTTACCGTCATTATCAACAAGTAAAACATGATCAAACTCTACTTTATCACCATCTTTTCCTTCTAACAAAGGAGTATAATAGTACTTATCCTTTTCTACTTTTACCTGTGTTCCAGCTATTTCAACGATTGCGTACATTTCTTTTTTATTTAATGTGGATATGCCCACCGAAAAACGGATTGCAAAAGTATTGTAAAAGTTTGGAAATAACAAGTATACCTCTTTCAAAAATATCATGTATAATTATTGGAAGTGGGAATGGAAATGTAGCGAAAGCTTATTTCACGACGTATTCAACTTGAATATTATTTGCTAATAGTTTTATCAATTTCTACAATACAATCTAAATTCAAATGATGTTTTAGCTTATTCTACTCCAGTTAAGTGATGATTTCCTTTGCCTTTTTACCTGTTGCCTTATCAGTCCATTTTCTTCCCTTTGCAGGTTTGGATCATTATTTAATACCTCTTGAGCTGCTGATCTGGCGATTTCCAATATGTGAGAATCTTTTCCCAAATCCGCAATAAGCAAATCGAGAATGCCACTTTGCTGAGTGCCCATCAAATCACCGGGGCCACGTAATTTTAAATCAGCCTCAGCAATATCAAATCCATTATTTGTACTCACCATCGTATTTATTCTCTGTCGACTTTCTTTTGTCAGTTTATAATTCGTCATGAGAATGCAATAAGATTGTTCAGCGCCTCTGCCAACACGACCACGAAGCTGGTGTAATTGAGCCAAACCAAACCGTTCCGCATTTTCAATGACCATGACAGTAGCATTGGGCACATTTACACCTACCTCTATTACTGTGGTAGCCACCATAATTTGGGTTTCGTTTCTGATAAAGCGTTGCATCTCAAAATTCTTGGCGTTAGATTTCATTCTTCCATGTAGAATTCCAGTCTGGTATTCAGGAAACGCTCGGTTTATTGCTTCAAATCCATCAGTGAGATGCTTTAAATCTAGTTTTTCAGACTCTTCTATCAATGGGTAAACTATATACACTTGCCTTCCCTGAGCAATTTGCTTGCGAATAAATCCAAATGTTTCGATTCGATTCGAATCGTATTTATGCATGGTTTGAATTTCCTTTCTTCCAGCCGGAAGTTCGTCGATAATCGATACATCCAAATCTCCATAAAAGGTCATCGCCAAAGTTCTGGGAATAGGGGTTGCCGTCATAACCAGAATATGTGGATAGACTTCATGGTTTTTTTGCCATAGTTTTGCTCGCTGTGCTACACCAAATCTATGCTGCTCGTCAACTACGGCTAAGCCCAGGTTTTTGAATTGAACAGTATCCTCAATCAACGCGTGAGTTCCAATCAATATATTGCATGATCCATTTTCCAACTTAGCAGCAATGATCTTTCGCTCACTTTTTTTTGATGATCCTTTTAAAATTGCAATTTCGAGCCCCAATTCTTCCGTAAATGTTTTAAGGCCGTTGTAGTGCTGGTCTGCCAATATCTCTGTTGGAGCCATTAAAGCAACCTGGGCTCCATTTCCTATCACCACCAACATGCAGATAAAGGAAACGATTGTTTTTCCGCTGCCTACATCACCCTGGATCAGGCGATTCATTTGTTTGCCAGATTTTAAATCCTTATAAATTTCCCGGATAACCTTCTTTTGTGCATCAGTTAGTTCAAATGGCAAATGGTTATGGTAAAACTCAGTAAGGATATCAGTCGAGTTGAATATTTGTCCTTTAAATTTTTCTATCCTGGTCAGCTTCAATTTGATTAGTCTCAACTGCAGGAAAAAAAGTTCTTCAAATTTTAGACGAAATTGAGCTTTACGCAGATAGCTCTGATCTTTTGGGAAGTGAATGTTTTCTAATGCGTCTTTTTTATAAAGTAGTTTATATCTCGCCCTGATTCTTTCCGAAAGACTTTCCCTTATATGTTGTGTCCCGGCTGCAATCAGGTTTTTTTGAAGCTTCGAGAGACCTTTGCTGTCCAGAAAACGGGCCCTCAATTTTTCAGTTGATGGATAAATAGGTTGCACAGAAACCCGATTTTCAGTTGCTTCAGTTATTGGATCAATTTCCGGATGCGCGATATTAAATTTTCGATTAAAAAGTGTTGGCTTTCCAAAAACCACATAGTCAACAGCTACATTAATATTTTTTTGCATCCATTGAGCGCCTTTGAACCAGACTAACTCAATTTCGCCAGTTTCATCATAAAAATGTGCAACCAACCTAATTTTTCTCCCTTGGCCAATCATTTCGATCTGACTGATTTTACCTTTGAGCTGGATGTAAGTCATGGAGTTATTGATCTCACTAATCTGGTGAAACCTGGTCCGATCTTCATATCTAAAAGGATAATGCTGAATTAAATCACCAAATGTGAAAATCTGAAGTTCTTTGTTAAGTAGCTCTGCCTTTGTTGGCCCAACACCTTTCAGAAATTCAATTCTGGTGTCGAAAAATCCTTGCATCAATTCGTATGACTTTGTATTTCGTCACGCCATTGAAGGGTATTCAATAGATGAAAAATATCTTCACGAACAAATTCGATAACAGGAGCCAGTGAATCATTTTGGGTGGCAGTATTGAAATAAAGCGCCCCACGTAAAAAGTGATTTACAGAATCAGTTGAGAAAAACTGGTATTGACTTGGCACTTCACCACTCAATTCAATCAAAACTACTGTTTTGCCAGTTTTGGTCTCAAAAACCGCTTCATCTATTGAGTATGCTTTTACCTGGTGCTTTGAGGTCAGCTTATACGCTGTCTCAATATACTCAATCAATAATTGCTTACTCTTCTTGACAGGTTTATACGATATATGGATAGATGCTTCAAATTCAGGATAATATAAATCAATCCAATAAGGTTCGGCAATCCAACTGGAATCCTTCAATATTTTGGCCTGTTTGGAATATTCAAATTGATAAGGGAAGGAGTCGGGTAATATCTGAAACTCATTCTTGGGAAGCACAATTCTGTTAAATCCTTTTGGTTTTGGCATAAAATCTGTCTTGCAAGCAGTAATAGCAAATAATCCAATGCAAATGA
>SMVB01208351.1_pt1 | contig 10710 bp, 8 predicted proteins | sample 2456461 | NCBI WGS metagenome assembly SMVB01 (sample SAMN11095934, study PRJNA526329) | marine sediment metagenome | biome: Marine sediment; feature: Surficial sediment; material: Deep marine sediment; isolation source: Hadal surficial sediment | place: Pacific Ocean | collected 2014-05 | depth 0-1...
GGAATTGCCGACGATGGCGCCGGCCTCGGAAATGGCGACCGGGTCGTCGCGGTCTTTCCAGCGCGAATCGGCCACCGGGTTGAACGACTTGGCCTGGAACTTCTTGTCGGTCGCCAGCACCTGCACTTCGCTGATGAACTTGCCGCGCAATATGTGCGCCGCTTTGCGCGCCTTGTCGTCGTTGGCGACCATCAGGCCGCGGGTGACGGCGATCGAATAGGGATCGAACTCCTTGCCCTGCTTGTCGAGCTCGTCGCGGAAGTAATTCACCCGGTCGCCGATGGCCTCGAACGGCGACACTTGGTCGAGCAGCAGATTGTAGCCGTTTTTCGCCGCCTTGCGGATCGAGCCCTCGCTGGCGGCGCCGACCCACATGGGCGGATAGGGCTGCTGCACGGTCGGCGGCTCGACGATGATCTGGTTGAACTCCCAACGGTCGGATTTGTAGGACCAGCGTTCGGTCTCGGTGAAGGCGCGTTTGATGATCGCCATCGATTCCTGGAAGATATCCTCGGCGTCGCGCATATCGATGCCAAAGCCGACGAACTCGTTGGCGCGGTAGCCCCGCCCGATGCCGAAATCGTAGCGGCCGCGGGAAATCTGATCGAGCGTGCCGACCTGCTCGGCGAGCATGATGGGGTTGAACCAGGGCACCACGACGACGGCGCTGCCGAGGCGGATTTTCGACGTAATACCAGCCAGATAGCAGTGATAGTTCAACGTCGCCGACAATTGGGAGAAACCGGTAAAATGGTGTTCGACCAGCCACGCGCTGGAATATCCCAGCGTCTCGGCGAGCTGGATATATTCGCCATATTCGTGATAGCCCAGCGCCGCTTCCGTAACGGTTTCCCCCGGCACGACCTGCGCGCCGCCGAACAGCCCAAATTTCATGGTGTTTTCTCCGACCGGTAGAATTAAGTCCGGGGAACCTAACAGAGAGAGGGCAGCGAATAAAATTATCAGTATTGATGAACTGTATTAGAATTTCTTATACTTGGCCTGGCTGCACCGGCCCGCTCCCCCACCCGGCCACCCTGATCATACGATCCCGTGGGTGGCCGGGTGGGGGAGCGGGCCGGTGCAGGTCCACAGCGTGGAGCAAACATGAATTTTCGTCAGATGCAATATTTCGCCGCCGTCTACGAGGAAGGCACGTTTTCGCGCGCCGCCGAGCGCGAGAATGGCACCCAGTCGGGCCTGAGCCAGCAAATCCGTAATCTTGAGGACCGCCTCGGCGTGCGGCTGTTCGAACGCACGCCCCACGGCGTGGTGGCGACCGCGGCGGGCAAGGAATATTACGCCCACTGCGTACCCATCCTGCAGTCGGTCCACGCCGCCGAGCAGCAGATGGCCGAGATGCGCGGCAGCCTGTCGGGCGCCATCAACGCCGGATTGATCCCCTCGCTGACCAAGGGCGCGCTGGCCTCGGTGCTCACCGCGTTCACCACCGAGCACCCGTTCGTCGAATTTCGCATCGTCGAATCGGTGAGCCAGCCGCTGACCGATATGGTGGTCGGCGGCGAGCTCGACTTCGCCATCGTGCCGGTGATGCCCGAGACCACGGTACCGGGACTGAGCCGGCGGGTGCTGGCGCGCGAGCAGGAGCTGCTGCTGTCGGGCCCGGCGCTGGACATGACCAACATGGCGCCGGTGGCGCTGGCCGACATCGCGGGGATGAAACTGGTGCTGCCGTCGCCGGCCAACAGCCGCCGTCCCTATCTGGACCGGCAGATGGCCAGCGCCAACGTCGCACCCGGCCGCATCATGGCTATCGACGGCATGATCGCCACCTTCGAATTCATCGCCGAATCCGATTGGGCGACCATCCTGCCGGTCACCAACTGCATCGCCGAGGCCGCCGGCGGCAAGCTGACGGTCAACCCCATCATCGAACCCGAGATTACCTTCGAATTCATTCTCATCGAGCCCAGCCGCCGCCCCCTCAGCGCCGCCGCGCGCACCTTCATCACCGCGATCGAGGCCAGGCTGGCCGAAATCGACGCCGAGTGGCAGCGCATTCTGGGACAGCACCGGGGGGCGGGATAACCCTCTCCCGTGGGAAGAGGGGGCCTAATTCCCCCTGCGCTCAAAGCCGAAGGAAAGCCCGCGCACCAGATGCTTGCGGATCAACAGGCCGATGACGATCAGCGGCAGGGTGGCACCGACGGACAGCGCCGCCTGGAGGCCGTAGCCGCCGCCCTGCCCGGCGAACCGGTTCAGATGCATGGGCAGGGTCGAAACCTCGGTCTTCGACAGGATCAGCGCGAGAAAAAATTCGCTCCAGTTGAGGATGAACAGAAATAGAAAGGTGACGGCGAGGCCGGGCTTGAGCAGCGGCAGGATGACTTCCCAGAAGACCCGCCAACGGCCGGCGCCGAGGATCTCGGCGGCCTGTTCGTACTCGATGGGAATATCGTCGACGAAACTTTTCAGCACCAGCAGCGCATAGGGCAGCGTGGTCAGCATATACAGCAGGATCAGGCCTATCCTGGTATCGTCGAGGCCGAGCGCCGAGTAATAGAGCAACAGCGGCCCGGCGATGACGAAGGGCGGGATCAGGCGCAACACCAGCGTCATCAGCAATTGCGTGTCGCTCATAATCCGATAGCGCGAGACACCGTAGGCGAGCACAGCGGCGAACAGGGTGGCCAGGCTCGAGGACGTAAACGCGATGACGAAGGTGTTGATCAGCGCCCCCCACGGCCCCACCACCTCGGTCAGATTACCCTCCGTCAGACCAACGAAAATGCCGTCGACCCAGACGCGGGTATAATTGAACAGCGTCGGCTCGGCGGGCCACCATACCGGCGGCCAGGCGAACCAGTCGCCGGCCGGCTTCACCGAAGTAGAGACCATCCAGAACAACGGCAGCACCACCACCGCCAGCCAGATCGTAAGAACGCCATAACGGAACGCCGCGAAGAGACGGCGGCGCCACCGGCGGGTCAACACTTGTTATCCCCAGGAAAGTACGCTGCAGGCTCCGGATGCGCCTTAAGCCCCTCTCCCATGGGGAGAGGGGTTGGGGTGAGGGGGTAAGATCCATCCAGGAAACCCGGCACCGTCCCTATTCCCTCACCCGCTCGCCTTCACTCGCCACCCTCTCCCGCCGGGAGAGGGTTGTTTGCCAAAGGTAATAGCTCAGGGATTGAGGCCGTTGTAGCGCAGCACATAGATGCCGTGGTTTTTATCGGAGACGAAAATGTTGCCGCGCTTGTCGACGATGACGTCCTCGGTCTGGGACACCAGTTTGCTCGCCGGCAATAGGCCGCGCCGCTCGGTCGGGTCGGGCGGCACGAAATAGCCGACTTCGCGCGGCAACCGCTCGTCGGAGACATCGTAAACCCGCAGGCCGCCGTTGAAGTAGGTGACGAAACACAAATCCTCGCCCTGATAGAGGATGTCCTGGTTCTGGGCCTGATGCTGGTTGTGCGGACCGAACCGTCCGCCGCGCTCGCAGAAATTCCGGTACGGCGCGTCGTCGGGCGGTTCCGGCAGCGGGAACAGCGAGATCAAATGCGGGTCGGTCTCGTCGCTGACATCGACGATGCCGCAATAGCCCAGCGGTTCTTCGCAATTTTCCTTGATCGCCTCGGAATTGACGATCACCAGATCGCGCCCGTGCAATGGAATGGCGGTATGGACGGAGATGAAATTGACGAAGGGCGGCGAGAACGGCAGGTCGCTGATCATCGTCGGCTTGGTCTTGTCGGAAATGTCTAGGATGACAAAACCGCCCGAGCTGTAAGGCATGTAGGCGCGGTCGCCTTTCACATAGGCGCCGCCATGGAGCATGATGCCCTTCGGCGCGCCGGTCTCGCCACCCGCCGTCCATTGACCCGGCTTCCACCAGCGGCCGACCTCGGTCGGATTGGCGGGATCGTCGATATCGACGATCTGTAGGATATGTCCGACATAACCTTCCGGCAGCCCGGTGGCGTAAACGTAGCGGCCGCCATCGTAATAATTGCGGTGGGTGCCATCGCCCTCGGTCTTGAAGTGACCCAACTGTTGCGGGTCTTCGGGGTCGGCGAGATCCCAGATCAGGAACCCCTCGCCGAACGGCATGCCCGGCGTATCGCCCCAGCCCTCGGAAATCTTTTCCTGCGAGGTGATCATCTTGCCGTCAGCAATCTGCACCTGCAGGGTCCAGGTGTTGGGTGGCCCTTCTATGTAGCGCACGAAACGCGGGTTCGCCGGATCGCTCACTTCGACAATCGAATACCCCGACGACCAGAACAGCGCCGTGTAGAGATACCAGCGGTCGCCCGCCTGGTGCAGCGCCATCTTAAACCCTGGCCGTCCCTCCAGATCGGTGTAGCCGATGGCCTCGACGTTCCAGGCGTAACTATCGCCGCTCGGATATGTCATGACGTTCCCCCCTTTTTTCGCTTATGGCGTTTTTTTCCTTATTGGAACATCACCTATTGTACCGGTGTTTCCCCCTGCAAAGCGATCCCAGGAGGTCTATATAAGGAGTCGAGAGATGTATTGTGCGTAGGCCACGGTGGAATTTAGGCCATGACATCGACGATCAGCGATACCGACCGGCCGCGATACCAGGTCATTGCCGACGACCTGATGGCGGACATCGCCGCCGAAAAATTCCCGGTGGGCACAATGCTGCCGACCGAAATGGAATTGTGCCAGCGCTACGCGGTCAGCCGCTACACGGTGCGCGAAGCGTTACGCCAACTGCGCGAGTTGGGAATGGTGGCGATGCGCCGCGGCTCGGGCACCCGCGTGCTCTCGGCGCAGCCCGAACTGGCCCATGTTCAATCGGTCAACGCCCTATCGGAATTATTGCGCTATCCGGGGACCAAATTCGAACTCATGGAGTCGGGCCGCACCGCGCTCAGTCTCGACGAAGCGGAAACCCTGCATCAGCAGCCCGGCGCCGAATGGTTCCGCATCAGCGGCGTGCGCCGTTCCGATTTGGCCAGCACCCCGATCTGCTGGCAGGACGTCTATGTGTTGCCGGAGTTCGAAGGCGCGGCGCGCCAGGTGCCGACCGACCACCGCGCGGTGCACCAGATCATCGAGCAGCAATACGGCGAGATTATCGGCCACGCGCAGTTGGATATGTTCGCCAGCCACATCGACGAGAAACTGGCGGCGCATCTGGAAGTCGAGCCCGACAGCGCGGCGATGACGATCATCCGCCGCTACACCGACCAGACCGGGCGACTGTTCGAGACCACCCGCAGCGTCCATCCCGAAGGCCGGTTCGTCTATTCGCTGGACCTGCAGCGCGATTGGCGCACGCGTGACTGAAGTGAGCCTTTAGCGGTTAGCTATTAGCTGACGGCTAAGCGCTGACGGTAAACTCCCGCACCGCGTCTTCGTCGACCTCGACGCCGAGGCCCGCACCCTCGGGCAGGATGGCCTCGCCGGCATCGATCACGATCGGATTGCGCACCAAATCGGCGCCGGCATATTGCGTGGTAATGCTGAGGCCCCAGTTGAGCTGCGGCGCGGCGGCCGAGATATGCAAGACGGCGGCGCTGGAAATGCTCGATTCCGCGATCTTGCCCGCCATGTTGACGTTCATGCCCAGCTCGTCGCACAGGCACGCCGCCTCGTAGGCGCGGGTGACGCCGCCGAGCTTGATCATTTTCAGGCTGCCGCCCTGAGCCGCGCCCATTTCCTTGTGGCGGCGGATGTCGGCAAGGCTATGCAGACCTTCGTCGGCGCCGATCGGCGTCTTGGCGTGGCGCTGCACCTCCGCCATGCCTTCGAGGTCACTACCCATAATCGGCTGCTCGATGAAGTCGAGCGTGTCGCCGACCGCCTCGACATATTCAATCGCCTGATCCAGCGTCCAACCCTGATTGGTATCGGACGACAATTGCACGCCGCCATTGACCAGCTTGCGTATCTCGCGGGCGCGCTCGACATCTTCGGCAACCGGCAGGGACCCGACCTTGATTTTGAACGACTTGAAGCCTTCTTCGAGTTTTTCCTTACCCTCGACCAGCTCTTGCTCGAGCTTGCCCGACGCAAACATCCACAACACCGGCAGGCGGTTGCGGCGCACCGTGCCCAGCAGTTCCGCCAGCGGTTTCTGCGCCGCCTTGCCGGCCAGATCGTAGAACGCCATTTCCAGCACCGTCTTGGCGCTGGCATTGCCGTACAGGCGAAAATCCATCAGCGCCAGATTTTCGGCGAATTCCGCCGGGTCGCTGCCGATGAAATGCGGTGTGAGATAGCGGATCGCCGCCATCATGCTCGCCACCGTCTCACCGGTCATGGTCGGCGAGGACGACGCCTCGCCCCAGCCGACCAAGCCGTTATCGGTGGTGACGCGGACCAGCACATTGTCGCTATGGTCGAAGACGAGACCAGCCATCTTGAGCGGCTTGCTCATGGGCAGCGAAATGGCGATGGGGGTGATTTCGGTGATTTTCATGGCCGTTTCCTATTGTTTTCCCGAGGATAGCAGACCCCCCGCGAGCGGACGAGCGGTAACGAAATGCCCCCCTCTACTCGCCCATAAGCTCTTCGCGCGAGCGCGGGCGCGGGTCCGGCGCGTCGGCTTCCTCCGCCGCCTCGGCGCGCAGGAATTCGCTCAGCTTGCGCAAGCGGCGGCCGGCGCGGGCGCGAATTTCGCCAACATCCATGCCGGCCCAGTCGTAGAATCCCTTGCCGTCGCTTAAGCCGCCCTCGCCGCGCACCACCATGTCCTGGATCATCGGGTTGGGCGTATCGGTGGGGTATAATTCCGGCACGATGGAGCGCTGGGCGTCGGCGTGAATTTTCAGCCCGCTGATATCCTTCTGCTGGACCAGCCCGTTGAGGCACATGCGCGGCCCCAGCATCAGCCGCGCCGACATATCGATATCTTCGGGCCCGGCGATGCCGTTCTGCATCAGGTAATAGCATTCGTGCAAAATGATGTGCTGCAGCCGGTTAATCAGAAATCCAACCACCGGGCTATACAGCACCACCGTCTCCTTGCCCATGCGCTTCATGGCGTCGGATACCGCGTCGACGTCTTCGCGCGGGCAGCTCGGCCCGGCCATGACCTCGACCACCGCCGTGCTCTCGGCGGGCATGAAATAGTGCACGCCGAGGAAACGATCGGGATGGGCCAACCCATCGGCCAGCTTGACCAGATCGAGACCCGAGGTGCCGCTGGCGATCAGCGGCGCGCCGCCATAGGCCGCCTCCAATTGGCGGTAGACGGCCTGCTTGTCTTCGTAGTTCTCCGGCACGAATTCGATGACGAGATCCGGCGCCTCGGCGGGCAGATCGGCGTGGAAGGTGACCGGATCGGCACTGCCCGCCAGCTCCTTGCCCCGCGAGGTGACCACATGAACGTCGAACCCGGCCGCGGCGAAGGTGCCCGAGACCGCCTGCCCCATGACGCCGTATCCGTAGATCAGGATTTTGTTGAGGGTCGCCGTCATGAGATCACCTTCGTGTGCCGTAAAATCCTAGCTTAGGCCGTACATGGTCTTGCCGGCTATGGGGAAGTCGACGGTCATGATGTTACCGTTCAGGGAATCGGTGATGTACAGCGTTTTGTTGTCGGGGCCGCCGAAGGCGATGTTGGTCATCAGCCGGTGGGCGTCGCCGGCATGGACCAGATGGGTCGGCAGGCCGTTATCGTCGAAGCGCCAGATGCCGACCCCCAGATGGCACACCAGCATGCCATCCTGAGAATCCATTTCGATGCCGTCAGGACCGGCATGACCGCCCGACAATTGGATCGCCACCCCGCTCTTCGAGACGTTGCCGTCGGCCATCAGCGGCAGCCGCCAGATTTGCTGGGTCCGCGTCACCGCGACGTAACACTGGTTTTCCTTGAGGTTCAGCGTGATACCGTTGGGACTGGGAACGTTGACCGCCAATCGGTCGAGGCTGCCGTCGGCGCCCCAGCGGAACACCCGGCCGGTGGGATCGGCGATGCCGGTCTGCCCCTGGTCGGTGAAATAGAGATCGCCATTGTCGGCGAAATGGAGATCGTTGGTACCCTTGAAACCTTCGCTGAAGACCGAGCCCAGGATCGTCTCCACCGTCCCCTTGTCGGGGTCGACTTCCATGATGCCGTACTTGTAGCAGGCCACGAAGATGCGCCCGTCCTTATGGATCTTCAGGCCGTTCGGCCAGCCGTCATATTCTGCCACCAGTTCGATATCGCCGCCGGGCGGAATACGGAAAATACGGCCGAAGGGAATGTCGGTGAAATAGAGATTACCAGCGCGGTCGAAGGACGGGCCTTCGAGAAAGCACTCGACTTCGGCACCCTGCCGGTTCGGGTCCGACCAGTCCGAGCGGCGGCTGTCGCGGAATTTATCGGGTAACGACTGAAAAACCTTAGCCTCGATAAGCTCGACTTCCTTGAATGGATTTAACATTTCAACTCCCCCTTATGGGACCTACCCTGCAAGCGACCGCTTAACCGGCTCATCCTGTTGTGGGCCCAGCGAAATTTCTCTATATGTCCGGACAAATTAGACAATGTGTCCGCACAATTCAAACACCCGTTGCACCGGGCGTTTAAACGCCGTACGGAAAACAACAATAAGAAACATAGTGGAGAGCAATCCGATGTCCAATATGCCAACGTCCGACGACTTCAACGACATTCTGTTCGAGGTCAAAGACAATGTCGCCTGGATCACCATCAACCGGCCGAAATCGCAGAACGCCTTTCGCGAGCAGACCCTCGACGAGTTGATCCACGCCTTCAAATCGACGCGCAACGATCCCACGATCGTGTGCGCGGTGGTCACCGGCGCCGGCGACACGTCGTTTTCCGCCGGCGGCGATTTCGGCGCCATGATGAAATTGAACTGGGCCAACGCCTACCATTGGAACGACCGCATGCTGGGCACCGCCATGACCATTCGCGGTCTGCCGATCCCGGTGATCGCCATGGTCAACGGCTGGTGCATGGGCGGCGGCCACGAACTGGCGCTGTGGTGCGACATGGTGATCGCGTCCGATAACGCCATGTTCGGCCAGTCCGGCGCCAAGGTCGGCGCGTGCCCCACCGTCGGCGCGACCCAGTATATTCCGCGCCTGATCGGCGAGCGCCTGGCCCGCGAGATGATCTTCCTGGCCCGCACCTTCACCGCCCAAGAGGCGGTCGAGATCGGCCTCATCAACAAGGTCGTGCCGCAAGCCAAGCTGCGCGAAGAGACCGAAAAATGGTGCGAATCCATCAAGTCGCACAGCGGCCAGACCATCCGCATGACCAAGAAATCGCTCAACCACGAATCCGACGGGCTTTACGCCTCGTGGCAGCACGGCATGGAATTGCTCGCCCATGTGTGGGGCAGCGACGAGGCCAACGAAGGCATGGAAGCCTTCCTGGAGAAACGCAAACCCGACTTCATGCAGTTCCGCGAGCAGAACAAGGAAGCGGTCGATAAATACCTCGACGATTTCAACAACAACCGCAACCAGTTGAAGGCGGAGTAAAAGACGCCTGTCATCCTCATCCTTCGACAGGCTCAGGATGAGGATGACGATATATACCAGACCTCATCCTGAGCCTGTCGAAGGATGAAGCCGAGGATCGCACCAACCATGACCGACGAAACGAAACCCGGCGCGCTTGACGGCCTGCGCGTGATCGACCTGACGCGGGTCCTGGCCGGGCCGTTTTGCGCCATGCTGCTGGGCGATATGGGCGCCGACATCGTCAAGATCGAGCAGCCGGGGCGCGGCGACGATACCCGCGCCTGGGGTCCGCCCTTCGTCGGTGAGGAATCGGCCTATTTCCTCGGCATCAACCGCAACAAGCGCGGCATGACGCTGAACCTGAAAGACCCGGCCGGCCAGGAAATTCTCGGCCAATTGCTCGGCGACGCCGATATCGTCATCGATAATTTCAAGCTCGGCACCATGGAAAAGTTCGGCTTCGACGATGCCTGGTACGAGGCCAACGCGCCGCGCATCGTGCGCTGCTCGATCCTCGGCTACGGCTCCACCGGGCCGCGCGCCGGCCTGCCCGGCTACGATTTCTTGCTGCAGGCCGAGAGCGGGTTGATGAATATCACCGGCGAGATCGACGGCGACCCCATGAAGCTGGGCGTCGCCATCGTCGATCTGTGCACCGGCCTATACGCCATGTCGACCATCCTCGCCGCCATCAACGCCCGCCACAAAAACGGCATTGGACAGGCGGTCGAGGTCTCGCTCTACGACACCGGCGTGTCGCTGCTGGCCAACGTGGCGGCGAATTTTCTGGCGTCGGGCCAGGCGGCGGGCCGGTACGGCAACGGCCATCCCAACATCGTGCCCTACAATGCCTATCCCACCAGCGACGGCATGATCGCGCTGTCGGTAGGCAACGATGCGCAGTTCGCTACCTTTTGCGCGGCGGTCGGCCACCCGGAATGGCCGGAAGACCCGCGCTTCGCGCGCAACCGCGACCGGGTGGAAAATCGCGGCGCGTGCGACGGCATGATTTCCGACCTGTTCCGCACCGACACCACGGCGGCCTGGCTGGAGAAACTTCTCGCTGCCGGCGTCTCCTGCGCGCCGATCAACACCGTCGAGCAGGCGTTGACCGCCGCCCATACCGTGGCCCGCGGCCTCGTCACCACGGTCAATCACACCACCGAGGGCGAGATCAAAATCCCCGGCATCCCGTTCCGCTTCTCGCGCGACCCCGCCTCCATCCGGCGCGCCCCGCCGGTGCTCGGCGAGCATACCGACGCAGTGCTGAGCGAACTCGGCAAATCGCCAGAAGAC
>SMVB01329442.1_pt1 | contig 10708 bp, 12 predicted proteins | sample 2456461 | NCBI WGS metagenome assembly SMVB01 (sample SAMN11095934, study PRJNA526329) | marine sediment metagenome | biome: Marine sediment; feature: Surficial sediment; material: Deep marine sediment; isolation source: Hadal surficial sediment | place: Pacific Ocean | collected 2014-05 | depth...
CGAGGAGTTACACCACACGGGCATAGGATACCGGCTCCGTTACTTCGCCGGAGGCACGGGGGTGTCCTCCCGGCGCCTGGCAGGCAAAATTCTGCCCGAACGGTCCGGTTACTATTTGGGACACCGGATGGTTGAGAGCTACGTCACGCAGCATGGTATAGCCAAAGCGTTACGCGCGTCCGCAGAGGAATGCCTGGCAACCGACCGCGAGACCATGGAAGCCCAGACCCCATGACACCACGACGCCCTCCGAAGAAGCCTGATGAACGTCGGCGCGCTCCGCTGCTGCGCGATCTATTGGACGAACTCGTCGAGCACGTGCGAAATGTTGCGCAGAGTGCCCCGGTCATGACTCGGGAAGACCTAGAGTACGCACAAGACCGTCTCGAGTGGCTCGCCCACGAGATCTGGCAGACGATAATGGAATACCCCAAGGACAAGAGCTAGACCAACCTCATTTACCTACACAGAACGACGCGAAGACTCGATCCAGGATGTCGTCCGCGGTAACCACGCCGATTATGTCCTCCAAAGCTCGAACCGCCGCCTGTAGATGGATAGCTGCAACCGCCCCCTCGAGGCCCGCAATGCGGGAGTCACGAAAAGCCTCGGTTTCTTCGAGGGCCACCTGCAATGCAGCCCGATGCCGCTCACGCGTCACCAGCGGTTCCAGGTCTGCTTGCCCACTCAGGTGTGCAAACGCAAACCGCGCCAGCTCGGTCCGTAACTCCGGAAGACCTTCTCCGGAAATTGCAGATACCCGAATACCCGATTCGCTTGCACTCGGCGGCGGCGAGATATCCGCCTTTGTCCGAACCATTACCACCCTACCATTCAGCTTCTCCAGAAACTCCTGCTCGGCCGGCTCGAGCCGACGCCCGCATTCTCCGCAGAAGATCACGACGTCGGCGGCATCGAGATATCGATGGCTGACTTCCACGCCCAGGCGCTCGACTCGGTCCTCGGTGGCACGAAGACCGGCCGTGTCGACCAGACGAAAAGGGAAACCCCCGCAGGTGACCGGGGCTTCGATAGCGTCACGAGTGGTACCGGGAACCTCGGTGACGATCGCCCTTTCGTGGCCGACGAGCGCATTGAATAGCGACGATTTGCCGACGTTGGTCTGGCCCGCGATAACGGCGAGCGCACCCTCGCGCAATCGTTCGCCTTCCGCCGCCGTGCGGGAGAGGTCGCGAAAGGCCTTACACAACTCCTCAACCGCCCCGTCGACCCGCTCCGGTGCCACCGGCCCACTGTCCTCCTCGGGAAAATCGATCTCATAGGAAACGAGAGCCTCGAGATCCAAGACCTGGCTTCTCAACTTCGTGATTCGCAGCGACAGGCCACGGTCGAGCTGGCTGAGCGCGGTACGCCGCTGCGCCGGCGCCGTCGCGTCGATGAGATCGCCGACAGCCTCCGCCTGCAACAAGTCCATCTTGCCGTTGAGAACTGCACGCCGCGTGAATTCCCCCGGCGTGGCCACCCGTGCACCGGCGGCAACCAGTGCCGCTAGAGTTTCGGCCGGCACAAGCACTCCGCCGTGAGTCGATATCTCGACCATATCTTGGCCCGTGTAGGATCGAGGCGCGTGGAGGGTGATGTACACCGCGTCGTCGATGACCTCACCCGTCCCAGGATGGACGACTCGGGAGCGGGCTGAGCGTCGCTCCGGCTCCGGCCGAAAGGACTCCAGCACCCGGGAAGCGACCGTATGCGCTCCGTCGCCGGAAACCCGCACGACGGCGATGGCAGACCGGCCGGCTGGCGTCGCTACCGCGGCAATCACGTCACTGAGCATCGTGTAAAGTTACGGCTCCGGATGAGGTGCGGGGAGCCAACGGTCGCCCGATGGCGGCCTAGGTCTTGGCCGCCGCCTTCTTGTGGGCTCGGCGGAGGCGCTCCCGCGCCACGAGCCACTGCTGGGGGATACTCGCAAGATTGCTTGTCGCGTAATAGAGGTTCAGGCCAGAGGAGAACTGCAGAAACATTATCGTGAACACGGCTGGCATCATGTAGACCATCATCTTGGTCTGTGGGTTCGGCGGCACGCCTATCTGGCCTATTTTGGAGAGCCCAAACATCGAGGCGCCCATCACAAGGGGTATGATGTACAGCGGGTCTGCCAGCGACAGATCCGGCAGCCACAAGAACGGCACGCCTCGGAACTCGATCGTGTTGAGGAACACGAAGAAGAGGGTGAACAGGATCGGCATCTGAAGCACCATCGGCAGACAGCCCCCGAGCGGGCTCGCCCCATGCTGCTTGTAGAGCTTCATCATCTCCTTCTGCAGCCTGGCCTTGTCATTCTTGTACTGGTCCTGGATCGCCTTCATTTCCGGTTGGAGTGCCTGCATGGCCATCTGAGACCGCATCGCCTTCTGGTTCAAAGGCCAGAGGGCAAGCCGTATCGACACGCCAAAGAGTACGAGCACCCATCCATATGCCAGATTCAGGGTTTCGTGCAACCACAACAGAACCCGAACCACGATTATCGCCAGCGGCCCGATGATCGGTTGGAATATCCACCCGTAGGGATTCACGTTCTCGAGGTCGTGACCAACCCAGGACAGCTGGTGATACTCCTGGGGACCGAGATAAACGGAGAAGCCGAAACGGCCGGCCGGCACGGGCAAAGACGTCAGCACACTGACCTGGGTGGCTACCATGATATTCCGCTTAGCGAACATGGCGAGAAACCCCTTGGTACGGGCCGGGGTGCGCGGGCCGCCCGTCACTATCGCTACGCCGAAACGCGGCTGGCCTTCGTCAATGGCAAGGACGGCAGCGAGAAAGTACTTCGACTTTATCGCCACCCACTCGAAGGGGCCGGCCAAGGTCCGTGTCTCGTCGGGGTCGAGGGAGGTGAACTTGAGGTTGTCGGTAGACCGGTTCTTCGTGACCACACCGAACGATCGAAAATCGACGATGGTATCTACGTCGGTCGATCGGAGACGCGGCCCCATTTCCACTACAACCCTCCCGGCGCTGGCAGTGATTCCTTCGAACTCACCCCGCACCTCGAACCGGTAGTGATCGGGTTGAAACGCATACGTAAGGCGAACCGTCGCCGGGCCTTGCCTGGCAACCCAAGATAGGGACGCGCCACCAGGGCCCACCTCCACTCGGTCCGTTGACGGCTCGAAGTGCCAATCAGCAAGCGAAATTGTATCGTTACCGAATACAAGCCGGTAGGCAAGGAACTTCGAGTCGTCGGGAATCAACTGGGCTACACCCTGGTCCCCCTGCGAGAACGAGCGGTAGTCGAGCATTTCAGCGCCAATCAGCCGGGCTCCCCTAGGAGAGAACGAGTAGCGATACAGGGGGGACTCCACGATGACCGGTTTGGTAGTCTCCCCCGCCGGCGGCTCCGGAACCAAGGCAGGCGCGGGGACTACCGCACGCTGCGGCCTGTTGAGTTCCTCACGAGGGAAATCGCCCCGCGGCGGTGCCCCCAGCGAATCCAGCGGGCGCTCCACCGGTGCAGGACGCTGGAAAATGAGTGACGGCAGGATCAGCACTATCAGGATTAGTGTGATCGCAAGCAGGGTGCGGCGGTCCATTCAGCGTCGCGAGGTCATGGTACGGGGTCGTAGCCGCCGCGGAAGAAGGGGTTACAGCGGCCAATTCGGAGTCCGCCCAGCCAGCAACCCTTCAGCACACCATATCGTCCAACGGCTTCCAGAGCGAACGCCGAGCAGGACGGAGTATGCCGACAGGGCGATGGAAACGGGGATGCCAGCAGCTGGTACAGCTTAATCAGAGCCGAGACCGCCATACGCGGGATTCGTGCTACTCCAGGATCGACAGCAGCCATTTATCCAGATCCCCTGTCAGCTCCTCAAAGTTCGCCTTGTAAACCGCCGGCCGTGCCCGTACCACTAGATCTACGCCCCTGAGCTTCGACAGGATTCGGCGCCGTGAGCATTCCCGCAAGCGTCGCCGCACTCGGTTGCGGGCCACGGCAGTGGCGCCGTACTTGGGCACGATGAGGCCCAGTCGGGGGTGACCCATGTCATTTGACCGCCAGGAAATGTCCAAACGGGGGGTACGACGATGGCGTCCGGCCTGCTGCACTGCCTTGAGGTCCGACCCGCGCGAAATCCGCCAACTTCGGGGAAGAGCCTCGGACGTCAGCTTCCTCCATGCTTCGAAGGCAGGGAAACTGCCAAGCTCTTGCGGCCCTTCCTGCGGCGCCTATTCAAAATCTCACGTCCCCAGCGCGTCTTCATACGTGCCCGGAAGCCGTGTTTATTTACCCGCCGTCGATTACTAGGGTTGTACGTAGGTTTCATCGGTTGATCCTCAATCGAGCGGCGAAAGCTAGTTGGCCCATGACATCGGGGTCAAGGTTGACTTTTCCACACGCGAGAAATAGAATCTTTTCGCCCCCTTTAACGCCGTCCACCACTTTGTCTGTTGCAAATGGAGCTTTCAGCCCAAGAAACCTGGTCCCGCCTGCTTGAGCAGGCGCGCCTCGAGCTGTCCGAGGCCACGATGCGTACGTGGTTGGAGCCGGCAGAACCCGTAGCGCTCGACGACGGCTGTCTGATCGTGAGCGCTCCGGATCAGTTTGCGGTGGAGTGGAATGAGTCAAAGCACGCTCAGCTACTGTCGCGCCTGGCCTTCCAAATGTTCGGGGCACCCCTAAATGTGGTGTTCCAAGTGCAAGCGGAGCGGACCCAACGGCCTCAGATGGATTTCTTCGTGGCGCCGCCGCCTGCTGCCCCCAGCGGTCCGGCCAGGATGGCCACGCCTCTCAATCACCGGTACACGTTCGAGACCTTCGTTATCGGTAAGTCCAACGAACTGGCCGCGGCTGCAGCACATGCCGTAGCCGAAGCCCCGGGCAAGACCTACAACCCGCTCTTCATCTACGGGGCTACAGGGCTCGGGAAGACTCACCTGATGCAGGCGATCGCGCACGCGCTGGTCGAGCGGAATCCTGGCAGCCGGGTGGTCTATATGGGGGCAGAACAGTTCATCAACGAGGTCATTGAGAGCATCCACGGCCGCACAATGCCCGAATTCCGGCGTCGCTACCGGACCGAATCGGACATCTTCCTCGTCGACGACGTGCATTTCCTAGAAGGGAAGGAAATGACACAGGAAGAGTTCTTCCACACGTTCAATTCCCTACACGAGTCCGGCAGGCAGATTGTTGTAACCTCGGATCGCGCACCGAAGGAGATTCCTGGCCTCGAATCCCGACTGGTAAGCCGGTTCGAGTGGGGTCTGGTAGCTGACATCGGGCCGCCGGACCTCGAGCACCGGATCGCGATTCTCCGAAAGAAGGCTGCGCAGGAGCACCTCGAACTCACGATCCCAGACGATGTCCTTCGCTTCATAGCGGAGAACATGCGCAGTTCGGTTCGTGAGTTGGAGGGATGCATCATTAAACTGCTGCTCTTCGCTTCCCTCAAGCACCGCGAGGTAACAGTGGAGCTTGCGCGGGAAGCACTCTCGGACAAAATCCAGGCGAGCCTGGGCGTGCTGTCCCAATTGCCGACCGCGGCGCCGACGGTAGACCGCGTCCAAGAGGTGGTTGCAAGGCGCTGGGGTGTGACCCCCGAAGGCCTGCGCTCCAAGTCGCGCACCAAGACGGTAACCGTACCACGCCAGGTCGCAATGTTTCTCGCCCGGGATCTTCTGGGGATGCAACTCGTGGAGATCGGACAGGCGTTTGGGGGACGGGATCACTCGACCGTGATCCATAGCGTCGGCAAGGTCGAACACCAGATGCGGCGAGATCGTCCGTTCCGCGAGCGCATTGAACTCGCTAGGCGGGAGTTATCCGCACCGTAATGCACAAGAGTGACGAGTGCGTGTTGGGAAACCTCGGGAATCTTGAAGAGGCTGAACTTTGTCCCACAACGACTCCCGAGACTCCACAGATGATGAACACTCGCGCGGGACGCAACGCCTTATGAAAACAGTGGTTTACAGGACTTTTCCAGGTTTCCAGAACGTCTACTACTACTACTATTTTATTATATAATGATAGAAATAGTATCTATATCAACGATGCGGGGAACGGCATGAAGTTTACAATTACCCGGGAGCAACTCCAGGAAGGACTTATTGCGGTTGCTTCAACCGTTCCTACCCGGACGACCCTACCAGTACTTTCCAACATCTTGGTTGAGGCTACCGCTGATGGTGTACGCTTGTCAGGCACGGATCTAGACATTGCAGTGAGCACCGTGGTGCAGGCGGACATCCAGGCAGAAGGTGCAGTAACGCTCCCGGCCAAGAAGCTTGTGGAGATCGTGCGTGAACTGCCAAGTGCAGGGATTCATTTCTCTGCTTCCGGTGAGCAGCGAGTAACGCTCGAGTGTGGCCGGGCGCGCTTCAAGCTGCTCGGCATCGCCCGAGATGAGTTTCCCAGCTTCCCCACTGTGTCTTTTGATAACGCGTGGAAGATGACATCGGCTGACATTCAAAACCTGATCACCCATGTTGTATTCGCAGCGTCCACCGAGGAGAGCCGCCCGATTCTGAATGGTGTTCTTTGGGAGATGCGGGAAGACCGTATGCGGATGGTTGCAACGAATGGTCACCGCCTCGCTAGAATGGACATACCGGTGTCTGGGGGGTCGGCGGCTGCCGATTTGATTGTGCCACCGAAAGCGCTCGAGCAGATACGAAAGTTATTCGGGCCGGCAGATGAGATTGAGGTGGCACGGAGTGATAATCACCTGGGTTTCCGCGCCGGAAGCACCCACATATTCACTCGCTTGATCGAGGGGCCATACCCCAACTACGAGCAGGTGATCCCACGGGACAACGACAAGGTGGTCACGGTGGACCGGCAGGCACTTGCGGCAGCTATCCGGCGGGTCGGAGTGGTTGCAAGTGACCAGACGCATCGGGTGCGGCTTTCGTTCAGCAGCGGTCTCGTGAAATTCTCTGTGAGCACCCCTGATTTGGGAGAGGCCGAGGACGAGATCCAGGCTACATACGACGGGGAACCGCTGGACATTGGCTTCAATGCGACATACCTGCTGGAGTTACTGAAGGTCATGCCCACCGATCAAGTTAGGTTCACGCTCAAGGCACCGGAGCGGGCTGCAACGATGGAGCCTGTGGGATGGGATGATCCGGCTTCGTATCTCTGTCTCGTGATGCCTCTGAGACTGGTGGACTGAGAGAGTAGTACGGGGTGGGATGGGAGGGTCGAGAATTGTCCCTCCCATTACTTGCCCAAAACAACCCTAAAAGCGGCGCCCGTCCAGGGGCTGGGACGCGATGAATGTTGCGCTGAAGTGCTCGAAGACCGGAGAGTTATTCCTTGGAACGGCCGAGCCTATCGATATGAGCTGTCGCGCTCCGCCAATCGAGAAACCCACGTTGAGCCGGTCGATGCGCACATTGGATGCCAGGTCCACGGCACCGATCAGCATCAAAGGTAACTGCTTCAAGATGGCCAGCCGGACCCCGGCACGATGCGTGAAATCGAATCCCGAGTCGTCCGGCTCCAGCCTTTCCGCCGCCGCCGTTTCCCAGGTCAGCTGCAAAATGGACAGCGTTATCTGCGCCGCGCCGAGCGTGGTTACCGGCAGGTTGGCGCCGCGCACGGTCGGGCGACCCACGTGGCGAACAGCCAGTCCCAGCTGCACGGCGACGCTGGGTACGTAGAGCAGACCGAAATCCACCCCGTGGCTCTTGGTTGAGTCCTGGCGATGGCGTGAGAACACCACTCCAAGTGAGCCACCCCTGAAGGGAAGGCCGAAACCAGTGCGCAGGGTGCTCACCGGGTTCTCGCCGACTAGCCGGTTTCTCTGATAGCCGATGGATAGGCCTCGCGAGTTGAAGCCGACGGTATACTGCTCGACACGCAGGGAGTCCCCGTCGAGCCGTTCGAACACAAGCTCGCCGATGATGGAAGCTTCGGTTACGAGGGCAAGGCCTGCCGGATTCACCCAGAGAGCACGTACGTCGGCGACGTTGGTGAGAAAGAGATAGTCCTGCGAACGCGCAGACATGCTCTGCGCCCTCACAAGGTCGATGTTGAGGCTCACGAGCCACAACAGAAGCAGGACAACTCTGAACACGCCTACCTGAGAATCCTTAGGGTATCGATTTGGCGTTGTCTCATTGGCGTCGCGGTTCCGAGGGTTTCAAGCAACAGTTCTGCTACTAGGTCGTCCTGACTAACGTAGCCTAGGTAGCGTCCATCCGAGGCGAACAGGGAACGCCCCGAGGCTGTCCCCTCGCCATGCAAAGTGAAGCGCTGGCCAAACTGGTTGCCTGTACCATCTATGTGGTATGTCCGTTTCCAGTCGACGGGAAGCACGTCACCCTGGTCCGTGGCGTTCCACTCGCCGCTCCGATAGGTGGTGACGGAACGAGTCGTGAGCCAGGCTCCTCCCTGGTCTCGCTGCACTTCGGCGGTATCAACCCATGTGAGGGCTGGCAGCAGACCATCAGCAGGCAAGACAGGGAAAAAGTCTGAGCTACGTGCGGCGAGTTCCTGCAGGAGTGGCGAGGCTTGGTCTGCCAGTTCGAGGCCCTCCAAAGGTCCAGTCGGAGAAAGGCGTGCCGCGTAGACCGCTCCGGTCGCCCGGTCGATCTCGTGCCGGAGGATGTTTCGTGCCGTTGCGCTCAGAACGGTGTCGATCACAAAAGAGACAGACAGCGCCTCGTCGGCCTCGGTGACGACAGTTGTGAGCCGATACCGCAGGACAACGCTGTCGCCTAGCGCCCGGCTCCTTGTGCCTCGCTCGACGATACGATGGGAAGTGGACAGATAAGAGGTCACACCGGGCCGGTAGGTGAACCTGTGTAGGGCTGGGGCTAGCTGCCCATCCAAGGTCGTAGCTGGATCGATGGAGCCGCAGGCGGCGAGCAAGGCAGCTGCGACTGCCCACTTGCACAGGGGGCTCATGGGGCCGCCGTCATCAAACCGGGCTTCGTAGAGCTATGGGCCTTGGTGCAGCCGGAACACCGGCCGGGCGGTTCAATGAAAGTGGCATTCCCCAAAGGAGGACTTCTCCTCAAATAGCCAGCTCCTGTGAGCGGGGGTGAAGAACTCGCGCCGCGGGGGAAATGTCGGCGATGCCAGGTAGACGAGAGTTGGCGGAGCCGTAAGCCGAGTTCTGTTCGCTCGCATTGCGAGCGGATGGTCATCTATCTGCGACGACAGTCACCCGCCGCCTGTAGCAGCCTACCCACGGTTCAAGCGGTCCGGGCCGAACCTCACCGCCTATTTGGCCTTGCTCCGACTGGGGGTTACCGTGCCACGGCTGTTACCAGCCGCGCGGTGGGCTCTTACCCCGCCGTTTCACCCTTACCCGTTTCCGGGCGGTTTGTTTTCTGTGGTCCTGTCCGTCGCCTTGCGGCGCCCAGGCGTTACCTGGCAATCTGCCCTGTGGAGCTCGGACTTTCCTCGACCCGCCGTGTCCGACGCGTCGCGACCATCAACACTCCGCCAAACTCTTGTCTGGTACAAAGATAGCTGTTCCGGACCTCCGGTTCTAGAGCGAGCGGCTTCTCCCTCTAGTTGACAACTCGCTGCTGCGTTTTGAAAAAGAGTTGAATGGGACTCGACATGATGGGTGCACACATCCTGGGAGGTTGGCATCGACTCGAATCAAATCGGCACTGTCGCCACTGTGTTGGAGGCCGTTGAGCGATCGCGGATAGATGCAGCCACGGGTGCTTATGTCACAACGTTTCATGCCCGAAGTGTGAAGGAGGCAATTCGTGCGGTGCGTGGGCGACAAGTGAGCGCTGTCTTAGTTTCGCCTCGATGTGTTTCGGAGCGGGACATGGGCGAAGTGGCGCAGCTGGCTAGGGAATTCCCAGGTGTTCCGATGATGGCTGTCCTATCGCAAAATGACGGTCGGTGCAGCGAGCGGCTCCTTCAGCTGGGAGTGTCGGGTGTCCAGGCGGTGGTAGATCTGAGTCGTCGTGACGGTTGGCGGCGACTCCGGTCCTTTGTCGCCTGCCACAAGGCCCCGACGGCCTCTCGTATGCTGTCCCGGGTTCTGGATGTGCTTGGACAGCCGACGCCGGGGACGAAGCGGTTTTTTGAATCACTGATCGTTCTTGCACCGCGAACGGCGAATGGCCGCCAACTCTGCAAACGCCTCAATGTTTGTGCCAGCACGTTCATCTCGCGCTTTTTTCGCTCGCGTCTACCGTCTCCGAAAAGGTATCTCTCGTCCGTACGGCTCGTACATGCGGCTGCTCTGCTGCAAGTGCGCGGCTTGTCAATCGGTGATGTGGCGTATCGGTTGGAGTATTCGTCACCGCAGAGTTTCAGCCGTCACGTGAAGGCGGTGACGGGAATGACTGGGAGTGAATTCCGTGAGCGGGTCACCTTTGGGTCGGCTCTGGATGATTTCGCGGATCAAATGATCCTGCCCTACCGGGCGACGTTCCGAACCTTCCATCCCTTTTGAAGCGGTAATGGGGTGCCCGGACACGGGGTGAAGAACTAAGCTCGGAGGGCAGGATCATTTGATCCGCGGGATGTGTGGGGGGAACGTTCTGAAGTGGGGTCGTGGGGGCGCACGGTGAAGTGAGCGATGCTGCTACCGATGCGCTCCCCAAGTTCCGCGAGCTGTGCGCTCACTGCTTCGAGATCCCCTAAGGTCCGCTGCTGGGTGGCCATTGCTGCTGCCGCCCCGTCGGCTTCATTCGCTGAAGTTGTGCTGACTCGTGCCATGTCTGCCATCTTTCCGGCGAGACCCAGCATGCGCTCCTC
>SMVB01054894.1_pt1 | contig 10707 bp, 8 predicted proteins | sample 2456461 | NCBI WGS metagenome assembly SMVB01 (sample SAMN11095934, study PRJNA526329) | marine sediment metagenome | biome: Marine sediment; feature: Surficial sediment; material: Deep marine sediment; isolation source: Hadal surficial sediment | place: Pacific Ocean | collected 2014-05 | depth 0-1...
CGTGACCAGCAGCTGGGGTTCGGAAGCGGCCGAGAGGCCTAGTGCAATTCCCCACCTGGCCAGCTCGATCCGGCCAATGCGCTCACCGTTCGCCGCATCGAAAATCCATACCTGATCACCACCATTCTTGTGGGTGCCCTCGCCACCGTCAGCGTGCATCAGCACGTACAATCGCCCATCGGGATGGCCAATCGCCGGCCAGGGTCCGCCGGGGCGCCAACCAGTCGCGCGCTCGGCGGCCGTAGTCAACGACCAGGTCTCACCAACTTTCGCCTCGGCACCATTCATATCGATTGGAACCACGTTGCCCGTGAAGGTCGGGAAATAGAAAACCCCATCGATCTCGCCTGGTCGAGCGAACATGGCGTCGTCGATCACGTCATTGAACGGTTCGATCCTGCTGGTGCTGTCCACACGGCCGTCCGTTTTCAGACGCGTCGTCAGCAGGCCGCCATCGCTGCACAGCGAGCTGAAGCCTCGCTTGCCCGTGGGAAATACGAACGCGCAACCCGCGATGGCGACTTCCCGCAATACTTTCCTTGTTTCCAGATCGACCACGGTCACGGACTGGGATGGCGTGAAGTTGTAGACCAGCAGATATCTGTCGTCGTCCAGCAGCGAGACCTGATAGCGGTTCGGCATCCCGGTGAGGCGTTTTGATGGAATCACAATCTCATCGATAACCGACAACGTGCCAGGATCGTAGATGCTCACCACATCCGTACGTTCACCCCCGCGCCCGCCGCGAGAATGGAAAGACTCAATCACGTAGTACTCGTTGCGGATCGCACTTTGCAAAAAGCTTGCGATGAAATCCGCCGACATGATTCCTCGCATCTGCCCACCGATCGAGTCCGCGGCCGGATCCACCAGATACAGCCTTCCTTCGCGCATGTGGGTGAACGACAGATCTTGAATGACCACCCAGTGATCAGGGTTGGGCGAGGGCAGTTCAACGACCTGTCCGAGCGGCTCGGCTTTGAACTCTTCAGCAGACACGTAGCGCGCGATGGTTGCGGCAAGCGCCGCAATCCCGGCGACAAGCACCGTAAAAGCGAGCCTCCGCGAAGAAGGCGATGAGACATACCACATGCTGCGCGACCCCCCAAATCACGCCCGGGAGTGTACCGCGACTACGGATGGTCAACCAACCAGTGCCGATCTGGCTACGCGTCTGAACTCGGTGGCTCGTTGTGCTGCGTGACGCAGGTCTCACAACAAACGCTCGCGTATTCGTACAAGTCAACTTTTCTGACCGAGTCTCGATGCGCACCCACTTCCCCGCTTTGTCGGTCATTTCACATTTCCGAGGTAACGCATTAGCCACACTGTAGCGCTAAGAAAAATCCGCATTGGCCACAGGGAGCCCAATGATGAATGAACTGTTCATGCTGACCGATAGCGCGTGGTCGTCCGCCCTGATCTGGGCCGTGATCGGTGTGACCTTTCTCTATCTCGGCCGGACGCCGGCAGGTAGAGCCATTTCCGCGTTCGCGCGGATCTTTCACGGTGCATTGCGACTCACCGCAAGCGCTATCACCCGGGCCGAACAGGGCATGGGCCAGCGTAACCGCGCCATTCTGCTGGCCGCTGGACGCGAAGCGAAAGAGCGGATGATCACCCGGGAGTTCGAGCGAATCAGCACGACCGTCGAACGGGACCTTACCCGCTACCCCCAGACTCAGCGGCTACTCGCGGAAACCATTCGCCGGATCGATGACGACCACAAGAACTCCACCGACGTACCCCCCGAAGTGCCTGGATGGAGCAAAGCCGTGGAGGCAGTGGCAAAGGTTTCGACCAAAGGTGATTCCACTGTTCGCGACGTTCTCGTCGCGATTCACGGGGCGCTCGCCAAGGCCGAGGGACGCTCGCTGGATGCCTACCGTACCGCCAGCAAGGAACGCCATCGGCTCTTGAGCCGCATGATGCCCGCCTGGCAACGCATTCAGAGCACGCTGAAAAGCATGGACCGTTCAGTAACGTCGATCCTCGAACGTTCACGATCCATCGATCGACACATGGACGAATATCGCGACATCGTGGCCGGCACCGACCGGGCCGCCCAGAGCCTATCGCACTCGTCTCTGGTACAGTTTTTCATCGCGAGCCTGGTGATCCTGATCGCCATTGGCGGCGCGTTCATCAACTTCTCCCTCATCGCACGGCCGATGTCGGAGATGGTAGGCGGCACGAGCTACATCGGCGCGTTTCAGACCGCGGACATCGCAGCACTCGTGATCATCCTTGTGGAGATCTCCATGGGGCTGTTTCTGATGGAATCGTTGCGCATCACCCGATTGTTTCCAGTCATCTCAGCGTTGCCCGATCGCACGCGCATCTACATGGTATGGATTACGCTGACTATCCTGACGGTTCTCGCCAGCGTCGAAGCCGGCCTTGCCTACATGCGCGAGATTCTGCTGCAGGACGAACTCGCCACCGCCTCCTTGTTGCGCGGAGGCACGGGCGCAGGGCTTACCAACGAAGCGCTTTGGATCACTACCGCAGCGCAGATGGGCATGGGTTTCATCCTGCCGTTTGCGCTGACGTTCGTAGCCATTCCGCTGGAGACTTTCGTGCAGACCGCGCGTCACGTTCTGGGGCTCGTGGTCATCGGGTTGCTGCGCCTGATCGCACTGACCCTCAGGGTGGCAGGCAATATCGTGCGGCAGATCGGCGGATTGCTTCAGCACCTCTACGACCTGGTGATATTCGCTCCGCTGTGGGTCGAGCAACGCGCCGCGATCCGCCGAATGCGACGCATCGAGCAGGCCAACCACGCGGCAGAGCCCGGGTACGAACCGGCAGCAGACCGCGCAAGACGCGACAACGATTCTATTGGACACTATAAGGAGGCTTCAGCATGAAGCGATTCAAAATCCTTTTCATGACCTTTTTCATGGCGGCGGCCGTGATGCTTGCGCTCGGCGGCTGCAACTCCGAGCCGCCCAACCGCACCCTGGGCGTGTATATGCTGCTGGACACTTCGGGTACGTATTCCCACGAAATCGCCAAAGCCCAGCAGATCATCAACTTTACCCTGTCACGGCTCAATCCCGGTGACTCGTTCGCCATCGCGAGAATCGATACCGCCAGCTTCAGTGAGAAAGACATTGTGGCGAAGGTGACGTTCGACGATCGGCCGAGTGCCGCGAATGGACAGAAACGCCGGTTCCAGCAACTGGTTAACACGTTTGTGAACGATGTGCACCCAGCCGCCTATACGGATATATCCGGTGGCCTGCTGCAGGCGTTGGAGTACCTCACCGAGAAAAACCCCGGACGCAAGACGATTTTCATCTTCTCCGATCTGAAGGAAGACTTGCAGGCCGGATATGTGCGGGACTTTGCGATGACGTTTACCGACGTCGACGTAGTGGCGCTCAACGTAACCAAGCTGCGCTCGGACAACCGGAACCCCCGCGAGTACCTGGACCGACTGAGCGCCTGGCAGCAACGCATAGAACAATCCGGTGGGACCTGGCGGGTCATCAACGATCTGGATCATCTCGAGGCGTTGTTCAGAACCTGAGCGGCCCGATCACGCGCAAACGTTGACGGGCGACTACGGGCGTCCGTCAACCTGCTCCGTTCAACCTTGGCGGTGGCCTGTATACAATAGCGGCCTTTCTACGCAAGGATGCCCAGTTGACCGAAGCACATCATCGTCTCATCGTTCTCGGCTCTGGACCCGCGGGATACACCGCGGCTCTGTACGCCGCTCGCGCCAACTTGAGGCCTGCGCTCATCACGGGCGTTGAGGTGGGCGGCCAGCTTACCACCACCACCGAAGTGGAAAACTGGCCCGGCGGACATCACGAGCTTCAAGGACCCGAGCTCATGGCGCAGATGGCCGAACACATTGAGCGTTTCGAGGCCGTAACCATCAACGACTTCATCATTTCAGCGGACCTCGCCACCACGCCCCTGCGCCTGCGGGGAGATTCACTCTACACCTGCGATTCGCTCATCATCGCCACCGGCGCATCCGCCATGTATCTGGGCTTGCCCTCCGAAGAAGAGTATCTGGGCCGCGGCGTAAGCGCCTGTGCCACCTGCGACGGATTCTTCTTCCGCAATCAGGCCGTGGCCGTCATCGGCGGGGGAAACACCGCAGCCGAAGAGGCTTTGTACCTGTCGAACATCTGCAGCAAGGTGTATCTGGTGCACCGACGCGACGAGATGCGCGCTGAAAAAATCCTTCAAGATCGATTATTCCGCAAAGCCAACATCGAGCCGGTGTGGAACCACACCCTGGCGGAAGTTCTCGGTGACGGCTCCGGCGTAACGGGCGCGCGCCTCAAGGGCACGAACGGTAGCGAGCTGCAAAAACTCGACGTCACCGGCGTATTTATTGCCATTGGGCACAAACCCAACACCGACGTTTTTATCGGGCAGCTAGATATGAACGCCGGTTACATCACGACATCGAGCGGGCTGGATGGCAACGTCACGGCCACCAGCGTTCCCGGTGTATTTGCCGCAGGTGACGTGGCAGATCATGTCTATCGCCAAGCGATCACATCCGCAGGATTCGGCTGCATGGCGGCGCTCGATGCAGAAAAGTACCTCGATGGAGTAAATTGATAGAACATGAGTTGCCGAATCGATATCGCAGCATCACGACTAAGCGCCTGCATCAATACCGGACATTCCGTCAATCCGCTAAACTCGATGCCACCCACATGAGAGTAGGTACGTGCAAAAGCCTTTCGCAGCTTACGAGGGTGACGACTCCTACGTATTCGTGTGCTACTCCCACGATGACGCAGACGTGGTCTATCCCGAGATGGTCTGGCTGCGCGGCCAAGGCATCAACCTGTGGTACGACGAGGGAATCGATCCTGGTTCGGAATGGTCCCAAGCGCTCGCGGACGCGATCGAGGGATGCTCGGCAGTTCTCTTCTACGTCTCACCTCGCTCGGTTCAATCGGAGCCTTGCCGGCGAGAGATCAACTTCGCGCTTGCCAAGCGGCGCAGCATCTCGGTGGTGTACCTCGAGGAGACAGCGCTGCCGGGCAGCCTTGAACTTAGTCTGACTCATCGTCAAGCCCTGTTGCGTTACGAGCTCTCGGTGCCCGTTTATCGGGAAAAACTTCGAGCGAGCCTTCACAAGCCAACCGGCAGCCGAAATGCTGCATCGATGGTCACGCAGACGCGTTCGACGGCCGATGCCTCCAGCGCACCTCCGAAGCGCTGGTGGGCGGCGACGGGCATCGCAACCATTGCGCTCGTTGTCGTTGCCAGCCTTCTTTGGCTGCTACTAGATCCGATGCAGGAACGCGCCACCTCGGCGGTTGCTCAGCCACTGTTCGACGACCTGAGTTCGCAGGGCGAGCAGAGTTGGCCGGACGGGTATCCGGCCGCGTCGTTGAGCCGGATGGCTTTTCCTCTGCCCGACGCGCCGTCAATTGCGGTACTGCCTTTCAGGACCATCGGCGACGACACTGATCAGAAGCACTTCGCCGAGGGGATCACGGATGACATGATCACCGATCTCTCTCAAATCTCGAAATTGTTCGTCGTCGCCCGCAACTCTGTCTTCGCGTTCGAGGGCCAGAATATGGGGCCCGCCGAGGTCGCGGAACGACTTGGCGTCCGTTACGTACTGCAAGGCAGCGTCCGCAGGTTCGGCTCGATGATTCGTGTCAACGCGCAACTCATCGACGCAACCACAGGCGGGTCGATATGGGCCAATCGCTATGACGGCGTCCTCGCCGATTCGCTCGCACTGCAGGACGCCGTGACGAATTCGGTCGTGACCGCGCTCAAGGTCGAGCTGACCGAACGCGAGCGTGGGGCCGTCGGATATCAGCACACAATCAACGCGGACGCACGGCGCGACTTCCAAAGAGGCTGGGCGCTCTACCGACAGAATACGCCACGGACGTTTGCGCTCGCCATCGAGCACCTTGACGCCGCTGTGCAAAGCGATCCGGACTACCTACGTGCCTACGGCGCACGCGCTGCAGTTTATCAAGCCGCACTCGCCCGGGACTTCACCGTCAGGATCGGTGAGTGGACCCGCAGCCTTGGGCTCACTCCCGACGATGTGATGCGTCACGTGCTGAGCAACGTGAGAAAAGCGGCTTCCGCGCCATCGTCGCTGACGCTTCAGGTGGAGTCCCAGCTGAGCCTGTGGCGAAACAACTTCGCTCAAGCAATAGCGGCAGCAAATGCCGCGATCTCGCTGGCGCCGAACGACCCCCTCGGATACGAGGCCCTGAGCGCGGCGCAAACGTTGAGCGGGGATCCGCAAGCAGGACAAAAGTCCATCGAGATGGCGATGCGTCTGGATCCCGCTTACCCCGACGAATATCTCTTCTGGCACGGGCTGGCCCTGTTCTGCGCCGAGCAATACCCCGAGGCCAGGGAGTCCCTGGAACTCGCCATGGAACTAACCCCCGGGGACGACCGAGTCTTGATCGTACTCGCCGCATCGTATGGATACCTGCGTCGAAGGACGCAAGCGCAGCGCATCATCGGTGCATTGGACGAGCTTCAGAGCAGGCGACAGGATGTGCGGTCGCGGTCCGCGCCGGGAGATGTTCAGGTGGGCATCGACGTGCACCTGGAGGGACGCTATACGCTAACAGAAGTCGATCTCTGGCCGTTCAAACATGTCGCTGATCGGGAGCGGCTCCGCGAAGGCTTGCGTCTGGCGGGGCTTCCCGCAATGGGCCCAAAGGATAACCAGATTCCCCTCGAGGTCGAGGGCGCTACGACCGTATCTGTCGAAGAAGCACGACGGCTTTACGAGCATGGGGTCGCGGTCGTCGACGTACGCGGACTCTCAGATCGGAACATCGGCTTCATACCAGGGTCTACGTTCCTCAACCTACAGACGTTGCTCAGCGAAGCCGCGTTGCGCGCCAAGGTTGATCCCGACCAGGAGGTGCTCTTTCACTGCGAAGGGATGCGCTGAATGCGGGCCAGCCTTGCCGTTGGCAAGGCAGTCAGCTGGGGCTACGCAAAGGTCTACTACTTTCGGGACGGCTTCATTGGATGGCGTGCAGCGGGGCATCCGGTCGATACCGTGCAATCCGGCGACATCATCGAAAACGTCCTGCAATGACCATAGCTTTGCGCTCCATGACGACCCTCAAGCCGACAAGCGCGAGCTTCCGCTCGGGAGACGACCGGAGTACGTTCAATCGATCCGCTGTAGTTGCCGGCGAAGCTTGCCGATCGGTATTATGCGAACATCGTTCGTATATACATAGTTAGGCGTATTTTCGATGGCTCACCGAGTCGAGATATATTACTGCACCAAATGCAAGTGGTTACTTCGATCCGCATGGATGGCTCAGGAAGTTCTCTCTACCTTCGAAGATGAGGTATCCGAAGTAGCTTTGATCCCAGGCACCAACGCTATTTTCGAAGTCAAAGTTGATAGTAGCCTCATCTGGTCACGAGAAAGGGATGGAGGTTTTCCAGACATCAAAGTTCTGAAATCACTCATTCGAGATATCGTGGCGCCAAACAGAGATCTAGGCCACATAGATACCAAATTGGCAGAGTCGAAAAATGAAGGCCATGCCTAACAACCCTCGGAAGCGGACCCAACAAAGCGTCGCGGCCGCTGAGCTTAGACGTTAGCCGACATCATCAACATCGACCGGATATGAGGTGTATGAACGACCAAAACGACGCCGCAAAAGTCCGCGTCTTTCCACCCGCTGTACCGCTCATCGTAATCTTCCTTGGATTGGCCCTTCATTGGGCCTGGCCTATCAGTTCGAGCTTCCAGGCCTACACACCCGGGCGTTATTGGCTAGGAGCCGTGATCGCCCTTGGGGCGATACTGGGCCTTGGGTTTTGGTCCGTTCTTCTAGTTCGCCGAAACGGACAAAGCGAGAACCCGTGGAAACCTACACACTTTATCGAGGAGAGAGGTCCGTTCAGCCTGACCCGTAATCCGATGTATCTCCAGATGGTGCTAGTTTGTATTGGTGTTGGAGTCGGTCTCGCAAACGTATGGGTATTGATACTTACGCCGATAGGCATATGGGCCTTGCAAAGGCTCGCCATACTACCGGAGGAGGCGTACTTGGAAGCAAAATTCGGCGAGGCCTATCTATCTTACAAGAGTCGAGTTCGCCGGTGGATCTAGACTCAAGCGATTCGTATCTATGGAATGTCGCTTAACGAGTTTCTGAAGCAGACCCACCAAAGCGTCACTTCTTTTTGGACCGGAGTTGGCCGATTATCGCCACTGCGCATGTTCGTCAGTGACTACTTTCCAGGGGAATGCTGACCAGGTAGTCATATCCGTGCTTTGAGGGCAACGTGCCCATCACGGTCCTTCCCAAAGTGAATTGAGTTTCCCAATTGTGTAGACTCAGCCGATCAGATTGGGGGGGCAATGGCTGACATTTTCCTTTCCTATTCGTCCGAAGATCGAGAGCGCGTTCAGGCTCTCGTCGAGGTGTTCGAAGCGGCCGGATGGTCGGTGTGGTGGGATCGGAATATCCGCCTCGGCGAAAGTTACGACGACGCCATCGACGCCGCCCTGAAGGATGCGCGTTGCGTGGTCACCGTGTGGACCAAGGGCTCGGCCGCGTCTCGGTGGGTAAAAAATGAGTCGATGGTCGGGCTCGAGCGTGGCGTGCTTGTACCGATCATGCTCGATGCGGTGGAACTGCCAATTGCCTTCAAGACGACGCAGGCGGCCGACCTCACGCAGTGGGATGGGCAACCGGAAGGCCTCGCCAATGTCGTTGCGGCCATCGAGTACATAGTACATGGAGATGGAACACGACCCGTGCAGGTCGGTACGTCACCACGCACCCACCGTACGCCGTGGCGAGCACTCGCGATGGCAACGGCGGGCGCCGTTGCTGTTGTGATCGTCGCTTGGAACACGCTTGATCGTCTTTGGGTACCACTCGACGACGACCCCCGACCCTATCTGCTCGTGCTTCCCTTCGGTGTGTCCGGCGGTGACCAAACCCGGTGGGAACCGTTTGCCGATCAGGTCACCCGCGAGATCATCCGCAAACTTCGAAAGATCTCCGGCTTGCGCGTGGTCCCACCGCCCTCCGCCTTCACCTTCAAAGGGAACAAACTTCGGCCGCACATCCGCTCACAACTACCGAGCGTTCGCTACGTGCTCGACGGATTCATCAGCGTAACCGGCTCGAGCGGGATTCGCATCACGCCTGTGCTCGAGGATCTTCGCGACGAAAGTGTGATCTGGGATCACGACTACCAAAGCCGAATCGACGACACGAACTTTTTTGCGGTTCAAGCTGAAATCGCGGCGTCCGTATCGAACTCATTGGAAGTTGCGATCCTCGAGGACGAGAAACGCGATATCGACGAGCCACCTACCGAGAATCTTGCTGCCTACACTCAGTACGTTGAAGGCCGGCGGCAGCTAGATCTGCTTACCCACGATGCATTGCGGCGAGCCATCGAGCTGTTCGACGAAGCGATCAACACCGATCCCGATTTCGCCGCGGCCTACATCGCCAAAGCCGATGCTTATCGCATTCTCATGACGTATTTCGAGAAGCCGATCGATATGCTCGCGAATGTCAGCGCGTCGGTTTTCGATGCCATCAACATCGAACCCGAGTCCGCCGAGGCACGCTCTTCCCTGGGTCTGGCGTACGTGTTCGCGTGGCGCTGGCGCGACGCGTGGAATGTGCTCAACGATGCACGATCACGCGATCCGAGCCTCGCGCTCACTGAACTCGGCTTCGCGCTTTATTACGCAGGGCTGGGCGATGCCGAAGGTGTCCACCGTTCGTTGGCTAAGGCGAACCACCTCGATCCCTTGAACAGCGAGCTTGCCGATTGGGGTAACTTCGCGTTCTCAATGGTCGGCCAGGTGGATAGCGCCATCGAATGGGCCGAAGAAAAGATGCGTCTGCATCCCGAGATCGGCGTCATTTTCACGGGGGCGAGCTTGTCCGCCTCATTGGCCGGCCAGCACGAGCGTGCGATTGCCCTTGCGAAAAAGGGTGCCGCGCTGGATTCTCGCACCCCTTTTTCGTTGATCTTTCTCGCCCAAGCCTATGGGCGCGCCGGTCAGGTAGACAAAGTACGTCCGTTGCTGGCCGAAGCTGCACAAAGTAACGACTACATGTGCCCTTACGAGACTGCGACGGCCTACCTGCTCCTGGATGAAGCGAACCGTGCGTTTGAGCTGATGGATGACGCCGTCGCATTCCGCTCCAACTGCCTCATCTTCACGCGCTACGATCCGCGTCTGGAACCGATGCGAGGCGATCCACGCTTCGCGACGCTGCTGGCGATAGTTGGCCTCGACGACGAATCCGTTGAGGCGTACCCGCGTTGAACCAGTTTCCGCGCTTGCAACTGGCGCTGAATTTCGTCGTGATACGACTTGTTAATTTTGTAACGGCCATACAGAGCGGCGGCGGCCAGTCCCCAGACCATGGCGAAGGGACCGTCGACTATGCCCAATGAGAATATTTTGTCTACGGCGACTTCACCCGGTACGGCATTCGTTGGAAATTCAATCAGGTCGAGGGCAATCCCGGCAACGACGTGGCCGACGCCATTTGACGCTTTGGCGAAGAATGTTCGAGCCGAATAGTAGATGCCTTCCTGCCGGCGACCTGAACTCAATTCATGCTCATCAGCCACATCGGCCAGTGCTGACATCACACTGATATTGATAACCGATCCGCCAAGCGATGCAAATGTGCCGAGTCCGATGATGAACGCCACTAG
>SMVB01338336.1_pt1 | contig 10706 bp, 11 predicted proteins | sample 2456461 | NCBI WGS metagenome assembly SMVB01 (sample SAMN11095934, study PRJNA526329) | marine sediment metagenome | biome: Marine sediment; feature: Surficial sediment; material: Deep marine sediment; isolation source: Hadal surficial sediment | place: Pacific Ocean | collected 2014-05 | depth...
AAGTCACGTCGGCTAAATCCATTATTGACCGGATAGCCTGTTTTGGCTTGATTGAACAAATTCTGTTCTTGCCTTCGTTTCATGGCGCTCTCCACTTTGTTTCTCGACAGACGAAATTCCACCCAACAGCATAGAGGAAGTATAAAAGGTATCTCCGACGGGTTCAGTTGTCCACTTAAATGAATTGTTGGCTAGAATTGGGCTGATCTTTCCGGTAAATCAAACAATAAACCAGATCCGGCCGAAGAAAAATCTATTACCTTAAAACCCTCGAGGTGTTTTTTTCTTGTCATGAGCTGCCCTGATAATAAATGGGATGAGTAAATGGAATCAGGGCAAATATACAGTAGTTTTAATGTCTACCAGGAACCCAGCGTGGGTGAAAACCATTACCAGTCATTTGCAGTTGTAAAAAACGCGCGTTAGAGTACAAATTTAGGTCATGTTTCCTGGTAAAGAAGGTTTGGACTTAAATAGCGATAGCTTTTATTCTTCCTACAGACAACCATCCAGAGGTATTGTGCAATGAGTGACGTAACACGCCGAGACTTTTTCCGTCAAGCAGGGTTGTACACAGCGGGCGGTATCGCCCTCACCGGTGCCTTGCCGGGATTCATGGCACCAGTGCTGGCCCAACCTGCGCCTGAATGGCTCGCATTGACCAACGAGTCAGCACTTGAGCCAGCGCTGCCCATCATCGACCCACACCACCATCTTTGGGACCGACCTGGCAATCGCTATCTTCTTGAGGATCTGTTGCAAGATACCCGAGCACACAATGTGCGCCAGACAGTCTTCGTCGAATGTACCTCTATGTACCGCGCCGAAGGACCTGAAGAACTCAGAGTGGTTGGCGAGACAGAGTTCGTGCAGGGGGTCGCGGCTAAAAGCGCCAGTGGCGGGTACGGTGAGACACGGGTAGCGACGGGCATCGTCGGTTCCGCCGACCTGCGCCTGGGTGACCGGGTCGCGCCGGTGCTCGAAGCTCAAATTGCCGCCAGCCCGCAGCGTTTTCGCGGCATCCGCCATCGAGCGGCATGGGCCGATCAGTCGGTGCTGCCAAACCTGGCCGCTGACGCCCCGCAACATGTGCTGCTGGACCCCGACTTCCGCAAAGGTTACGCACACCTGCGTACTTACGGGCTGTCATTCGAAGGCTGGCTCTATCACACTCATATCGCCGACCTTACTGACCTCGCCATAGCGTTCCCGGATACGACCATTATTTTCAATCACCTGGGCGGACCAATCGGAGTAGGTTCTTACGCGGGTCGTCGCGCCGAAGTGTTCGCTGCCTGGAAACCAGCTATCACCGAGCTCGCGAAGTGTCCGAATGTGGTCGCAAAGGTCGGCGGTATCCAGATGGTGGTCAATGGCTACGGCTGGCACGAGCAAGACCGGCCGCCGACATCGGACCAGCTACTTCAGGCCAATCAGGATTGGTATCAACACACCATCGATCAGTTTGGACCCGACCGTTGCATGTTCGAGAGCAACTTCCCGGTCGACAAGCTGTCGTGTTCGTACACGGTGCTGTGGAATCAGTTCAAGAAGCTGACGAGAGGATACTCGGCCGACGAGCGGGCGGCCATGTTTCACGATACGGCAATGCGCGTCTATCGGCTGCCTCGGGTATAGCACGGCGGTCGGGGATGTCTGGGGTGGCAGCGAGCTTTGTTGATATAAAGGAATTAAATGCCGATTTCATGTACGACACGGCGACAAGTTGGTTGGTGCCAACATTTCTAACCGTGTCTATTGCAGCATCTGTAGCACACCTTGTACTAAGTAAACTCCTGTTGGTTTACAAAAGAGTATTTCCCAGAAACGATTATGAAAATAATCCCTAACAATTAATTTATTGGTAAATGAGTGAAAAGTTATGAAAATTAGAAATCTGAAAATACTACTTGCAACAACTATTCTGTTTGTTTTCCCGTTTGTACTAGCCGAAGAAATACCAACTGCAACACCCGAAGAAGTCGGTATGTCTTCGGAACGACTATTGCGGATTAATACAGCCATGCAGCGCCACATAGATGCCGGAAACATTCAAGGGGCAGTGACGGTTGTCGCCCGTAGGGGAAAACTTGTTCATTTTGAAACCCATGGCTTGATGGATGTAACAAATGGAAGGCCCATGGAGCCCGACGCTATCTTTATAATGATGAGTTCTACTAAACCGTTACTGGGTGTCGCGGCGATGATGATGATCGAAGAAGGCTTAATGAGACCGGAAGACCCCGTTTCCAAATACATTCCAGAATTTGCTGACATGCAGGTAGCCGTACTCAAAGAGCCTGTCGATCAAAACATAAGTCCCTACTCAGTATCGCGGAGCGATATTCCAGAGTATCGTCTGGTACCGGCACATCGCGAAATAACAATTCATGACCTGCTTACTCATACGTCAGGGCTCGCCAGTGGCGGATTGGGATCAGCTATCGCCGATAGAACACCAAGAAGTACTGATGCAACACTGGCAACCGTAATTCCTGGCTATGGCTCATACGCCCTGGACTTTCAGCCTGGCAGTCAATGGAAATACAGCGCTGGTGTTGGCCTTGACGTGGTATCCCGCATTGTAGAAATCGTCTCGGGCCAACCGTTTGATGAATTTATCAGCGAACGAATCTTGCAGCCGCTGGACATGAACAACACTTATTTTAATGTGCCGCCAGAGTATCAAAACAAACGTGTCGTCATTGATGGTCGCGACATGTCCAGGTTCTTTGATCGTCCGCCTACAAACTACTTCTCTGCATCCGCTGGCTTATCCAGTACAGCTGAAGACTATCTGAAATTTGAACAAATGCTGGTTAATGGCGGCGAGCTATTCGGTAATCGCTTGCTTAGTCCTCGCTCAATTAGAATGATGGGAAGCAACCAGATCGGTGATTTGTATAGGGGGTTTTCACGCAGCCAGAACGGGATGGGATTTGGTTATACTGTCGCCGTTACTGTTGATCCAATTACGTCAAATGCCCGCCGAAGTGCCGGTGCATTTGGCTGGGGAGGCGCGTTTGGCACCCGGTCATGGACCGATCCTGAAGAAGAATTGACTGCCGTCATAATGTTGCAACAGCCCTATGGGCCCGCGCAATATGATTTCGACAATGCAGTTCAGCAAGCCATTATTGAGTGATAGGAAAATAGGGGTCTAAAGTAGCAAACACTCGGTAATAGAAAAATTGTGTTCTGCCCCCTATTTACTGCATAACAGGACACAATAAATGAGCGACGTCATACTCACTGCCCTAGGAGAGAAGCTGGTAGAAGGCTCCCTTAGTGATAAGCAACTGTTATCGGAGACACAACAAAAACAAGTACTGCAGATACTTCCCCAGGCAAACGTCATCAAATTAGGCGGACAGAGCTTTATCGATCGCGGACGCGCGGCTGTGTTTCCCATCATCGACGAAATTGTTGAAAACCTCCCCTCCCATCAGATGTTAATAGGCACTGGTGCAGGAACCCGTGCTCGTCACGCCTACAGCGTAGGGTTGGATCTTGGTTTGCCGACCGGTGCTCTGAGTGTGTTGGGTACCTTCGTGAGTATGCAGAATGCACGTATGATCCACTACCTATTAGCCAAGCACGGTATTCCCTTTATTGAACCGGCCCAGTTTGCCCAGCTTCCGCTCTATCTTGCCGAGCGACAAGCCGCCATCTTTTTCGGCATGCCACCCTACGTGTATTGGCACGAAAACCCGAAGGTCGGTCGAATACCACCTCACCGCACGGATACCGGTTCCTATCTGATTAGTGAGGTGATGGGAGCAAAATCCATGATTTATATAAAAGACGAAAAGGGTTTGTATACATCAGATCCGAAGAAAGATAAAAATGCAAAGTTTATACCCAGAATATCGGTAAACGAATTAATTGAAATGGATTTACAGGATATTGTAGTAGAACATCCGGTACTAGAATTTATGCTAAATGCCCGGAACCGCAAAAGCATTCAAATTATCAATGGCCTTGAACCTGGCAATCTTACCCGTGCGTTGAATGGAGAAGAAGTTGGAAGCGTGATTTACGTTGACTAGTATTTATAGATTTTAACTAAACCACGCAAAAAGCATAGAGCGGAAAAACAATCTTGAACGATCAATCAAATAACACAGGCAAGCGCGCCCACCTAAGCAGTATGTTAATGCGTGAAAGTTTGCTGGACAAAGATTTACGCGCTGCCACTGAGACGCCGGTGTTCAAGATGCTACCCTATGCGCAGGTCATAAAAATTGGCGGGCGCTCGATCATGGATGCGGGTAAGGCTATCACCCTCCCGGTTGTTTCGGAGTTAAGCGCCGCCCTTAATCAACATAAGCTCATTATTGGCACCGGTGGCGGCGCCAGAAGCCGCCACGTATTTTCCGTAGGCATTGACCTGGGTATGCCGACTGGCGTACTTGCAGAGCTGGCCCAGGCTGATGCCCTTGGTAACGCGCATATTCTCGGAACCTTACTCGCCCCCTATGGTGTGGTTGCAATTCCACCGGAAATTTTTGGCCATCTGCTCCCCATGTTTTTACATTCAGCCCCCGGTGTGATTTTCAGTGGTGTACCGCCCTATTCCCTGTGGGAACATCCACCTAAGCTGGGCAGTATTCCACCTCACAGATCCGATGCAGGTTCCTTGCTGTTGGCAGAATGCTTTGGCTGCAAGCATATTGTTCTGGTCAAGAATGTGGACGGCCTTTATGACAAGGACCCGGCCGTATATGCTGATGCAGAATTCATTCCTTCTATCAGTGTGCAGGAATTGCAAGAGAGAAATCTCGAAACCTTACCCTTCGAACCCATCTTGCTGGAAATTTTAACTAACAACCGATTAGTAAAAGGCTTTCAAATTATCAATGGCACCAAACCAGGTAACATTCTTGCAGCTCTAAATGGAGAGGACGTAGGCACGCGTATTTACCGTGACTGAACTGTAACTGCCTGCAACACACCAGAGTGACTATAAAGCCCATCTTTATTTCAACCTTGGTTATAGGCATCGTCAATGGCATGTCGATGCTACTGATTCCATTGATAGCCACACAGAAGGATATCTCACTGGTGGGTATCGGTGGTCTGATAGCCCTTCGAAGTCTAGGCAACCTGCTAATCAATATCCCCGCCGGAATAACCATCGATCGCTTTGGCCAGAAACACACCCATGCAGCAGGCATGCTGATAATGGCGCTGGCTTGTGTGGCTATGCCAATGGCTGACTCATTCCTTAGTCTGGGATTCACAGTGTTGGTTCTTACTATGGGGTTCGGCAGCGCAACACTGGCTCGGCACAGTTATATTGCCCAAAGCACACAAACCAACAAACGAGGACGCAAAATAGCAAGCTTTGCCGGGACGCAGCGAATCGGTATGCTGATGGGACCTGCGTTGGCCGGGGTTCTCAGTCAATGGTTTAGTTATTCGGCAGCCTTTATCTTCTGTATTCCCCTGCTGCTTCTGACCACCTTGTATTTTGTCTATTATTTCACAGAACCCACTGGCAAACCCTCTTCAGGGTCTCTGTTGACACATTTCCAAAACTTACCCAGGTTTGTGCTCGAGCAAAAACACCTGTTTCTTACTGCTGGCGTTTTCATTGTTGTTGCCCGGATGGTACGCAGTGTGCGTCAGTTTATCTTACCGCTATGGGGTATACATATCGCGTTAGACCCGGCTGACATTGGATTGATATTCAGTGTATCGATGGCGGTAGAAATAGTTTTTCTCTTTATAGGAGGAAAGGTTTCAGATACCAGGGGAAGGAAATGGTCAGCCATCCCGAGTCTATTGTTGACCGCCGTCGGTTTGCTCTTACTACCCCTCAGTCAAAGTTATTATCCTTTCGCCACAATCGCGCTGCTTCTGGGAATAGGCCAAGGCCTGGGAGGCGGGATCATCATGACCCTGGGTAGCGACCTTGCGCCTAAGAACAAGGTAAGTACCTTTTTGGGCACCTGGCGCTTGATCGGTGACCTAAGCGGCACGATGAGTCCGATTATAATTGGCTGGATCGGAAGTGTCTTTATGCTCGCATCAGCCTCAATTTTTGGCGGTATTGCAGGTCTTGCCGGTTGTCTAATAGCCCATTATTGGATTAAGGAGACGTTATTAGAAACTAGGGACCAGGACACAATTTAAATTGAGGTTGTACTGTTTGATTTCTAAGGAACTTCTGATATCAAGCATCGGCAAGCATACTGATTAGGTCGCGAATACCTGACACAATCTTATCCGGTTTAACTTCACTGCCTTCAGGTAGTCCCTCGCCGAGATAGTCATTCCATATGGCAAAGAAACCCATTTTTTGCGGCACTTTAACCTCCCACACAAGGTTATCCCCTACTATCCAGGACTCCTGTGCCAATACCCCTAGTTGATCAATGGCCTGCATATATATTTCCGGACTAGGTTTCCCGATACCTATTTCGCCTTCAACTAAGACCACATCGAAATAATTGGCCAATTTGAATTTATCTATTTTGCTTCTTTGAATATCAGCACTGCCATTGGTCAATAAAGCAGTCTTGATAGGCGTGGTTGTCAGATATTCCAGGGTTTCAAGCGCACCTTCGAAAGGAGTAATGTCATCCTCTCTCCTATGGTGATACTCATGAGCTAATCGCGTTGCAGCTTCTTCGTTGAATTGACCAAGGTTTCTGGAAGCCTGCAAAACTAACATTTTACGCGTCCTTTTAATTTCCCGTCGACCTTCTCTGTGACGCTCCTGATCACTCCAGAATTCTTCAGCGACTCGCCGTAATTCAGCGTAAAAATCACTAGCACTGATACCTTTAAAGTGATGAATATGATCTTCGATTACTTTCTTCCAAAGCTTTCTATAGTCGCCATATTCACAAGTAAGAATGGTGTCGTCTAGATCAAATAGAATGGCGGCTGGAGTCATTTCAATGAAGTTATAAAGGAGGTAGATTTATTTCGGATAACGCAGTGCTCCCTGTCACATCAGGAACCTTAATACAATATAGTGAATGAAATTGAACATTACCAACATCAACCGATATTGCTGAAAAACTCTAAAAAGCGTCACCTTTGCTTGTTTTTGGGATACACCGAATAGGCTGCCCATTTTATAGCCTATTAATGAACTGAGGCACTATTTTCTGAACAGTCACAGGCCTCTGAGACGAGACTAGTTCGAAGTTGAATATAGTCGATCTAAACAATGATCCAAGGTAACGAGTGGGACTGTGGTGTAGCGGCAATGATAGACAAGCGCCGAGCGCAGAAAAATGACCGCCGTCCAGGGCATTTTTAGCAGAGAGGGCACGCCGGAGGGGCGCGGTCTGCCGCCTAACCAAAGTGCCACTCGATGCCGTTCGAAGACACTGCAATCATTTCTCGAGGGCGAGTGCTAGGAAAAGGCATCCCACCCCTTTATGTGCACGACATACCTATTCCCTATATTATTGAACTTAGGTGATATTTTTTCGGGATACCTCAGAATCTGTCCCCTGTTATTCCTTTTCCGATAAGTTAATACCTATTCCTATTATCCGTTACCACTGAGATGCCGATGAATCAGAAGTCACTTCCCCTTGCAAAATACCTAGTTCTCGATCTGTCCATCGCCAGAGCAGGACCAACAGCCGTCCGTCTGTTATCTGACTGGGGCGCCAATGTGATACGAATTGAGCCACCCGTCAGTGGCGACATTGCCGGAAAACGTCACGGGCCCGACTCACAGAATCTACATCGTAATAAGCGTAGCTTATGCCTTGATCTGAAATCAGATGCTGGCAAGCAGGTATTTTATGACCTGGTAAAAAAGGCAGACGTGGTGGTGGAGAATTTCCGGGTAGATGTCAAATACAGGTTGGGCATCGATTACGAAACGGTGAAAGAAGTCAATCCGGCAATCATCTATGCCAGTATCTCCGGATTCGGTCAGGAGGGCCCCTATTCGAAACGACCGGCGGTCGACCAGGTAATACAGGGCATGAGTGGATTAATGTCGATTACCGGAGAGCCAGGTAGAGGTCCCATGCGCGTGGGCATTGCGATTAGTGACACCTCGGCGGGAATGTTTCTTGGACAGGGAATCTTACTGGCGCTGCTGCACAGAGAACACTCAGGAGAAGGTCAATGGGTCCACACTTCCCTGCTCGAATCCATGCTTTGCAAGCTGGATTTCCAGGCGGCGCGCTACACCATGAGCGATGAAGTGGCGGGTCAAGAAGGCAATAACCATCCCACCCTCTCCCCCATGGGCGTATTCGACACTGCCGATGGCCAAGTCAATATGGCGGCCAGTACCGACAAGATGTTCAACATCTTCTGTAAAACAATGAAAGCAGAAGCCTTGACCGCTAATGTGGCGTACCAAACAGTCGAAGGCAGACTACGGCACAGGGAAGAGCTCTGGGAGAAAGTCAACGAGATTACCAGTCAGTATTTAACCACTGAACTGGTGGAAAAACTCAATTCAGCGGGTATTCCCTGTGGACCAATCAATAGCATCGGGCAGGCGTTCAAGGATGAGCAGGTCAAGTTTCTTGCCATGACCAAAAAGGCCAATCATAGTGAATTGGGAGAGTTAGACTTACTGCGCTCACCCATCAACCTGTCACAATTCTCTGCTGGCTCCCGCTTTGAAAGAGCAGGACCGGAACTTGGTGAACACAGCCTGGAGATACTCAAGCAACTGGATTACAGTGACGAACATATTCAACAACTCTCACAGAGTGGCGCCATTAGAATCAAACCAGGCACAACGAAAACCTAAAAGGCTCACGAAAGGTACGACATGGAAATGAATTCATCCTCAACAAAAATCCTGGCCGACATCGACCATGGTATCGGCCGGATAATCATTAATAATCCAGAACGACACAATGCGATGTCATTAGAGATGTGGCAGGCACTTGCGGATACCGTGAAACAATTTAAGCAAGATGCTTCAGTAAGAGTAGTAATACTCCAAGGCGCCGGTGAGAAGGCATTTGTATCGGGCGCCGACATTTCCGAATTCAAAAATAAACGATCCAGTCAGACCCAACGGGATGAATATGAAAACGCCTTTGAGGCGGCGCAAACCCAACTAGCGGAATTCGACAGGCCTGTAATCGCCATGATCCGGGGTTATTGCATCGGCGGTGGTTTAGCGCTGGCACTTAATACGGATATCCGGTTTGCCACCGAAGACTCAGTGTTCGCCATTCCTGCCGTGAAGCTGGGACTGGGCTATGGTTTCGGTGCCATCAAGACACTCACATCAATTGTTGGCCCGGCTCACGCCAAGGATATTCTATTCAGCGCCAGGTTTCTGAAGACCGACGAAGCGCTACGAATAGGTTTGGTAAATTTTGTAATGGGTCGCGACGAGTTGGAAGAAAAAGTAATTGACTACGCCAACACCCTGGTCGCCAACGCGCCGCTCACAATCAAATCGATTAAGGCGACTGTTGGTGAAGTAATAAAAGACCCTGGGCAGTCCAGCCCGGAATACATCGACAAACTGGTGAATGACTGCTTCCTCAGCGAAGATTACAAGGAAGGCAGGCAGGCTTTTTTGGAAAAACGTAGCCCGGTATTTAAAGGATCCTGATTGACTGATTATTGCAATTTTATCCGTTGAGGTTTATTAGGGAACCCTACATTTTTTTTATTTTCAACTTGTCACAAGCTTATGGTTATCGATGCATAAAAGAGGATTTTTCTATTTCCTGGCACTTTTCGTTGTCAGTTGTTCCAGTATTCCATCACGTAGTCCGTCGGAATGGGTGGGTTATACCGAGACTGGAAAGGCGTCATTTTATGCCATGAGATATCAATTCCAGCGCACCGCCAGTGGCGAGCGCTTTAACCAGCTTGCCAGCACCGCGGCTCACAAGGAGTTACCGTTCGGCTCCAGGGTCAGGGTAACGAATATCAGTAATGGCGAAAGCATTGTCGTAAAGATTAATGATCGCGGCCCTTTTGTTGAAGGACGAATCGTTGATTTATCCCGTTCTGCATTTTCAAAAATTGCAGATACCAGCATCGGGATTATTGATGTCGAGATTGAGGTAATCAATTAGTAAACGCGACAGGTTTATTCTTACGGGAAAGTAGAGTCCCAACCTTAATATAAATCCATCGCCTCCGATTACTTTTCCCCTCTCATTATTCGTACCTAAGCGAATGCACTGGATCGGTGTTCGCCATTCTATAGCACTGAATAATTACCGTTAGGATTGCAACCGCGATTACACCAATGGTAACCAGCAAGTAATTTGTAATTGAAAATCCTGCCTGTGAGGAAAAACTGGAATAGAAATAATCGATGGCGTAGTAGGCAATGGGCCAGGCGACAAAACAGGATATCAGCACAGGTTTTATAAAATCCCAGGTCAATAGCCAAACTATATTGCTGGCAGTGGCGCCTAAAACTTTACGCACGCCCACCTCTTTAGTACGTCTGATACTTGCATAAGAAGCCAATGCATAGAGCCCCAGTATGGCAATTACAATCGTAATAACACTTGCTATAAATGCAGCGGTATTCAGCCCCTCGTTTCGAGTCTCAATTACATCGTTCAGTGATTGCGAATAAAATGCCCGGTTAATGGGCACTCCGGGTCGATGGGTTTCCCAAGTAGTATCAATATGCGCTAGTGCAGATTCTGTTTGCAAGGGATCGATTCGAATATGAAGCGCCCGTAACGGTGAATTAGTTCCGATCAGAATACCCATTCCACGCTGGTCAC
>SMVB01437450.1_pt1 | contig 10706 bp, 12 predicted proteins | sample 2456461 | NCBI WGS metagenome assembly SMVB01 (sample SAMN11095934, study PRJNA526329) | marine sediment metagenome | biome: Marine sediment; feature: Surficial sediment; material: Deep marine sediment; isolation source: Hadal surficial sediment | place: Pacific Ocean | collected 2014-05 | depth...
CCGCGGCGTAGATGTTGAGAAACGGAGTCATCAGGCGGACCCACTGCCACTCGAGGATCGCGCCGCTTGGCCTGTGCGGCTCCAGGGCGTCCGCGTTGACCGGCGACAGGACGACCAGGACCGCCATGATCAGCATGTACGGCACCGTGATCGCGGTCAGCACGTGGGCCGTGCGACGCGGCAGCAGCAGGTAGACCGTGCCTTGTGCGAGCGGATACCCGCCGAGCAGGGCGCCGGCGATGTACCACGCCTTCGTGAGCACGATGCTGTTGCCGAACAACGTGATCGAACCCTCGAGGGCCGTGCCGATGCCGTACGCGAAGATCCCGCCGGCCCACCACAGCAGGTGCGGTCCGGAGTGCCGCGTGACATACCGGCGCACAAGCACGATGAAGAACACCACCGCCATCGCCGTGGTGGCAATCGGCAGGTAGTGAACCGGTTCGGCCTGTGCGAGAACGTGCGGCACGGTTCAGGGAATGATCGGTTCCAGCACCCAGTCGGGGCGATCTGCCTGGTCGGCCCAGTGCCGCATGTCCTGGATGGTGCTCTCGTTCAGGGTCCCGGTATGGCCGTCGAAGAACCCGATTGCCGCCTCGCGGAATCCGTGCCGTAGCGACACGTGGCCGAAGTCCACGGTGTTGCAGGGCGCCAGGCATTCCGCCTCGTATTGGTCCGCCCAGATCCGTTCGGTGAAGGCCGGCGGCTTCAGACGAAAGTACCCCTCGACCACCTTGGCGCCAGGGTAGGCGAAGCTCGCCGCCGGTCCGTTGATCCGGGCGGAGCCGAACACGATGAGTCGGGTCGCGTGCTTCACTTCCGAAAGACGGGTCACGTAGAATTTGCCCAGGATCGTCTCGTAGTCCTGGTCGTAAGCGCCGGTCGCCGTATCGCCACCGACGAACACGCCGTTGAGACCCAGGGCGGGAAAGCTGCTGATGAGATAGGTGTCGTACTGCTGGTTGCTCTTCAGGTGCGTCAGGAGCGACTCGTCAACGTACAGGCCGTTCAGGTTGTAGTCGAGGTACGGTGCAAGCCGCCAGACATAGCTCGCGGCAAGGACACCCGGCCCGGAGAGTTCCGCCCCCGTCTCATCGGTTGCAGGCAGCGTCACGCCGTTAAGGTTGTAGTAGCCGGGCATCAAGACGCCACGGGCGTCGTATGCGTACGACCGGTAGGCGACCATCAACTGGCGCGCGGTGGACAGCTCGCGGGCGAGGCCGGCGGACTTGCGGACCATCCGGATCGCCGGGAACACGAGGCCCACAAGCAGCGCGATGACCGCGACGACGATCAGCAACTCCAGCAGCGTGAAGCCGCGGCGGGTCTTCGGGGTGTCGAGTTTTTGGCGTGTCATATCTTCCATCACCGCTTGACGCATCAACTCTGGGCGGTACTCTACCAGCGATTGCGACTCAGTTTCAAATAGAAGGCCAGAATCGACGCCGAGTCTTTGAACGTGAGATCTAACTGTTTTATCTCCATAGCTTTACTGGCGATTCCCGCCGTGCTCGCTGCGACCGCCGCAGCGGACACGGTCGAGGTGAACCTCACCGAACCGACCTTGGATCGCTGGTTCTACCCGTTTAATGCCAGCCCGGGTTCCCGGGTGGATGCGCCGATCTTCGGGGCGATCACGGACCAGGAGGTCGGCTTCGATCCCAGCTTCGACAACCGCGACGGCCAGATGCTCATCGGGTTCGACACCACCGGCGACGTGCCGGCGGGCCTCGGTGCCGCGAACTACTCGATCTCGGCGGCAAGCGTCCGGGTGACCGTCAAGAGTGACCTGACCTTCGAGTACGACCCGTCCGTGGACCCCTATACGAGCTGGCTGCCGAGCATGGATCCCGCGTACACGCCGGACCCGGACCCGGGTCGCCCGCTGGAGATCTTCGGAGCCGGTTTTCGTTGCGGCCATACTGCGTCCACCTTCCCGGAGGACGGACCGTTCTGCGACAACTGCAGTTGCTTCCCACCCAACCCGTGCCGCGAGGTCCGTTGCGTCTACCCGGTCGATCTCACCGGGGGCGACTGCGTTGCGCGTGACGTCTCCAACAACGTGGACGACGCGTTCGACCCGGTGCCGTTCGGTGTCGCGACCAGCGACACGCTGGCGCAGGGCGAGTCGGTCCCCAGCGGCACGGTGCTGACGTTCGAGATCGACGTCGCCGACCCGTGCGTCCAGCAGTACCTCGCCGGGGCACTCGACGAGGGGATGCTCGACCTGTTGATCGCGTCGATCTACTTCGCGGCCCAGGGCCAGGCGGGTACCGCGCCGAGGATCTACTGCAAGGAAGACCTGCTGGTGGAGTTCGGGGTCGTGGACGCCGCGCAACTTCAGATGACGGTCACGACGGGCCAGCTCGTCGGTGACATCGACGGCGACGGGATCGTGGGGATCAACGACTTTCTCATACTGCTGAGCGACTGGGGGCCTTGTGAGGTGCCGTGCCCGCCGGCTTGTGCGGCGGATCTTGATGGGGATTGTGTCGTCGGGATCAACGACTTCCTGACGGTTCTGGCGAATTGGTCGTAGCAACAGGAGTAGAAGGAAATGTTCAGAGACATCGTTGCCGGCGTTTGCGCACTGGGGTTTGTCGGGTCGGCGTATGGGGCGATCGTGCCGTTCACAGAAGAATTCGGCAACGGGGTTTCGAACTGGCGCGACGTTGACGGTGCGGACACGCTGACCTGGTTCGCGGCCGGTGGTCCGGACGGCAGCAGCTACGTGAGCACCGTCTACACGGTGCCCGATCCGATCCCGCCGTTCGGGGCGGTGCTGTTCCGGGGTCACGACGCATACGACAGCTCCGACGACAGCTTCGTTGGCAACTGGATTGCCGACGGCGTTCGCGAGTTCAGCTTCTGGGTTCGTCACGACGCGGTCGCGCCGATCGGGCTGTTCGGGCGGTTCGCGAACCCGGCGAACTTCCCCGGCGCCGTGGGGATCTCGTTCGTGCCCGTCGCGCCCAACACGTGGACCGAGATCATCATCCCGATCTTCGCCGGCAGCCCGAACATCGTCCTGGAGGGGTCGCCCTTCAACGACGTGTTCTCGAACATCGGCAACGTGCAGATCGGTGCCAGCGTCACCGCGGACATGATCGGCCAGACGATCACCTTCGACCTCGACAACGTGTCGATTACACCGGCACCCGGTGCGCTTGGGTTCCTGGCGGTTGCCGGGTTCTGGAGTTGCAAGCGGCGGCGTCGCGTCAACGCGTAGATCGACCGAGCAGCCTACGGAGCGAGTGTGCGGCCGGTGGCCGCTACGGAGCCCTCTGAACAGTTCTCCGACAGCTCGTCGCTGATCTCGGTGATCGCTCGGAACATGCCCTTGGCGGTGGCGACGATGGCCTCGGTCTCGCCCTCGGTGAAGCCGACGCTGTCCATGTCGGTCTTGAACGCCTGCCAGCGGTCCTGCTGCAGTTCGCCGTGCGGGTCGAGGTAGGCCACGCCCGGCCCCTGCTCGAGCTGGTACGCCTTGCGAATCGCCCGGGCGATGTACTTCGAGCCGTTCGTGCTGCCTTCCAGGACGTAGAGCATGCCCAGCAGCGCGACCGGCTGGTCGGCCGCGGTCCGCGCGACGTCGGCAAGCATCGCGGTGGTCGCCGCGATCGCGGTGATGTCCGCGAGCTCGACGCCGAGGAACGCCAGGTCCTCACACAACTGCGGCTCGCGGTCGTGGTACTCGCGGATGACGGTTGCAAAGCCGGGATGTGATGCCGACGCGTCCCGGATGGCCTGTTCCAGGGCCGCGTGAACCAGGTACATCTGGCCGAGGAAGGCCGCGTAGAGTTCCCGCGGCAGTTCCGCCTTGACGAGTTGGCGTTGTAGCGGGCTGCTCTCGGCGGCCTGGTGAAGGTCTGCCGTCGCCGTCTTGAGCAGTGTCATGATGTTCATTAGAGGCTCCAGAGGAGCACCGAAAGGCCTATTCCCAGCCAGACCAGGCCTTTGACGAGGAAGAAGAGGAATCCGACGGCCGTTAATCGTTTGAGCCAACTGGGCATGGCGACCTCAAATGAGACGCATTCTCAATAAGGCTCGGAGTGTAGGGGCCCGCAGTGGCTTGTCAAGAGCCGCGACCAGGACCTCTTGACCGTTGGGTTGTGCTGGCGATCTGGCCTTGCCGCGGCCGTGCAGGGCCCGCGATACCATGCACCCGGTCGTTGATGACGCCGCGTCGTCCGAATCTGAAGGCGCCCCGCGGCCCGACCCGGAGCCCCCAACGCAATGGTCGCCCGTGAAGACACGCGACCGTCCGGTCTTGCGATCACGAGCCTGCTGTTGGGCCTGCTTGGATTCTGCACGGCGGGCGTGACCGGCCTGATCGGGTTCGTGATGGGGTTGACGGCCGTGATACGGATCCCGCGCAGCGAGGGCCGCGTCGGGGGGTACGGCGTCGCTGTCGCGGGGCTGAGCACTTCGGCGGTAAGCACGGTCGCGGGTCCGTTGCTGACGCTGCTGGCGGCGTCGATCGCGGTGCCTTCGCTCGCCGCGGCCCGGCAGACGGCGCACAACGCGAAGTCGATGATGGTCCTGCGCGAACTTGCCGCCGTGACGAGGTCTTACGTTCATGAGTACGGCAGCGCACTACCGCCGAGCGACGAATGGGTGGCCGTTCTGTGGGACTACGCGGGCAGCATCACGACGCTCGTCGCCCCGGACGGCGAGTTGATCTACGCGATGAACCGCAATGTTGGCGGGCGACCGATCGAGGGCATCGCCACGCCGTCGCGCACCGTGCTGTTCTTCGAGATCGCCCCCGGCAGCCCGCCGGGCGGGGGCCCGGAACTGTTGCCGGCGCGTCCGGCGTTCGTCGAAGGCTACGCGATCGTCTTTGTCGACGGTCACGTGGAGAACGTTCGGCGCGAAAGGGTCGCGGGGTTGATCTGGTGAGGCGGGAAGCTTTCGGCTATCAGCTATCAGCAGTTGTCAGTTGCGGTTGTCTATCTTCTGGCTGACCGCTGACCGCTTCTTCCCCTAGTCCGCTTTCTCGATCTGCCAGTACTCCAGCTCGACCGGCGCCTGGCGGCCGAAGATCGACACCAGCACGCGGACGAGGCCCTTGTCCGGCAGCACCTCGTCGACGCTGCCTTCGTAGGACTCGAACGGGCCCTCGGTGATCGTGACGAAGTCGCCCTGGGCGAACTCCATCTTGACGGTCGGCGTCTCGTCGGGACGGCGCGAGTCGAAGAGCATCTTCTCGACCTCGTGTGGCGCCATCGGCGTGGGGCGGCCGGCGGTGCCGACGAAGTCGCCGACGCCGGTCGTCTCCTTGATCAGGAAAAAGACGTCCTGCGGGATGCGTCCGTCGGTTTCCAGCAGCATCTCCACGAAGATGTAACCGGGGTAGAGCTTTGTCTCGGTGATCCGCGCCTTGCCGCCCTTGAGCGTCTTTGTTTTCTCGGTCGGGACCATGATCCGGCCGACGCGATCGACAAGGCCCTCGATCTGGACCTTCTTCATGAGGGTCTCGCGGACGTAGCTCTCCTTGTTCGACGCCACGCGGAGCACGAACCAGTCCATGCCATCGCGGTACATGGGCAGGTCCGTCGCGGGATCGAACGGCTTTTCGTCTTCGGCAGGCTCCGCGGTATCTTTGTCGGCCTTCTTCGGGCCTGTGGCAGTAGGCTTCCCGGGGGCTTTGGCGGCTGCTTCAGCCGGCTCGGCGGCCGGCGGCGGGACTTCCACCGTCGGGATCTCCGACGGCGGTACGTCGGCGGCCCCGCCCTCGGATTCCGACGGCAGGTGCGGTGTCTGTGCGGGCGATGGTGAGATCGGGGCGTCAGGAGACATACCGGGGTCCTGTGGTGACGATGACGATTCCTTGCTTGATGCCTCTTGGGCCATCATGGCGAGGCGGCTCCTCTCAGGCCGAGTCGAGAACCTTGAGCGTCTGGAAGATCATCGAGTAGGTCATATCCAGGAAGGCGATGATTGCGGCCACGATGAACGTGAGGCCGATGACGACCCACGTCGATCCCATGATCTCGCGGCGTGTTGACCAGTTGACTTTCTTCATCTCCCCTTCCGTGGCGATGAGGAAGTCCACGACCTTCTTGTGGACGGCGATCAGGTAGTAGACGAGGACGGACAGGACGCCGATGAAGATGACCGCAGCGCCGGCCTGGACGTAGACCGTCTCGACGGCCCCGATCCGAAAGTTCATTACCTTCCAGAGCCACGACGCGCCCATGAAGATGAGCAAGCCCGCGGCGATGCCCGACATCATCCGCGTCCAGTACCCCTGGCCTTTCTTGTAGATTCCAATCATTGAACGGTCTTCTCGATGGTCACCGGCGAACACGCCAGGGGTGACTCGAACACCCAACCTGCGGATTTGGAATCCGCTGCTCTGCCAATTGAGCTACTGGCGTTCGTCCATCATTTACGTTTGATCTTATGCAGGGTGTGCTTGCGTAGCCGTGGGCTGTACTTGCGAAGGCCGTTCTTGAGCTTCTCGGCGATCCCGCCCTTGACGCGGATGCTCGTCCGGTAGTTCAGGTCGCCGGTTTCGGCGCACTGGAGCCACACGTACTCGCGATCCGCGGACCTCTTGCCTTTGCTCTTGCCTTTTGCGGCCATTCGTTCGGACCCTTGCTTACTCGAGGATCTTGATCACCACGCCGGAGCCGACCGTGCGGCCGCCCTCGCGGACGGCGAAGCGGAGGCCTTCCTCCATCGCGATCGGCTTGCCTTCGAGGTCCACCGTGAGCGTGACGTTGTCGCCGGGCATGCACATCTCGGCCCCGCCGAGCAGGTCGAGCTTGCCGGTGACGTCGGTCGTGCGGAAGTAGAACTGCGGCTTGTACCCGCTGAAGAACGGCGTGTGCCGCCCGCCCTCTTCCTTGGTCAGAACGTAGACCTCGGCCTCGAACTTCGTGTGCGGCGTGATCGAGCCGGGCTTGCAGAGCACCTGCCCACGCTGCACGTCGTCCTTCTCGATGCCGCGGAGCAGGCAGCCGGCATTGTCGCCCGCCTGTCCGGTGTCGAGCGTCTTGTTGAACATCTCCACGCCGGTCACGATCGTGTGCTTGTTCTCCTCCATGAGACCGACGATCTCGACCTTCTCGCCGACCTTGATCACGCCGCGATCGATCCGGCCGGTGACGACCGTGCCGCGGCCCTTGATCGAGAAGACGTCTTCGATCGGCATGAGGAAGGGCTTGTCGATTTCGCGCACCGGCTCCGGGATGTAGGAGTCCAGCGCCTCCATCAGATCATCGAGCGGTTTGCAGATCTCGTCGTCCTTGCCCTCGCACTCCATCGCCTTCAGCGCCGAGCCCTGGATGATCGGGATCTCCTCGCCTGGGAAGTCGTACTTGCTCAGCAGCTCGCGGACCTCGAGCTCGACGAGTTCCAGGAGCTCCGGGTCATCGACCGCATCGACCTTGTTCAGGAAGACGACGATCGCCGGCACGCCGACCTGACGGGCGAGCAGGATGTGCTCGCGGGTCTGCGGCATCGGGCCGTCCGTTGCGGCTACGACCAGGATTGCCCCGTCCATCTGCGCAGCGCCGGTGATCATGTTCTTGATGTAGTCGGCGTGACCGGGACAGTCGACGTGCGCGTAGTGGCGCTTCTCCGACTGGTACTCCTGGTGGCTCGTGGCGATCGTGATGCCGCGGGCCTTTTCCTCAGGCGCATTGTCGATCTGGTCGAACGTGCGGACGTCGGCCAGACCCTTGGTTGCCTGGCGCATCGTGATGGCGGCAGTGAGCGTCGTCTTGCCGTGATCGATGTGACCGATCGTGCCGACGTTGACGTGCATCTTATTCCGTTCGAAAACAGCCTTGGCCATTTCAGTCAGCCTCCACGAGAAGGGTCGTTTGGCGGCCGGAGATTCCGGCGATGCGTCATCATAATGCAAGTAAGCTCGAAGCCACCGAAGGGACTCGAACCCTTGACCTCACCCTTACCAAGGGTGTGCTCTACCACTGAGCTACGGTGGCGCTCCGTGATCGGGCATGCCCCGATTGAAAAACCGCCCCGAAGCCGGGACGGAAGACACGCAGAGTGTAGCCGCTTGCCCCCGTCTGGCAAGGGCACCCGCACAGATTGTGGGGGGCGTGGGCCAGGCCCCTTCCGGGCCCGATTCAGTTTACGACGCTGCTGATGCGTCGGTCGAGCTGGCGGATGCGGATACCTCGGTTGGCAGGGTCGTATTCGCCGAATGTAAGGTCGATCTGGCCCCCGGGGGTGAGTTCCACGAAGCCCTCCAGCTCCTCGATGCCTTCCCACGTGCTCTGCTGTTCGGAGTGGCCGTCCAGGAAGAGCATCAGGCACGCGTCGGAGTAGCGGAAATCCACCTGGTTTTCCTGTTCGACCTGCGGTGTCGGGTCGGTTTGGGCGGCCCCGGCGTTGATCTCCGGCTTGTAGCGTTCGGCCCACGGCTGGATCACCTCGCCGGCGAACGAGTCCACCAGGTACATGGAACGCTCCGGCATCCGGATCTGCCCGTGGGTGTACCAGCGGGCCGTGGGGATATCCCGGTCAGGACTCCGGAGGCACACGCCGTCCACGTCCGTGTTGAAGAAGTTGTTGGCCGCGAAATAGCCCGGCATCCCCTTTTCGCCCGCCCCCGCGCCATAAGGCGTTGCGATGTCCCGAACGCTGAAAGTGTTGCGCGAGTTCAGTGCCGCCGATCGCAGGGGGTTGTCCACACCGTCGAAATTGAGGGCAGGCCGATCGCCCCAGATTTTCTGCCTGTAAAACAACCCACCGGGCGAGTCGTACCGGAAGTCCTGGCCGAAGCCCGCCGGCCAGTCGGCCACGGCCTCGGGAAAGACGCCCAGTTTGTACTGGGTCCAGATGATGTCCGCCCACGTGCCCGCGTTGAGCTTGCCGATCGGGGACGGGGAATCCGTGATCACGCTGCGGACCTTGCCGGGGTAGGCGTCGTCCGAGTAGTCGAACTGGCTGGGGATGATGAAATCGCGGTAGTCACCCCCGTAGAGCGTCAGCCACCCGGCGACCTGCCGCATGTGTGCCATCGACTTGGTCATCTGGCCGCTCTTGCGGAAGCCGGCCAGGAGCGGGAACAGCAGGCCCAGCAGGGCCACCATCACCGCGATGACCACGAGCATCTCGGTCATCGAGAAGGCTTGTCGTTGCATGCATTTCATGCGTTTCATGTCCGGGCACTCCCAGTGGTCGTTGACGGGCCCCGATGGGACACGGGGTCTGTTCAACGATACGCAGGAACCGGTGGTGCAGGTCCAGATGTGGCGTTTTGGCCTCAGTGGCATGAGCCCACTAGTGGATCCGGTGCATCTCGACGCCGATCTTCTCCTGGTCGTCGTCGATCTCCTCTTCCATGGCCGCCAGCCACACGGGGCCGCCCATGAAGATCATGATCGCGAAGAAGGCGAGCGCCCCCAGGCCGATGACCTGCCAGCCGACGAAGACCGCCGCCAGCACGACGGCCAGCACGACCAGCGGCGCCACGATGAAGACGCCCATCCGGAACCCCGCACGCTCGGCGGCCACGACCTCCACGGCGATGTCGGGCGAGATCTCCTCGAGGTCGTGGTCGGGGTCAACGTCGTCGTCGATCCCCTCGCGCTCGTTCGGGTCGCCGCCCCGGGCCATCACGGTCAGCGCCCACGCGCGTCGTTGCCGGAGCCTCACGACGACGATAATCCCGTAGACGACCAGGACAAAGAACACCCCCAGGACCGCGCCGGGCAAGAAGAACGCCGCGACGGAGAGGCCCGTCGCCAGAACCGAAACCAGCAGCAACACGAGCAGTACCGTGGGGAGACCCTGTTCCCGCGGGTGGACGGCACGGGGTTTTGCGGTCGAATCGGTCTGGGCTGATAGAGCCATACCTTTGCTCGCGCAATTGTACCAGCCGGGCACCCGCGCAACGAAGGATTATCGCTGCGCAGTGCGCAATTCATCGTGACAGAATTCACGAACTACTGAGCACGCCTGGACGCAAAGGACGTGCTGCGGTCCGGTCATGCCGGATGTTCCTGGGCGTGCTGCGTGATCGCCTCGACCAGACGTGGCCCGAAGTCGGTCTGCTTCCGCTCGCCGATGCCGTAGACGTCGCGAAGCTCGACGATCGAGGCCGGGCGTCGCCTGGCGAGGTCGCGCAGCGTGGCGTCGGAAAGGATCACGTAGGCCGGCACCTCGCGCTCCCGTGCGATCTCGCGGCGCATCTCGCGCAGACGCTCGAAGAGGTCGCGATCGACGCCGTCCCATGACTTCGTGTCGAAGGTTGACTTGCGGGCGCGTGTACTGCTTCGTTTCGGCAACTGCACCGTCCGCGCGCCGCGGAGCACCTCCAGCGACGCCTCGTTGAGCATGATGATCGGGCGGTCGCCCGGCGTGCGATCGAGAAGCTCCTGGTCGATGAGCTCGTACACCATGCTCGTAAGGTGCTTCCGGGGCACGTCCTGCATCAGGCCGGTCGTGCTCAACCGGTCGTGCCCCAGGCTTCTCACCCGTTCGGTCTGCGCCCCGACGAGGACGTCGACGACGTGGCCGATGCCGAACCGCTGACCGACCCGGGCGACGCAGGAGAGGATTTTCTGCGCCTCGACGGTCGCGTCGATAAGCCCCTCGACCTCGCCGAGGCAGACGTCGCACGCGTCACACCCGGGCGCGTCGTACGCCTGCCCGAAGTACTCGCTCAACGCGCGGTGACGGCACCGTTGCCCCCGGCAGTACCGCTGCATCTGGCGAAGCAGATC
>SMVB01370600.1_pt1 | contig 10705 bp, 8 predicted proteins | sample 2456461 | NCBI WGS metagenome assembly SMVB01 (sample SAMN11095934, study PRJNA526329) | marine sediment metagenome | biome: Marine sediment; feature: Surficial sediment; material: Deep marine sediment; isolation source: Hadal surficial sediment | place: Pacific Ocean | collected 2014-05 | depth 0-1...
GATTTCCTACCGCGTCTAGCACTGGGGACGAAGCGGACTTAATCAGCTGGAAAGTGGACATCATCGCGCGGAACGTCCGCTTTGCGCCCGAAAGCGGACATCGCCATTTTTCATGTCCGTTGTTGGGGGGTAAGCAGACGTTTTGACGGCATCGCTCAAACTTCTCTTATTAGCCACATGCAGACATACTGACGATTCGCTCCGCGCATAGATTATTCCACGGCAGTTAGCTAATCTCAGTGGTCTCGTCTCGAATGTCGGGTTGGCCAGGCTCAGGTTAAGTTGACAAGCCCCATCGGCGGATCCTTGCTTGATAGAGCGGGTTCAGACGTTATCACTGGTGGCCGTAATCCATCCAGGGATCTACCGTACGATTGCGTATGCCGGCTGGCGTGGGTCAGCCCCGGCGCGCAGGAAGCCCGGCTTCGGCTCGGCGACGATAACCTCGACCGCAGCGGAATTCCTGGTGTAGTCGGGGTATATGTCGATGCGGTGTCCCCGGCGCTCCAACTCCTGTTGCACGGCTCCGTCAATGCGGCCCTCCAGGCTTACCACCGCGGGGTAATGTCCAAAGGGAGAGAAGGAAGACGGGAAGCTGTGCGAGGTCATGCGCGGTGCGTCGATGGCTTCCTGAATATCCATGTCGAAATGGAAAATATTGAGAAAGACCTGGAGCATGGATTGCACCTGGGCATCACCGCCGGGGGCGCCAAATGGCACGACGGTACCATCATCGCGCCGGGCAATCGCCGGGTTGGGGGTGAGGCGGGGCCGTCGGCCCGGACCGACGCCGCTGGGGTGGTTCGGGTCGGTGCGTGACTGGGTGCCGCGTGGCGACGGAATAATACCGAGCCCGGGAACAACCGGGGAGCGCCAACTCCCATCCGAAGGCGTCGCCGAGAACGCATTGCCCCATTTGTCGACCGCGCAAAGGTAGGACGTGTCGGGATCGCGCACCGGCAGGCCTTCGACAGTTGGGTATTTGAAAGCCGATTCAATACCCATCGGTGTCGGCATATCCGGCATGGCCTGTTTCGGATCAATCCGTTTGAGCCATTCATTGATATTGTCTTCGCCATGCAGCCGCTCGAGCGGAACGTCGACAAAATCCGGATCGCCATAGTAATACTCACGGTCCGCGAAGACGCATTTGATGACTTCAATCATCAGATGGAGATAGTCGGCGCTGTTCTGTTTCAGCCCGTCCAGGCCCGCCTTTTCCATCATCAGCAGCGATTGGATCAGGGTTGGTCCCTGACACCAGGCGCCGCAGGTGAAAATCTCGAAATCGCGCCAGCGCCCTCGTTCGGCCGGTCCGATTTTACTGTGGAAATTAGCCAGATCATCACGCGAGAGATAACCGCCTTCGCTCTGCATGTGCGCGACAATGCGCTCGGCAATGTCGCCGACATAAAATGCCGCCCGGGCCGCTTCCAGCCCCGTTTCACGCCCCTGATGAGCGGCCGCCTGCTCCTCGTCGACCATGAACTGGATTGTTGCCGCCAGATCGGTCTGTACGAAACGTTCGCCAAGGCGTGGCGGCCTGTCATTGGGGAGAAAGAGCGCTGCACTGGCGGGCCACTTGCGGAAATGTTCCGCACCATGTTCGAACGCCGACGCAAGATAATGAAATACCGAAAAGCCATCGCGGGCAAACTCGATCGCCGCCGCCGCCACGTCGCCAAATGGCATCGTTCCATAGTTGCGGAGCGCCGTGATCCAGGCGTCCGGCGCCGCCGGCACAACAGTCCGCAACACTCCATAGGGCAACTCGCCGCCATGCTCACGCATAAAAATATCGGCGGGGATCGACATCGGCCAGTGCCCCAGGCCGGCGATCGTGACAACCTCGCCATCCGCCGTCCGGATGATAATGGGCGCGACACCGGCAAAATTCACTTCGTCCGGGTGTAGCACAGCGAGCGCCATACCCGCACAGCAACCGGCATCGATAGCATTTCCACCCGCATCCAGGATCGCATTTCCGGCTTGAGCAGCAAGATAATGACCGGCGGACACGGCATGGCGGTTTCCGTAAAGCGTTGGGCGCATGAGAAATCTCCTGCGGGATCTATCCGTGGTTGAGAGTGAGTAACATCGGAGACTGTGGGCTGTCCGCACCGACTGTTCTTGTGCTTAACGCGCGGTAGCTCGTGTTCCACTCCTCTCCCGTCACGAGGTCAACCAGCTTTCCCTGCTGGTTTAATATCTTATCGGGAAGATGGTCTTCGGGCTCAGACGAGGCTGTCTCGTTGTTTGCAACAATCAACAGCACTTGCCCGCTGTCACTTTCGGTCGATACAATTCTGTGTTGTTTAGTCTCATAGATGGATGGGTTCGTAAGATGCCGAGGCAAGAGATAATCCAGTGAAGTCAGGACTCGACTGCCGTCCTGTGGATTGTAAGACCTGTCCACGAGTCCGCGACAATTGAAGTATCCTCGGTCTAGTTCAACAAAATTATCAACAATCACAGAGAGGTCGGGATTGACTCGTGCTAGCAACGCTGCTTCAGAAACTCTGGTTAACTCATGCATCCGTGATGCATCATCTGTCGGGGCACTAATCGGACCAAATCCAACGCACGGCACATGCAATATAATCTGATAATCTGTGTCACTAAGACGAGCCGCTGCCGCCTCAAAGCCATCGTAGGGACGAACATCCTGCCTGACGCCAAACACGAACCCGTCCACCGCCCGGTTCAAGCCAGCTAGATTCAAGACCCAATCGATTTCCTCTGCCAGCTCAGTGTGCAATCCATGATGAGACGTCCAGCCCTGAACTTCCGTTCGAACTGGATTGAGGTAAATCTGATAATCTGACAGTTCCCGTAACTTGGACAGCGGCTCGATCAATCCCTGCCATTCACTGAATAGGGAGACGACTTCTATTGCCTTGATTCCATTGCCATGCAAAGCCAGCGCGGCACGACGGTCTTCGTTGGGCATGCCGAACATGACCACCGTAAACTTGTGCCCCAAACCGATGAGCTCGGCTACTCGTTTGGAAACCCGTGCATCCATTATGTCTGAGATGGAAATTCGGAAGTTCTTGATCCCCATTTCCCATAAGGCCGACAATGGATAGTCATTGCGCACGAGCTTGCGTTCAAATATCTCGATGCCCCATGGAGTCGAGATATCGGCCTCATCACACCATGGCATCCTCAAGTCCATAGTCAGCGACCCACCGTGATTGCGCCAAGAGTGCGTATTGTGGCGCGGCGCGCCATTCAAACGGACGAGATGCGGCACATGCCCATCAGGAAATACGTCTACCCAGAAAAAGCCGGTTTTTGCGGTGTCGTAACGCCCCCTATCATGAGTCGGCGGGGTTCGGAAAAATTCAAGGTAGTCGTGTCTAACGATGCTCGTCGACGGCAAGACAAATTGGTGCATGCCATCCAGGTAATTGTAGAAAAAATTATGCACGTGCCCTGCGTAGAAACCTTCGACGTTGAACTGTCGCAGCAAGTCAAGCATACGGCTGCGCCCAGGCTCATCAACATTGTCATAATGTGCGAGCTCGTCCATGGCCGATAGATAGAGTGGGTAATGTGAAAATACGAACGCCCTGTCTGCGGCGTGATCTTGCAATGTCTGTTCAAGCCAGTCCCACTGTTCTTGCTCTTCTTCGAGACCGGAATTTATCAGCATCGAATTGATACCGATGAAAAGACAATCCTGGTGCTGGAAATGGAAACGCTGGCGGCCAAAATGCTGTTCATACAGGCCGATATTGCGTTTCGTGATGGTGATTTGATCATCCAGTTTGGGTAGTGCTGGAAATATCTTTTCACCTATATCGTGATTGCCGGGCACCAAATAGTAGGGCATGGAAAAGATTTCAGACGCCTTATGAAAAGCCAGCGCGGTCTCTCCATAATCGGGAGAGATTGGTGTCGGGTGGGTAATGTCACCTAAGTGAACAACAAACGCAGGCTCCATCGCATTGACACGCTCAATCAGGTCGCAATATTTGCTCGCGACTTTTTGGTCCGTTTGATGGCTGCCGACAATCGCCACCGCCTCTTCATCAGTGATGTGTGTGTCTGCGATTATCGCAAAACTGAAGAGTGGGCGTCCCGTATCGCGGATCATTCAAATATATCCTCAAGTTAATCTGGCACACGGTTCAAAAGCTCACGAATTACCGTGTGTACACGCTGCCGTTTTATTGTGACAAAAATGATTGGTGATGATGTATTGCCCATTATTTGCAGTCAAAATTTTGACTACCTCCAAGCAATCATAAGTTGAATTGAATCGGATGACTCCACACTACGAAGTCATCAACAATCCGCTCTCTATCGGCCACACCACCCACACCTCCTCGGTGCTGTCTATTCCCGGACGCGTGGGACTTGGAAGCTCGTTCAGGTTCGCCACCATCAGCCGTTTCGACAACCCTTCAACGTCAAGGAAGTAATGGCTGCGATCACCGGCATAGGACATGGCGATTAGCGTTCCGCGAAGGCCGTTGTAGCCGCTATCGGGCGGCTCGTCCGTGATCCGCATTTTCTCCGGCCGGACTGCGAGCGTCACCTCCTCGCCCAGGCTGACCTGGGATTTCCCGGCCGGTACGCTCAATCGGCCGACTGAGCCTGCATCAATTACGACATTATCCCCTGCGGCTTCCACCGTTCCCGGCAGCAGATTGATGTTTCCGATGAATTCAGCGACCGCAGTGCAAGAAGGAGTCTCGTAGAGAGCGCCCGGAGTATCGACCTGAACGATATTCCCGTTCATCATAACGGCGATGCGGTCGGCCATGGTCAGGGCCTCTTCCTGATCGTGCGTCACGAACACGAACGTGATGCCCACCGTTCTTTGTAACTGACGAAGTTCAATCTGCATCTCCTCGCGAAGCTTCTTGTCCAACGCGCCGAGCGGCTCATCGAGCAGCAGTACTTTCGGTTCGCACACCAGGGCTCGCGCCAGGGCCACTCTCTGGCGCTCTCCACCCGACAGTTGCTGCGCGGCGCGTTGCCCATAGCCCGGCAGCCGAATCAACTCGAGCATTTCATCCACCACCCTGTTGATCTGCGCTTTAGTCATCGACTTGTTCAGCAAGCCATAGGAAATATTCTCACGGACGTTGAGATGCGGAAAGATTGCGTAGTTCTGGAACACCATGTTGGTGGGGCGCTGATTCGGGAGCATTTCCGATACCGGTTCGCCGTCAAGGTAGATCTCACCGGCGTTGGGGATCTCGAACCCGGCAAGCAGGCGCAGCAGCGTCGTCTTGCCGGAGCCGGATGGGCCTAGAATGGCGAAAAACTCATTCTGCGCGATTTCCAATGTCACGTTATCGACCGCCCTCACCGAGCCGAACAACTTGGATACTCCGGAAATCGAGATCATCGATTCAATTGAGGGCATTGCCTTCTCCATTAACGCTAGACATTTTCCCGCCCACGGCGAAGCCACGCCGCCGTCGCGATCAACACGACGGATGCGATGAGGATGACGCTCCCAAGCGCCAATATGCCCGGCAGGAATTCGGGGAAACGAAGCAGACTGTACATATAGACCGGTAGTGTGGCCTGGTTGCCGCTCAGGAAAAACGCCAGCAGAAACTCATCGAATGAGACCAAAAAGGTGAGCAGAAGACTGGCCAACACACCGGGCAGCGCCAGGGGCAGCGTGACCCGCCGGAACGTCTGCCAGACGCTCATCCCGAGATCGTAGGACGCTTCCTCCAAGTTGCGGTCGAACCCCTCAAGCCTGGCGATCAGGACAAGCATGGAGAACGGTATGCTTATCAGTACATGTGCCATTCCTACGGTCCACAGAGACAAAGTGACGTCGATGAACTGCCTGAAGAAACTGAGCAGGGACGCCCCTAGAATGATGGACGGCACGATCAAGGGGAGCATGATGAACGCAAACAACACGCCTCTTCCGCGTATTCTATAACGCGTCATCGCCTTAGCCGCGAGAAATCCGAGTACTGTGCTGACAAAGGCCACGAGCACGGCGATCTTCGTACTCGCCCACAGCGCCTTCATCAAAGATTTGTCGTAAATCATCAGCGCATACCACTTTGTGGTGAACGCCTTCATGGGAAAGTTCATGTAAATGCTGTCGTTGAACGAAAACAGCGGTATGAGCAACACGGGAGCGTAGAGAACGAACATGTAGAACCCCAGGATAAGGGGGACCACACCGGGCGCGCGTAGTCGCTCCATCAGGTTAAGCCTTTTAATCGCTTGCGGCCGCCAATGAGCAATACAAACGCGCAAACCAAAAATGTCAGCGACAGCATCATGAAGATAGAGACCGCAGCGGCCAAAGGTTCGTTGTCCATACGAGTGAACAGAGACACGATGAGGTTGCCCAGCATCGTGCCGGAGACACCGCCGACGAGGGCCGGCGTCACATAATCGCCCACATTGCGGATGAACAGGAGCAGAGTAGCGCCGAGAACGCCGGGCATTGAGAGTGGCAGAGTCACGCGCCAAAAGCGGCGCATGAACCCGTCACCCAGATCGCTTGCCGCCTCCAGCAACGAGCGGTCGATCTTCTCCAGTGAGACATAGATCGGCAGAATAGCGAACGCCGCCCAGGCATGCGTCAACGTTACGATGACGGCGGAGCGATTGTGCAGCATGTTGTCGAGTGGCTCGTCGATGAACCCGAGCGCCATAAAGATTGAGTTGAGGACGCCGTGATGCTGGAGGATAACCTTCCACGAGAACACGCGCAGGAGGTAGCTGATCCAGAATGGAATGGTGATGGCGATCAGCCAAAATATCTTATGATTATGAACGTGGAAGGCGAGAACATAGGCGATGGGATAAGTAAACAGGATCACGCTGACGGTCATCATCAGGGACATCCACAGCGAGCGTACTAGCAAGACTCTGTACATCTCGCCTTCCGGCGTGAGCAGCATCGCGTAATTGTCGAGCGTGTAGCGCACGGCCTCGCCCGGCGCAGTGTCCACCCAGAAACTCTGCGCGACCAGCATCACGACCGCGACCATCAGCATGAAGAATACAAACAGCAATGTCGGCAGCAGCAGGAAATAGCCGCGGAGGTCTTCGTTTACGTACCACAGCCGCCACAGCCGACGCCTCAGGCTCAGCGGCCCACGGTCCACCGGGGACTGAACTACGGGTTCGTTGGGATTTGCCATCTGTCGTTATAAAGCTGATTTGAAGGAATAAGGTCGCCCGTGGGGCATCTTGAACTCCAGGATCAGCAAGAAGCACGCCCGGGGCACTATGCAGCCCCGGGCCGCGCGAGAGATCCACTTACTGAGACCGCGTGAAGGTCAGAATCCGGCCTTCACCCGATTGAGAAGATCGACCATCTTGTCCTTGGTTTCCTTAGGAACGGCCACCGACCACAGGCTATCCCGAATAGCGATGTTCACATCCCCGATTCCGAGCGTTGCGATACTCTCCTGGTCGGCGATATCCCACGATAACTTGTTCGCCGCTCCGTAGCCCAGCTCCTCGATGATGAGGGCGCCTGCCTCGGGGGTCATCACTGCATCCAGGAAATCGTACTTCTCCTGTTCAGGCGCCGGGCCGCCCTTGATCATCATGTATCCATCGACCCAGGTCGGCATGCCTTCTTTCGGAACCATGAAGCCGACGGGAATGCCCTGCTTCTTCAGCGTGGCATAGGTGCTGTTCCAACCGGTGGCGGCAATGACCTCGCCACTGGCCAGGGCCTGCTGCACATCGGCTTCTCCCTTCCAGTAGAATTTTACCAGATCCCGCTGTTTACGCATCAGAGCGCCGACCTTTTCGAGATCTTCGTCTGTCATGTTGTACGCATCCTTGACGCCCGCGTACAAGCCGGCCGGAACAACCGCTCCCATAATGGCGTCACGTATGGCAATCTTCCCCTTGAGCTCCTCATCCCAGAGGATGCCCCAGGTTGGATTGTCGGCGTACTGTGGCGCCAAGTCCGTTCGGTACACCACCGCAGTGTTACCCCACGCCCAGGGGACGAAGTGCTTTTCGTTCCCGGCCTCGAGATTCTGCATCTTGTCGAACATCTCGGGCCAGTGCTTGAGACGCGAGGAGTCAATCGGTTCCACCAAGCCTTCGCTCATCCAGAACGGGGCATGGCTCCATGAGGGCGCCGCAAGATCCGGCTGAAAGCCGCTGCGGACTTTCGCTCGCGCCTCACCGTTCGACGTGAGCATCGAAAATCCGGGTGAGCCCCCATACTTCTCGATGAAGGCTGGGTGCAGTTCCGGTTTATCGTAGGTGGACCAAGTGAATACTTGGAGCGAAGAACTCGCCGCCAACGCCGACCGACCAAAACCGGACATGGAAGCGGAGATTATACCAACCGATGCCAGCATTTTGTTCATCTGGCGCCGAGTTAACGCCCCGGACCTCAGCTTGGCTTTGAAGTCTTTGGAATTCATAGTGGCTTCTCCCTATCGTTTATCTGCGATTCCCCATTTGGGTTCTTTCAACGGGGGTGATTATGTACCAGTGTCGCCCGGAAGACAACATGCCGGCGCTGCAACCCACCTATGCGATGCATAGGAGCGGAGATTGGGCGGCACAGCTTCGCATACCGCTGTTCTCGCCGTGCTCCAGGCACAGTTCTCCCGTGGCGCGGCTGCATGTTCGATTATCGTACCGTAATGTTGGAACTGGCTTCGGTCAGAGCCAGTCGACGCAGCGCAGGATGTCGGCGAACAGATCGCGGGATATCGCGACTTCGGCCAGCTGGAACGTGACATAGCGACCGTGGCGCACGACCTTCGCGCCGACCTTCACCAACTTCTCGTGAAGCGTGCTCAGTGATCGGATGACTGGCTCTCAAGGGCCGCTTAGGGTCAAAGCCGGAAGTCTAGTGCATGCCTCAAAAACGTCCGTTGTTGAGGGCAAAGCCGAAGTAGTAATAGGGGTCAAAGCGGATATTCTAAACGAAAATGATTTGCCGCCCGACCAATACAATTATCGCTCCTAAAGCTTCTTCAGCCTGCCAAGTCCGTTTGACGCCATCGCTTCAATTTTGTCTTGATTGTCGTGGCGTATTTGAATTCCTGACGCAGCCATACGAGCTAACACATCCCTGTTCGCACTAATTGCCTCGGCCCTAGTTGCTGCAAGCTCTGCCTTTTCCAGAGCCAGTTCAGTCCTCGCTTTTTCTAACTGAATCTGTTCAAGCTCCAAGGCGGGGTTAGCATACATGATTTGAACAAGCGCGTTCCGCTTCTCAACCTTAGCGAGCCGCGCACTCTTGAGCTTCTTCAACGCATTGATATGTCGGAGCGAAATTATCGGACGGCGTTTGGCCTCACTTATGATTTCCCATGCCCTCATACTTTGTCTCTCCCTTGTGACTACCGGGATATTTATGAAGGTTGGTCCCACCCGATCTACTAAGCAAGTCAGCTGAAAGAACTAGGTAGGGGTGCTCGGGCCAACGCAGCGCCCTTGGAGTGGTGAATTGCCCGGCGAAATGTGATGTTTGTCCAGATATATCACTTTTCTCAGCTATCCGATTGTGGCCATTGGATAGTCACGGGTCTGATTTTTCTCTACCCGTTCAGAACGTTATAATAGGCTTAACTATCGATAAAACATAACGTTTTGGAGACCTGCTATGCCACAAGCCAAAGTTCTATCCGACCTCGAATTTCGCCGAGTTCTCGCTGTCGTAGGGCACGATGGGAAGCATGCCGCCCGCAACAGGCTTGTGGTGATGTTGGCATTTTTGGGTGGAATGCGAGCAGGAGAGATTGCCGCACTGAAGCTGCTCCACGTCACAAACGAGGATGGGAGCATCCGTGATCGCATCCACCTCGCGTCAGCTGATACCAAGGGCAAGCGCGGGCGTACGGTTATCGTGGGCAAGAAGCTCCAACGTGAAATTGGTCGCTATGTAAAAACGCAGCGCCGGCCGAAGTTGGACGCACCCCTGATCCGTTCCCAGAAGGGCGGGCATTTCTCGCCAACGACGATGGTGATGCTGTTCAGGCGGATTTTCGATGCGGCTGGTATCAAGGATGCTCGGAGCCACAGTGGGCGGAGATCGTTCTTGACGAAGCTGGCACAGAAAGGGTGCTCGGTCTTCGTTTTGCAGCAGTTGGCGGGGCATAAGAGTATCAGCACAACGCAGCGATATGTGACGGTCAACGAGGCGCAATTGGTAGCAGCGGCGGACATGGTGTGATGCTCGGTGACGTGGCGTTGTCACAGGGCGAAGCGTCCGGTTCGCGCTAGGGTACTCCAATGTCCGCTTTTGAAGGTAAAGCGGACCTCGCGTCGGGGCGCGTCTAATGTCTGCTAATAGCCATTACCGGAAGTTAGGCTATCCATCACGTAGAAACCGTTGCCGAATTTGACATCCTGTCCAATTCAACGACTATAGTCGTGTTGATCTTACAACCTGCCTGTGAGAGACCGCAATGATGTCTGCCCGGGTCCAAGTGCCCATTCTGGTCTGCGTTTTTCTGATCGCCGGTTGCACCGAAAGCCGGCGCTTGATGCCGACGCCGAACGTCTATGCCGACGGCAACGCGGCGTTGTTCGGTGATCTGCCCGAAGAGTACACCAGCACGCAGGTCGAGCTGATTTATGTCACGGACCGGGCGCCCGAGACGGACGAGGCCGGCAATCTCCGCTATGGCTATCGTCGCTCGAATTCGCTCGCGATCGGCACGACCGTCGTCGATCTGGGCCAGAACGGGACCTGGTCCGACCTGGTCGAGGCGAGCCGGAC